>Ga0105240_10005084_pt1 | contig 19712 bp, 8 predicted proteins | sample KBSC54metaG_FD_80426 | JGI IMG/M metagenome (GOLD analysis project Ga0105240, IMG submission 80426) | Corn rhizosphere microbial communities from Kellogg Biological Station, Michigan, USA - KBS C5-4 metaG | ecosystem: Host-associated > Plants > Roots > Rhizosphere > Soil | place: Michigan, USA... | reverse complement strand
CCCGCGCGCGAGGCGCTGATCCGCTGGGCGCGGACGCTTCGCGAGGAGCGGGACCCCGCGGCGCTCCATTCGGCGGCGATGGACGATGCGCTCCTCACACTCGCCCGGCGCCACGCGCCGCGCTCGGGCTCCGCGCAGTCGGTGAGCTTTCCCGCTTTCGTCGACCGCGAGCGCGCGCGCTTCGGGAGCTGGTACGAGTGCTTCCCCCGCTCGATGGCGGCGGAGCCCGGGCGGCACGGGACGCTCGCGGACGTCGAGCGCAACCTCGGCCGCATCCAGGCCATGGGCTTCGACGTGCTCTATCTGCCGCCCGTCCATCCCATCGGGCGCACCCGGCGCAAGGGCCGGAACAATTCCCCCGCGGCGGAGCCCGGCGACGTGGGAAGCCCGTGGGGCATCGGCGCGCGCGAGGGCGGGCACACCGCGATCCACCCGGAACTGGGCACGCACGAGGACTTCCGCTCGCTGGTGCGGGCGCTGCGCGAACGGGACATGGAGATCGCGCTCGACATCGCGTTCCAGGTCGCTCCGGACCATCCGTGGGTCACGCAGCATCCGGAGTGGTTCCGGCGCCGCCCGGACGGCAGCGTCCAGTTCGCGGAGAACCCCCCGAAGAAGTACGAGGACATCTACCCCATCGACTTCGACACCCGCGACTGGCGCGCGCTCTGGCAGACGCTGCGGGAGGTGATCGAGTTCTGGATCGGCGAGGGGGTCGAGATCTTCCGCGTCGACAACCCGCACACGAAGCCCTTCGCGTTCTGGGAGTGGCTGATCGCGGGCGTGCGCCGCGAGCACCCCCGCGTGATCTTCCTCGCGGAGGCGTTCACGCGGCCCCGCGTCATGCATCGCCTCGCCAAGCTGGGCTTCACGCAGTCGTACACGTACTTCACGTGGCGCTCGACCAAGGCGGAGCTCACGGAATACTTCACGGAGCTCGCGCTTTCGCCCTCGCGCGAGTACTTCCGGCCCAACTGCTGGCCGAACACGCCGGACATCCTCGCGCAGCACCTGCGAAACGCCCCGCGCGAGATGTTCGCGATCCGGCTCGCCCTCGCCGCGACGCTCGCGGCGAGCTACGGCATCTACGGTCCGGCCTTCGAGCTCGCGGAGAATCGGCCGCGCGACGAGGCGAGCGAGGAGTACCTCGAAAGCGAGAAGTACGAGATCAAGCGCTGGAACGTGGACGACCCGCGGAGCCTGGCACCCCTCGTCTCGAGGTTGAACGCCATCCGCCACGCGCACCCGGCGCTGCAGTCGGACTGGAGCCTCGCGTTCCACCCGACGGACAACGCCCACCTCCTGTGCTACTCCAAGCGGGCGGGCGACGATCGCATCCTCGTCGCCGTGAACCTCGACCCGGCGCACGTGCAGAGCGGCTGGGTGGGCGTGGACCTGGCGGCCCTCGGCATCCCCGAATCCGGCCCGTACACCGTGGAGGACCTCCTCACCGGCGAGCGCTACCCCTGGCGGGGTCCCCGCAACTTCCTCATGCTCGATCCGCGCCGCGCCCCGGCGCACGTCTTCTCCGTCACGCCGGGCCCCTGATGGACGCGCGGCCCCTCGTGCAGGGCACGGCGGCCGGCGCCACGGAGGGCGATCCGCTGTGGTACATGGACGCCATCATCTACCAGGTCCACGTGAAGGCGTTCTTCGACTCGGACGGCGACGGCATCGGCGATTTCCGGGGCCTCGCGGGAAAGCTCGACTACGTCCGCGACCTGGGCGTGAACACCATCTGGCTCCTGCCGTTCTACCCCAGCCCCATGCTGGACGACGGCTACGACGTGGCGGACTACCACAACGTGCATCCGTCGTACGGCACGCGCCAGGACTTCCGCCGCTTCGTGCGCGAGGCGCACGCCCGCGGCCTGCGGGTCGTCACCGAGCTCGTGGTGAACCACACGTCGGACCAGCACCCGTGGTTCCAGGCGGCGCGGCGCGCGCCCCGCGGGAGCACCAAGCGCGACTACTACGTGTGGAGCGACGATCCGAACAAGTACGCCGGAACGCGGATCATCTTCACCGACACGGAGTCTTCCAACTGGGCGTGGGACCCGGTCGCGCAGCAGCACTACTGGCACCGCTTCTTCAGCCACCAGCCCGATCTCAACTTCGACAACCCGCACGTGCTGCGCGCGGTGCTGCGGGTCATGCATTTCTGGCTGGACATGGGCGTGGACGGCTTCCGCCTGGACGCGATCCCGTACCTGGTCGAGCGCGAGGGGACCGGGAACGAGAACCTGCCGGAGACGCACTCCGTCATCAAGCGGATCCGCGCGGACCTCGACCGCAGCTACCCGGGCCGGATGCTCCTCGCCGAGGCGAACCAGTGGCCGGAGGACGTGCGCCAGTACTTCGGCGACGCCGACGAATGCCACATGGCGTACCACTTCCCGATGATGCCGCGCCTGTACATGGCGATCGCGATGGAGGACCGCTATCCGCTGGTGGAGATCCTCGCGCAGACGCCGCCCATCCCGGCCACCTGCCAGTGGGCGATCTTCCTCCGGAACCACGACGAGCTGACACTCGAGATGGTGACGGACCGCGAGCGCGACTACATGTACCGCATCTTCGCGGACGACCCGCGGATGCGCGTGAACGTGGGGATCCGCCGGCGCCTGGCGCCGCTCATGGAGAACAGCCGCCCGAAGATCGAGCTCATCACCTTCCTCCTCATGACGATGCCGGGGGCCCCGATCCTCTACTACGGCGACGAGATCGGCATGGGCGACAACATCTACCTGGGCGACCGGAACGGTGTCCGCACGCCCATGCAGTGGAGCCCGGACCGGAACGCCGGCTTCTCGCGCGCCGATCCGCAGCGGCTCTATCTCCCGCCGGTGATGGACCCGGTCTACGGCTACGAGGCGGTGAACGTGGAGGCGCAGCTCCGGAACCTCTCGTCGCTCCTCCACTGGACGCGCCGCCTCGTCGCGACCCGCAGGCGCTACAAGTCGTTCGGCCGCGGCACGATCTCGTTCCTCGAGCCGGGCAACCGCCGCGTGCTCGCGTTCGTGCGCGAATACGACGACGAGGCGGTGCTCTGCATCGCGAACCTCTCGCGCGTCCCGCAGGCGGTGGAGCTCGACCTCGCGCGCTTCGAGAACCGCGTGCCCGTGGAGCTCCTGGGGCAGGAGCCTTTCCCGCCCGTGGGAAAGCTCCCCTATCTCTTCACCCTCGCGGGCCACGGCTACATGGCCTTCCGGCTCGCGGCCGACGCGAAGCCTCCGGGATGGCACGAGCAGCGGCTCGCGCGGCGCAGGCTCCCGGTCCTCGTCATGGCGGCCGGGTGGCAGCAGGCGCTCGACCGCGGGGGCCCGGCGCCCGAAGCGGGAAAGCTCTTCCTCAACGTGACCCACGAGAAGCTCCGCGACGAGGCGCTCCTCCCCTACCTGCGCGAGCGCCGCTGGTTCGCCGCGCGGAACGTGCCGATCACCGACGCGCGCGTGGTGATGCTCGCCCCGTGGAAGGACGGCGGGACCGCGTGGAGCGTCGCGTTCGTGCAGGTCGACCTCGCCGCGGGCGGCTGCCAGCGCTACTTCGTGCCGATCGGGATCGACTGGGAGACCCGCGACCACGACCCGATGGAGCGCTTCGGGAACAACGCGATCGTGCGGGTGCGGCACCGCGACCGCGTGGGCGTCTTCTACGCGGCCTTCGCGGACGCGGCCTTCACGCGGGGCCTCGCGCGCGCCATGGGCGAGGGCGGCGAGGTGCCGCTCGGGCCGGGACGCCTGCGCTTCTCGTCCACCAGCGCGTACGCGGCCGCCGCGCCCGCCATCGCGGAGGACGTGAAGGTGCCCGCGGTCGAGCAGAGCAATACCGCGGTCTTCTTCGGCAACCGCCTCTTCCTCAAGGGCTACCGGCGCATGCGCGACGGCGTGAACCCGGAGCTCGAGCTCGGGCGCTTCCTCACCGAGGTGTCGCCCTATCCCAACATCGCGCCCGTGCTGGGCGCCGTGGAGTACGTCGCCGGCGACGGGTCCGAGCCCGTGACGCTCGCGGTGCTGCAGAGGTTCGTGGAGAACCAGGGCGACCTCTGGCAGATCACGCAGCAGCACCTGGGGAACATCGTGGCGCTCCCGCAGCCGGAGGCGGGCGTGCCCGAGAGCCCGGGCGAGGCCGCGGCCACCGACTTCCATCTGGGGCGCATGGCCCTCCTCGGCCGGCGCCTCGCGGAGCTCCATCGCGCGCTCTGCGTCGAGACGGGCGACCCGGCGTTCGATCCGGAGCCCATCACGCAGGCGGACCTCGCGGCGTGGATGAAGGCGGCCGAGCGCGAGATGGAGGCGAGCTTCGAGGCGCTGGCCGCCGCGCGCGAGGGCCTGGACGCCACCGCGCACGGCGAGGCGCGCGCGCTCGAGGCGCGCCGCGAACGGCTGCGCGCGCGCGTGCGCGCGACGCGCCTTCCGAAGGCGCAGGTGATGAAGACGCGCTTCCACGGCGACCTCCACCTGGGCCAGGTGCTGGTCGCGCAGGACGACTTCGTCATCGTGGACTTCGAGGGCGAGCCGGGCCGCCCGATGGCCGAGCGGCGGGCGAAATCGAGCGTGCTGCGCGACGTGGCGGGGATGCTGCGCTCCTTCGGCTACGCCGCGCACGCGGCGCAGCTGCGGCGGGAGCCCGGTGCGGCCCCTTCAGGCGCCGCGCTGGGGGCCGTCGCCGCGTGGGAGCGCGACGCGGCGAAGCATTTCCGCGAGGGCTACCTGCGCGCCGGGGCGGGCGTGGCTTCCATCCCGGCGGACCCGGCCGAGTTCCAGTCGCTCCTCGACCTCTTCCTCGTGGAGAAGGCGCTCTACGAGCTCCGCTACGAGCTCGCCCAGCGCCCGGACTGGGTGCTGATTCCCCTGCGCGGGCTCCTGGAGCTCGCGGCATGACGGCGAAGGCGGTCGCGCAGTCCGCAATCGAGGTCTGGCAGGGACAACCGCATCCGCTCGGCGCGACCTGGGACGGCGAGGGCGTGAACTTCGCGCTCTTCTCGCGCCATGCGGAGAAGGTGGAGCTCTGCCTCTTCGACGAGGGCGGCCGGCGCGAGGTGCACCGGATCGCCCTTCGCGAGCGCACGGATTTCGTCTGGCACGGCTACCTCCCGCAGGCCCGGCCGGGCCAGCTCTACGGCTACCGCGTCCACGGCCCCTACGCGCCGGAGCGCGGCCACCGGTTCAACCCGCACAAGCTGCTGCTCGACCCCTACGCCCGGAGCATCGTGGGGCAGATCCGCTGGAGCGACGCGCACTTCGGCTACACCATCGGGCACAGGCGCGACGACCTCTCCTTCGACCGGCGCGAGGACGCGGCGTCGATGCCGCGCTGCCAGGTGATCGACCCGGCCTTCAGCTGGGGCGACGACCGGCACCCGCACCTCGCGTGCAACGAGCGCATCGTCTACGAGATGCATGTGGGAAGCTACACGCGCCGCCATCCGGACGTGCACCCGCAGCTCCGGGGGAAGTTCTCCGGGCTCACGACGCCGCAGGTGGTCGATCACCTGAAGTCGCTGGGCGTGACGACGGTGGAGCTCCTGCCCGTGCAGTGCTTCGTCGACGACCGCCCGCTCGTGCAGCGCGGGCTCGTGAACTACTGGGGCTACAACACCCTGGGCTTCTTCGCCCCGGACCCGCGCTACGGCGTCGCGAACCCGGTGAACGAGTTCAAGACCATGGTGAAGACGCTCCACTCGGCCGGGCTCGAGGTGATCCTCGACGTGGTCCACAACCACACCGGCGAAGGCAACGAGCACGGGCCCACGCTCTCGTTCCGCGGCCTGGACAACCACGCGTACTACCGGCTGGCCGAAGACAAGCGCTTCTGCGCGGACATGACCGGCTGCGGCAACACGCTCGACGTGCGGAATCCCCGCGTCCTGCAGCTCGTGGTCGATTCGCTGCGCTACTGGGTGACCGAGATGCACGTCGACGGCTTCCGCTTCGACCTCGCGACCACGCTCGCCCGCGGGAGCCCCCGCTTCGACCCGTTCGCGAACTTCTTCGCGGTGCTGCGCCAGGACCCCGTGCTCTCTCCCCGGCTCCTCATCGCCGAGCCGTGGGACCTGGGCGAAGGCGGCTACCAGGTCGGCAACTTCCCCGCGGGCTGGGGCGAGTGGAACGACCAGTACCGCGACACGATGCGCGCGTACTGGAAGGGCGACGGCGGCCTCATCGGCGATTTCGCACGCCGCCTCACGGGCTCCTCGGACCTCTACGCGTGGAACGACCGGGGCCCCTGCGCGAGCGTGAACTTCGTGACCGCCCACGACGGTTTCACGCTGAACGACCTGGTCTCCTACAACGAGAAGCACAACGAGGCGAACGGCGAGGACAACCGCGACGGGACGGACAAGAACCTCTCCTGGAACCACGGCGTCGAGGGCCCCACCGACGATCCCGCGATCGCGGGCCTGCGCGAGCGCCAGAAGCGCAACCTCCTCGCGACACTCCTCCTCTCGCAGGGCGTGCCGATGCTGCTCGCGGGCGACGAGGTGAGCCGGACGCAGCGCGGCAACAACAACGCCTACTGCCAGGACAACGAGATCAACTGGCTCGACTGGAACTGGGACGACGGGAAATGGCGGCTCTTGAACTTCACGAAGCGGATGATCCGGCTGCGGCGCGCGCACCCGATCCTCCGGCGCCGGGACTACTTCAAGGGCGTGCCCGTCGACGACGGCGGCCGCAAGGACGTCGCGTGGCTGAAGCCGGACGGGCACGAGATGACGACCGAGGAGTGGGAGAAGGACTTCGCGCGGTGCCTGGGCATGTGGCTGAACGGCGAGGGCCTCCCGGAGACCGACGAGCGGGGGCGCGCGCTCCACGACGCGAGCTTCCTGGTCCTCTTCAACGCGCACCACGACCTGATCGAGTTCCGGCTGCCCGATCCCGGGCCGGGCGGCGGATGGCGGGGCGAAGTCGACACGTCGACCGAGACGGGCGAGGTGCCGCCGGAAGCGGCTTCGCCGCGCGAGGCCTATCCCCTGCAGGGACGCTCGCTCGTGGTGCTGCGGCAGCTGGCGCCCGGAAACCCGTGAGGCGCGCGCACGACATGCCGTTCGGGGCGGCGCTCCGCGGGCGCTCCGCGCGTTTCCGCCTGTGGGCGCCCGCGTGCCCGGCGGTCACGCTCGAGGTGGGCGAGGGTGTCGCGCGGCGCGAGCTTCCGATGCAGGCGATGGCGGACGGCTGGCACGGGCTGGGCGTCGAGGATCTCGCCGCCGGCACGCCCTATTCCTTCCGCGTCGACGGCGGCCCCGCGGTGGCCGACCCCGCCTCGCGGTTCCAGCCCCGGGACGTGAACGGGCCGAGCGCGCTCGTCGATCCGGGCGCCTTCGAGTGGCCGGACGACGGCTGGCGCGGGCGCCCATGGCGCGAGGCGGTGGTCTACGAGCTCCACGTCGGGGCGTTCACCGCGGAAGGCACGTTCCGCGCGGCGGTGGAGCGCCTCGACTTCCTGGCGAGTCTGGGCGCGACCGCGATCGAGCTCCTCCCCCTCGCCGACTTCGCGGGCCGCCGGAACTGGGGCTACGACGGCGCGCTCCCCTTCGCGCCGGACGCGTCGTACGGGACGCCGGAGGACCTGAAGCGCCTCGTCGCCGAGGCGCACCGGCGGGGCCTCATGGTGCTCCTCGACGTGGTGTACAACCACTTCGGGCCGGAGGGGAACCACCTGCACCGCTACGCCCCGCAATTCTTCAACGCGGCGCACCAGACGCCGTGGGGCGCGGCGATCAACTTCGACGGGGACCGTGCGGCGACGGTGCGCGACTTCTTCGTGCACAACGCGCTCTACTGGATCGAGGAATTCCACCTCGACGGCCTGAGGCTCGATGCCGTGCACGCGATCGCGGACGGATCGCCCACGCACATCGTCCGCGACATCGCGCGTGCGATCGCCGCGGGGCCCGGCCGCGATCGCCACGTGCACATGGTCCTCGAGAACGACCGCAACGAGTCGCGGCTCCTCGCGGGCCCCGCGCGCGCGACCGCGCAATGGAACGACGACTGGCACCACGCGGCCCACGTGCTCGTGTCCGGCGAGACGGACGGCTACTACGCCGATTACGCGGCGCGGCCCGTGGCGCACCTCGGGCGCGCGCTGGCCGAGGGCTTCGCCTGGCAGGGCGAGCCCTCGCCGCACCGCGGCGGCGAAGCGCGGGGCGAGCCTTCCGCGGCCCTTCCGCCGCTCGCCTTCGTCCCTTTCCTCCAGAACCACGACCAGGTCGGGAACCGCGCGCTGGGCGAGCGGCTCTGCGCGCTCGCCGATCCCGCGGCCCTGCGGCTCGCGACCGCGGCACTCCTCCTGGCACCCGCCGTCCCGCTCCTCTTCATGGGCGAGGAGTTCGCCTGCACCTCGCCCTTCCTCTTCTTCTGCGACTTCGAGGGGCGACTCGCCCAGGCGGTGCGCGACGGGCGGCGCCGCGAGTTCGCGGCCTTCGCGCGCTTCGCCGACCCGGCCGCGCGCGAGCGCATCCCGGATCCGGGCGCCCTCGAGACCTTCGAGCGCTCGAAGCTTCGCTGGGAGGAAGCCGGGGAAGCCGGCCATCGCGATTGCCTCGAGCTCTACCGCGCGCTCCTCGCGCTGAGGGCGCGGCATATCGTCCCGCACCTCGCGGGCGGGCGGTTCGCGGCGACACACGCGGTGCACGGATCGAGCGGCCTCGCGGTCGACTGGACGCTGGGCGACGGGGCGAGGCTCCATTTGCGCGCGAACTTTTCCGGCGCGCCGATCGAGGGCCTGCCGCCCGCCGCGGGCGAGACGATCCACGCGCAGGGCGGCGAGCCGGAGCGCACGCGCTCGCCCGCGTGGAGCGGTCGCTGGTCGCTCGAGCCGGCTCCCGCCTCGCCATGACCGATTCCGCCCTCTCGCGGCTCGCGAGCCTCCACGGCATCGAGGCCGGATACCACGACATCTGGGGCGCTTGGCGCGAGACGCCCCCCGGGACGCAGCGGCGCCTGCTCGCCGCGCTGGGCGTCCCGGCCTCGGACGAGGCGGAAGCGGAAGCGGCGCTGCGCGGGCACGAGCGCGCGCGCTGGGGGCGGATCGTGGCGCCGATGACCGTGGTGCGCCGTGGCGAGCTCGGGCGCGGCATGCGGCTGCAGCTCCCGGAATCGGCGCTCGCGCGCTCGATCTCTTGGCGGCTCGTGGAGGAAAGCGGCGAGACGCGCGAGGAGCGGATCGACGTCCTGGGCCTCGAGCGCATCGAAGAGCTCGCGCGGGAGGACGGACGCTGGACCGCGTTCCGGCTGCCGCTCCCCCGGGACGTTCCCGACGGCTATCACCGCATGACGCTCTTCGCAGGCGCGAGCGTGCTGGGGGAGGGGCTCCTCGCCGTGGCCCCCGAGCGCTGCTACCTGCCGCCCGCGATCGCCGACGGCGCGCGCCTCTGGGGCACGACGGTCCAGCTCTACGGGCTTCGCTCGTCTCGCAACGCCGGCATCGGCGACTTCACCGACCTCAGGCACTGCGTCGAGGTCTGGGGCGAGCGCGGCGCGGCCATCGTCGGCACCAACCCGCTCCACGCGCTCTCGCTCGCCGATCCCGGGCTCGCGAGCCCGTACAGCCCGTCCAGCCGGCTCTTCCTCAATGCGATCTACCTCGACGTCGAGGCGATCGACGACTTCGCGGAGATCGCGGCCGCGGACGCCTCGTTCACCTCGCGCTGGCGAACCCAATGCGAAACCCTCCGCGCGGCGGACGCGGTGGACTACGCGGCGGTCGCGGCCGCCAAGCGGGCGGTCCTCGAAACGCTCTACGCGCACTTCTGCCGGCGCCACCTCGCCCCGGGCAGCCCGCGCGCGCGCCTCTTCGCCCAGTTCCGCGCGGGCCGCGGCCAGGCGCTGCGCCACCACGCGCTCCACGAGGCGCTGCGCGAGTTCCACGGCGTGCCCTGGCGCGAATGGCCCGAGGAGCACCGCGACCCGGTTTCCGAAGCGGTGCGGCGCTTCGGCCGCGAGAACGCGGAGCGCGTGGGCTTGCACGAGTACCTGCAGTGGCAGGCGGACACGCAGCTCGCCCGCGCGCAGGAGCTCTGCCGCGACGCGGGCATGGCGATCGGCCTGTACGCGGATCTCGCCATCTCCATCGGGCCGGACGGATCCGAGGCGTGGGCGAACCAGCGCCTCTATGCGCTGGGCGCCAGCGTGGGCGCGCCCCCGGACGCCTTCGCGAAGCGCGGCCAGGACTGGGGGCTTCCGCCGCTCGATCCGTGGCGGCTCGAAGAGGCGGCGTACGCGCCGCTCATCGCGACGTTGCGGGCGAGCATGCTGCGCGCCGGGGCGCTGCGGATCGACCACGTGATGGGCCTCGCGCGGCTCTGGTGGGTCCCCGCCGGCGCGGCGCCGGACGAGGGCGCCTACGTGCGCTACCCGTTGCGCAACCTTCTCGGCATCGTGGCCCTCGAGAGCCACCGCGCGCGCTGCCTCGTGATCGGCGAGGACCTGGGGACGGTGGCCGAAGAGCTGCGCCGCGAGCTGGACGCGAACGAGGTGCTCTCGTACCGGCTCGTGCTCTTCGAGCGTCGCGAGCCGGACTTCAAGCCGCCCGCGGAATATCCGCGCCGCGCCCTCGTCGCATGGTCGACCCACGACCTCCCCACCTTCGCCGGGTGGTGGCGGGGCGAAGACCTCGCGACGCGCGCGCGCCTGCGGCTGCTGGACGACCCGGGCGCGGCCGCCGGCCGCGAGGAGCGCCGATCCGGCCGCGCGGCCCTGGTCGCGGCGCTGCGCCGCGAAGGGCTCCTCGGCGAGGGCGTCGATCCGCAGGGTCCGCTCACGGAGGACATCGCCTCCGCGGTGCAGGCGTTCGCCGCGCGCACGCCGGCCGCCGTGATGGTCGTGCAAATGGAGGACGTGCTGGGCGTGGGCGACCAGGCGAACCTGCCGGGGACGACCGGCGAGCATCCGAACTGGCGCCGGAAGCTCCCGCTCCCGATCGAGGCGTGGCCGAAGGACCCGCGCGTGCGGCGCATCGCACGGACGCTCGCCGCGATCCGCGGAAAGACCCGGGCGAAGCGCGATCGCCCGCCCGGCCTCGAGCGCGCGCGCATCCCGGTCGCGACCTACCGCCTGCAGCTCCACGGGAAATTCACCTTCCGCGACGCGACCGCGCTCGTGCCCTACCTCGCGCAGCTGGGCGTGAGCCACGTCTACTGCTCTCCCTTCCTGCGCGCGCGCCCCGGGAGCACGCACGGCTACGACATCATCGACCACGACTCGCTCAACCCCGAGATCGGCACCGCGGAGGACCTCGACCGGTTCGTCGCGGCGCTGCGCGACCACGGCATGGCGATGATGATGGACATCGTGCCCAACCACATGGGCGTCCTCGCCGCCGACAACGCGTGGTGGCAGGAGCTCCTCGAGAACGGGCCGGCCTCCACCCTCGCGGACTTCTTCGACATCGACTGGCGCCCGCCCGCGGAGCACCTGGCCAACCGCGTCCTCCTGCCGATCCTGGGCGACCACTACGGCGTGGAGCTCGCCGCGGGCCGCCTCGCGCTCGCGTTCGACGCGGCGGCGGGCGCCTTCGCGGTCCACTACCACGCGCACCGGCTCCCGATCGACCCGCGCGAATACCCGCGCATCCTCGGGCTCGCGCTCGAGGAATTGGAGCGCTCGGGGCCGGAGCACCAGGCGCAGGCGCTGCGCTCGATCGCCGCGGCGCTCGCGAAGCTTCCGCGGCGCGAGGAGCGCCGGCGCGCGCTCGCCGACGAGAGGAGCCTCCAGAAGGAGGTGCTGAAGGGCCGGCTCGCGGCGCTCGCACGGACGAGCGCGGAGGTGGCGCGCGCGATCGCGCGGGCGGTGGAGGCGCTGAACGGCCGGCCGGACGAGCCGGCGAGCTTCGACGCGCTCCACGACCTCCTCGAGGCGCAGGCCTATCGCGTGGCGTACTGGCGGGTCGCTTCGGACGACATCAACTACCGCCGCTTCTTCGACATCAACGACCTCGCCGCGCTCCGCCAGGAGAACGGCGCGGTGTTCGCGGCGACGCACCGGCTGGTGCTGAAGCTCGTGAACGACGGCGCCGTGGAGGCGCTGCGGATCGACCACCCGGACGGCCTCTACGACCCGAAGGCGTACTTCGCGCGACTCTTCGAGAGCTGCCGCCGGCCGCCCTACGTCGTGGTGGAGAAGATCGTGGCGCCCTTCGAGAACGTGCCGGAGAGCTGGGCCGTGCACGGGACCACCGGCTACCGCTTCGCGAACGTGGTGAACGGGCTCTTCGTCGACGCCGCCGCCGAGACGCGCCTCACGCGGACCTACCACCAGTTCATCGGCGACGAGACCTCCTTCGAGGAGGTGGCGCGCCTCGCCCGCCGGCAGGTCCTCAGGACGGCGCTCGCGAGCGAGCTCACGGTGCTCACCAGCCGGCTCGCGCACATCGCGCGCGCCGACCGCAACACGCGCGACTTCACCTTCAACACGCTTCGCGAAGGGTTGACCGAGGTGCTCGCGGCGTTTCCCGTCTACCGGACCTACGTGGACGACCAGGAGCACGCGGACGACCGGCGCTACATCGACTGGGCGGTGGCGCGCGCCCGCTCGGAGAGCCGGGCGCCGGACGTGGACGTCTTCGACTTCATCCGCGACGCGCTCACGTGCGAGCTTCCCGCGCGCTCCCCCGCGCTCGCCGCGTCGATCCGCCACTTCGCGCGGAAGTTCCAGCAGCTCTCCTCGCCCGTGATGGCGAAGGGCCTCGAGGATACGGCGTTCTATCGCTACAACCGCCTCGTGTCCCTGAACGACGTGGGCGGGGACCCCGCGGAGTTCGGCTTCCCGCCCGCCAGGTTCCACCGTGCGAGCGCCCACCGCGCGAAGCACTGGCCGCACACCATGCTCGCGACCTCGACGCACGACAACAAGCGCTCCGAGGACGTGCGCGCGCGGATCGACGTGCTCTCGGAGCTCGCCGCGGGATGGCGCCTGCGCCTGCGCCGCTGGCACCGCATGAACGCCGTGCGGAAGACCCTGGTGGACGACGCGCCGGCCCCCTCGAGGAACGACGAGTACCTCCTCTACCAGATCCTGCTGGGAAGCTTCCCGCCCGGCGATCCCGACGCCGCCGCGGTGGACGCCTACCGCGAGCGCATCGTCGCGTACATGACGAAGGCGTGCCGCGAGGCCAAGGCCCGCACGAGCTGGGCGCGGGTGAACGACGCCTACGAGGCGGCGACGACCGCCTTCGTGAAGGCGCTCCTCGACCCGCGCCCGGGGAACGCGTTCCTCGACGAGCTTCGCGCGGCCGTGGCGACCGTCGGGTGGGCGGGCTACCTCAACAGCCTCTCGATGGTCGCCGTGAAGTACACGTCCCCGGGCGTTCCCGACTGCTACCAGGGAAACGAGCTCCTCGACCTCTCCCTCGTCGATCCGGACAACCGCCGCCCGGTGGACTACGGCCGCCGGCGCGCGCTCCTCGCCGAGTTCGCCGCCCTCCCCGAGGCGCCCGGCGAGGCGGACCTGCGCGCGATCTTCACGGCCTCGGCCGACGGCCGCGCGAAGCTCTACGTCACGTGGCGGCTCCTCGCGTTGCGCAGGACCCGCGAGGCGCTCTTCGCCGACGGCGCCTACGCGCCGCTGCGGACGAGCGGGGAGCGTGCGCGCCACGCGATCGCCTTCGCCCGCCGGCGGGGGAGGGAGACCGCGATCACCGTGGCCCCGCGCCTGGTGGCCACGCTCGGCGCGCCGCCGGGGGAGTTGCCGTGCGGCGCGATCTGGGGCGACACGCGCGTGGAGATCCCCTTCCTCGGCGGCGAGGCGCAGTTGCGCGACGCCATCACCGGACGGGTACGGCGCCTCACGCGCGGTGCCATCGCGCTCTCCGAGCTGCTGGACGCCGCGCCCCTCGCCGTGCTCTGCCTCTAGGCCGGCGGGCGCACGCGCGCGAGCTCCTCCTCCATGCGCGCCTGCTGCCACAGCCAATCCTCCTCCAGCCGCGCGGTCTCGCCCGCGACTTCCCCGCGCCGGCGCAGCGCCGCCTGCAGCCGCTCGCGGTTCGCGGCATCGTAGGCCTCGCCGCCCGCGAGCCATGCCTCGATCTCCGCGGACTCGCGCGCGAGCGCTTCGAGCGCCGCCTCGATCTCGCCGATCCGCGCCTCGAACGGGCGGCGTGCCCGGGCCTCGCGCTCGCGCTGGCCCGCCTCGCGGCGCCGCTCCTCCCGGCGGCTTACCGCGGGCGCCGCCTCGCGCGCTTGGCCGCCCCGGTCCCGCGCGTGGTACTCGCGCGCCCACTCCCGGTAGTCGTCGAGCGTGCCCTCGAACGGGCGAAGCGAGCCGTCCGCCACGAGGAGCCACTGGTCCGTCGCCGAGGCGAGGAGATGGCGATCGTGCGCGACCACCACCAGCGCGCCCTCGAAATCCACCAGCGCCTCGGCGAGCGCTTCGCGCATGTCGATGTCGAGGTGGTTGGTGGGCTCGTCCAGGAGGAGGAGGTTGGGCCGCTGCCACACGATGAGGGCCAACGCGAGGCGCGCCTTCTCGCCGCCGGAGAGGCTCGCCGCGGGTTGGGAGATGCTGGCGCTCTGGCTCGTTCCCCGACCTCGATCCCCCCGGAAGTCGAAGCCGCCGAGGTAATCGCGGAGCACTTGTTCGGGCTCCTGGGGTGCCAGGCGCGCGAGGTGCGCGAGGGGGCTCTCCCCGAGCCGGAGCTGATCCACCTGGTGCTGCGCGAAATAGCCCACGCGCAGCCCCTGCGCGCGGTGCAGCTCGCCCGATACGAGCGGGAGGTCGCCGGCGATCGAGCGCAGGATCGTCGATTTCCCCGCGCCGTTGGGCCCCAGGAGCCCGATGGCATCCCCCGGGAGGACGCTCCACTCGATGCCGGAGACGACCGGCTTCCCGCCGTAGCCGACCGACGCGTCCTCCAGGCGGAAGAGCTGGCGCGGCTTCTCCGCGGGCGCGCGGAAGCCGAAGGAGAACGGCGTGTCGACGTGGGCGGCGGCGATCCGCTCGAGGCGCTCCAGCGCGTGGATCCGGCTCTGCGCCTGGCTCGCCTTCGACGCCTTCGCACGGAAGCGCGTGACGAAGGCTTCGAGGTGCGCGATCGCGCGCTGCTGCTTCTCGTGGGCCGCCTGCTGCTCGGCGAGGCGCGCCGCGCGCTGGCGCTCGAACGCGCTGTAGTTGCCGGCGTAGGCGTCGAGCCGGCGGCCCTCGAGATGGACGATGGAGCCCGCGACCACGTCGAGGAACTCGCGGTCGTGGGTGACCAGGATCACGGCGCCCGGAAGCCCGCGCAGCCACTCCTCGAGCCAGAGCACGGCGTCCAGGTCGAGGTGGTTGGTGGGCTCGTCCAGCAGGAGCAGGTCCGCGCGGCACATGAGCGCCCGCGCGAGGTTCAGGCGCATGCGCCAGCCTCCGGAGAACTCGGCCACGGGACGCGCGTGCGCGCTTTCGCGGAAGCCCAGCCCGGCGAGGAGCGTCTGCGCCCGCGCGCGGGCCCGGTAGCCGCCGATCTCGTCGTAGCGCGCGTGGAGCTCGGCGATCCGCACGCCCGCCTCGTGCGCCCCTTCCGCCTCCACGATGGCACGCTCGACCTCGCGCAGCTCCGCGTCGCCGTCCATCACGAATTCGACGGCGGGACGATCGATCGCGGGCGTCTCCTGCGCCACGTGCGCGAGGACCCAGCACGCGGGAAGCTCGACCTCGCCCGCGTCCGCGTGGAGCTCGCCGCGGACGAGCGCGAGGAGGGTCGACTTCCCGCTGCCGTTCGCGCCCACGAGCCCCACCTTCTGGCCCGGATGCACGTTCATGGACGCGTCCTGGAGCAGCACCCGCGCACCGCGGCGCAGGGTGACCTGCGCGATCCTCAGCACCGGCGAGCCCGGCCCTGGCGCGTCACGCGCAGCGGCGGACGGCCCCCTCGGGAGCCCCCGAATCGCCGGCCGTTGACATGGAACGTGATGATGCGCATGGATTTGAGCGAAAATGCCCCGTATCGTAACCTCTGACGACCCGATGAACGCGGCACCCGCCCCCGCTCCAGGCCCGGACAACGCTCGCGACGCCTTCCGCCGCGAGTTCGTGGCGTTCGCGATCCGGGCGGGGGTGCTCAGGTTCGGGGACTTCCGGACCAAGGCCGGCCGCGAATCGCCCTACTTCTTCAACGCGGGCCTCTTCTCGGACGGCGCCCGGCTGGGCGAGCTCGCCGGCTTCTTCGCCCGGGCGGCGTTGGCCTCCGGCATCCGGTTCGACGTGCTCTTCGGCCCGGCGTACAAGGGAATCACCCTCGCCTCGGCCACCGCCGTCGCCCTTGCCGGGCTCGGTCACAATGTGCCGTTCTGCTTCAACCGCAAGGAGGCGAAGGACCACGGCGAAGGCGGCAGCATCGTGGGGGCGCCGCTCGCCGGGCGGGCGCTCATCGTGGACGACGTGATCACGGACGGCGCCTCGAAGCGCGAGGCGATCGAGATCATCCGCGCCGCGGGCGCGGTGGCCGCTGGCGTGCTAATTGCTCTGGATCGGCAGGAACGGGGCCAGGGGGCCCTCTCGGCGACCCAGGAGGTGAGCCGGGATTTCGGCGTGCCGGTCGCCGCCATCGCGACGCTCGAGGACATCCTCGCGACGTTGCGGACGCGTCCCGCGGAGCGCGCCAACGTGGAGAGGATCGAGGAGTACCGGCGGCGCTACGGCATCGCGCCGTCGTAGGACGCCCCACGGGGCGCACGGGAGGCGAAAATGAAAAGAACCATCGCATGTCTGGCGATCGCCGCGCAGGTCCCGCTCGCATCGGCGGCGTACCGGTGCGTGGACGAGCGCGGGGTCACCCTCGTGGGCGACACGCCGCCGACGGGCTGCGCGAACGTGCCGATGTACGAGATCGGCAGGACGGGCAAGGTCCTGCGCAGGATCGAGCCCACGCCCACGCCGGAGCAGCTGAAGGTCCTCAAGGAGGAGCAGGAAAAGCGCAAGGCCGAGGAGAAGGCCGCGGCGGAGCAGAAGCGCAAGGACACGGCGCTCCTCGCGAGCTTCAACAGCCCGAAGGAGTTCGACGTCGCGCGCGACCGGAACATCGAGCCCGTGGCGAGCCGCATCGCCGCGGGCGAGAACCGCCTGAAGGAGCTCGACGCGCACGAGAAGGACGTGAACGAGCGGCTGGAGTTCTACAAGGGCGGCAGGAAGCGCCGGGACAAGTCCGCGACGGAGGAGGACCCCAACCTCGTTTATTTCAAGGAGGAGCTCGCGCGCGTCCACGCGGAGCGGGCGAGCCTCCTGGATGCGGCCGCACGGCAGCGCAAGGAGATCGAGGAGATCGCCAGGCGGTTCGAGACGGACAAGCAACGCTGGATCGGTCTCAAGTCCGGCAAGCTCTCCAAGGCGGGCGCGGCCGCGGCGGACGGCCCGAAGGCCGGCTACTAGCCGCCCAGCTTCCGCCGCAGGATCTCGCCCGCCTGGGCCGGGTTCGCCTTGCCCTGCGTCGCCTTCATCACCTGGCCCACCAGAGCGTTCAACGCCTTTTCCTTCCCGGCGCGGAACTCGTCCACGAGCTTCGCGTGGGCCGCCAGCACCCGGTCCACGGCGGCCTCGAGCGCCCCGGCGTCCGAGATCTGCGTGAGGCCGCGCTTCGCGACGATCGCATCCACGTCGCCCTCGCCGTCGGCCATCGCCTGCAGCACGGCCTTCCCCGCCTTCGCGGAGATCGTGCCGTCCGCGATCCGGCCGAGGAGGCGCGCGAACGCTTCGGGCGCGACCGGCGGCGCGCCGAAATCGCCGCCGCGGTCGTTCAGCAGCGCGGACATCTCCCCGTTCGTCCAGTGGGCGGCGAGGCGCGCGGGAAGCGCCGGCGCGGCGGCGAGCGCGCGCTCGAAGAACTGCTGCTTCTCGCGGCTTTCCGTGAGGAGCGCCGCCTCGTACTCGCCGAGGCCCCGCTCCTCGCGATAGCGCCTCCGAAGCGCCTCCGGCAGATCCGGGAGCGACCTGCGCACCGATTCGATCCACGCCGGCGCGATCTCCAGCGGCAAGAGGTCCGGGTCCGGGAAGTAGCGGTAGTCCTGCGCATCCTCCTTCGATCGCATGGGACGGGTCTCGCCGCGGTCCGGGTCGAAGAGCCGCGTCTCCTGCACCACCCTCCCGCCGTCCTCGATCACCTCCACCTGGCGCCGCACCTCGAACTCGATCGCCCTCTCCATGAAACGGAAAGAGTTGAGGTTCTTGATCTCGCATCGCGTGCCGAGCGGCTCGCCCGCGCGGCGCACGGAGACGTTCGCGTCGCAGCGGAACGAGCCCTCCTGCATGTTCCCGTCGCAGATGCCGATCCAGCGCACGAGCGCGTGGAGCGCCTTCGCGTAGGCGACCGCTTCCGCGGCCGAGCGCATGTCCGGCTCCGAGACGATCTCCAGGAGCGGCGTGCCGGCGCGATTGAGGTCGATGCCGCTCATGCCGCGGAAGTCCTCGTGCAGGGACTTGCCCGCGTCCTCCTCCAGGTGCGCGCGCGTGAGGCGCACGCGCTTCTCCGCCTCGCCCACGACGATGGCGATCGAGCCCCCGGAGACGACCGGGCGCTCGTACTGGCTGATCTGGTAGCCCTTGGGGAGGTCCGGGTAGAAGTAGTTCTTCCGCGCGAAGACGCTCCGCGGCGCGATCGTGCCGCCCACCGCGAGGCCGAAGCGGATCGCGCGCTCGACGGCTCCGCGGTTCAACACCGGGAGCGTCCCCGGGAGCGCCAGGTCCACCGCGCTCGCCTGGGTGTTGGGCGCCGCCCCGAACGCGGTGGATGCGCCGGAGAAGATCTTCGACGCGGTGGTGAGCTGCGCGTGGGTCTCCAACCCGATGACGACTTCCCAGGTCATGTGAGGACCCGATCAACCACAGATGAACACAGATGAACACAGATGGCCCGCAAGGCACGAGTCGTTCGCGGCCATGGGCACGGCGCTACCTCGCTCGGCGAACATCTGTGTTCATCTGTGTTCATCTGTGGTTCCAACCGCATCAGTCGAATCCCGGAGGGGCACGCAGGTGCCAGTCCGTCGCCTGCTGGAAGGCGTGCGCGGCGGCGAGCATCCGCGCCTCGTCCCAGTAGTTGCCCACGATCTGCAGGCCCACCGGACGGCCCTTCGCCCCGAAGCCGCACGGGATCGACATCCCCGGCAGGCCCGCGAGGTTGATCGGGATCGTGTAGAGGTCGTCCAGGTACATCTGCACCGGGTCGTCCTTCTTCGCCCCGAGGTCGTAGGCGACGGAAGGCGCCGCGGGCCCCGCGATGAGATCGCACTTCCGGAAGGCCGCGGCGAAGTCGCCGGCGATGAGCCGCCGGATGCGCTGCGCCTGGAGGTAGTACGCGTCGTAGTAGCCGTGCGAGAGGACGTACGTCCCGATCATGATCCGGCGCTTCACCTCGGCGCCGAAGCCCTCCGCCCGGGTCTTCGCGTACATGTCGTCCAGGCCGGAATATTCCGCCGCGCGATGGCCGTAGCGCACCCCGTCGTAGCGCGAGAGGTTGGACGAGGCCTCCGCAGGCGCGATCACGTAGTACGCCGGAACGCTCAGGTGCTGGTTGGGCAGGCTCACCTCGACCGTCGTCGCCCCGAGCCGCCGCAGCCCCTCGACCGCCTCGAGGATCGGCCCCGCCACGTCCTGCGCCAGGTCCTGCGTGAAGTACTCGCGCGGCAGCCCGATCCTGAGGCCCTTCGCGCCGCCGGCGAGGGCGCCGGCGAAGGCGTCCTTCGGCCGGTCCATCGAGGTGGAATCGCGCGGGTCGAAACCCGCCATCGCGTCGAGCAGGAT
>Ga0105240_10005083_pt1 | contig 19712 bp, 19 predicted proteins | sample KBSC54metaG_FD_80426 | JGI IMG/M metagenome (GOLD analysis project Ga0105240, IMG submission 80426) | Corn rhizosphere microbial communities from Kellogg Biological Station, Michigan, USA - KBS C5-4 metaG | ecosystem: Host-associated > Plants > Roots > Rhizosphere > Soil | place: Michigan, USA... | reverse complement strand
CTCTCGGGAGCGGAGCAGGCTCGGCGACAGCTTCGCCGCGACGACGATCAAAAGCAACGTGAGCAGCATCAGGAGCGTCGAAACGGCGTTCACTTCGGGGGTTACCGCGATCTTGATCATCGAGTAGATCTGCAGCGGCAGCGTGACCGTGCCGGCGCCGGCGGTGAAGAACGTGATCACGAAATCGTCGATCGACAGCGTGAACGCCATCAGCGCGCCGGCGATGACGCCGGGCATGATCAGCGGCAGCGTCACGTAGCGAAAAGCCCGCGAAGGCGATGCGCCGCAATCGCGCGCCGCTTCCGTCAGCGTCTCGTCCATCCCGGCGAGTCGCGCGCGCACGACGATTGCCACGAAGCCGATGCAGAACGCGATGTGCGCCAGGGCAACGGACACGAGCCCGAGCGTTACGTTCAGCAGCACGAAGAAAATCAGCAGGCTCACGCCCATGAGGATTTCGGGAATGGCGATCGGCGCGAAGATGAGGATCGGCAGCAGACGCAAGCGCTGGCGATGCATTGCGACACCCGCCATCGTGCCGAGGACCGTCGACACGAAGCTCGCGACGAGTCCGATGACGAGCGAGTTGCCCGCCGCGGTCAGCATCTGCGTGTCGCTTGCGAGCTTGCGGTACCAATCGAGCGTGAACCCTACCCATTCCGCGTTGAGTCGCGAGTCGTTGAACGAGTAGACGACGACAATCAGCAGCGGCACGTAAAGGAACGCGTACGCGAAGATTGCCGCCGCCCGCAGCCATGGCGACCTTCTACGCACGGCTCGCCCCGCTGCCGCGCCTTGCGACCCAGGCGGCAATGCCCGCGAGGACGAGCGCGGCGACCGTCAGCGCGATCGACAGCACGCTGCCGAATGGCCAGTCGCGCGTTTCCAGGAACTGCTGCTTGATCAGGTTGCCGATCAGCGTGTCCTCGGGCCCGCCCAGGATGTCGGGAATCGCAAAGATGCCGAGCGCGGGAATGAACACCAGCGCGGCGCCGGCGAATACGCCCGGCAGCGACAGCGGAAACGTGATCCGCCAGAAGCGTTGCCACGCAGTGGCGCCAAGATCCTGCGCCGCGTCGAGGAGCGCCTGATCGTGCTTCTCGAGATTCGCGTAAATCGGCAGCACCATGAACGGCAGGTGCACATACACGAGGCAGACCAGAACGGCAAAGCCGCTGAAGAGCAGCGGCACCGGCCCGGCGCCGAACAGCGCCCGGATGCCGTTGACGAGCTTCGCCAGCGCGGCATTGGGCCCGAGGATGATCATCCATGCATAGATGCGGATAAGGAAATTGCTCCAGAATGGCAGGATGACAAGCAGCAGCAGCAGATCGCGGTATTTCGCGGAGCTCTTCGCGATCAGCGTCGCGAGCGGGTACGCGAGGAGCAGGCAGGTCAGCGTCGTCAGCGCCGCGTACCACGCCGATTTGACGAAGACGCGCATGAACACCGTTTCGGTGAAGAAGCGGACGTAGCTGTCGACGTTGAGGTCGAGTTTGCCTGCCTCGTCGACGAGTGGTGCCAGGCCGCCGAATTCCGCCGGCGAGCGAAACGACGCCAGCACCATGATGAGCGCCGGTGCGGCGAAGAACACGAGCAGATAGACGAGCGGGGGCCCGCTGACGAGCCACGCTCCCATACGCCTGCCGCGCCGGTTTGCCATTCGCCAGCCTATCCCTCTATGAAATGCCCGGCGTTGACCGGCCAGCTCATTTCGACCGCATCGCCGACCTCGAAGAACTTCGCGCGGCCGCCCTGCGAGTTGGCGAGGAGCGCCTCGACGCGGCTGCCCCCGGGCGTTTCGACGCGATAGACGGTGACGTCGCCCATGTAGAGCAGGTCGGCGACGGTGCCGCGGCAGTGATTGTCCGGCGTGTCGACGGGCGCGCTGGCCGAGATGCGGATCTTCTCGGGCCGCAGCGCCACGGTGCCCTGCGCGCTCGATGCGATCGACGAGCGCACCGCGACACGCACGGGTCCGAGACCGGCGACATCGACGGTGACGACGCCATCGGCATTCGCCGCAACCGGTCCCGACAACAGGTTGCAATGACCGATGAAATCGGCGACGAAGCGCGTTCGCGGGAAGCCGTAGATACGCGACGGCTCGTCGAGCTGCTCGACCCGGCCGTGGTTCATCACCGCGATCCGGTGCGACAGCGCGAGCGCTTCGGTCTGGTCGTGCGTCACATAGACGAACGCGATGCCGACTTCCTTCTGCAGATTGATGAGCTCGATCTGCAGCTCCTCGCGGAGCTTCGCGTCCAGCGCTGCAAGCGGCTCGTCGAGGAGCAGCATCGTCGGGCGCGTGACGAGCGCCCGCGCGATCGCGACGCGCTGCTTCTGCCCGCCGGACAGCTCGTGCGGATATCGCCGGTTGAAGCCGATGAGCCGAACGTCCTCGAGCGCGGCCTCGATGCGCGCCTTCCGCTCGCCGGCCGGTACGCGGGCCATCTGCAGCGGAAACGCGACATTGCCCTCGACGGTCATGTGCGGGAACAGCGCGTAACTCTGGAACACCGTGCGCACCGGGCGCAGCTCGGGCGGTCGGCCGGCAAGGTCTTCGCCGTCGAGCAGGATGCGCCCCGCGTCGGGAAGGTCGAAGCCCGCGATCATCCGCAACAGCGTCGTCTTGCCGCACCCCGACGGACCGAGCAGCGTGAAGAACTCGCCGGCTTCGATCGCGAGGCTGACGCCGTCGATGGCCGTGAAGTCGCCGAAACGCCGCGTGACACCCTGTATGTCGAGCAGCGCCACCGGCGCGTAACTCCTTCGGTCGAAACGGATTGCTGGCGCGGCGGATTGTAGCGGTAAATGGGGTCGGAGCGAATTTACCGCTGCGACAGCAGCAGCGCGATGACGATCGTCAGCAGCACGGCGATCGTGGCGAGCCAGCGATTGCGCGATTGCTGAGCCAGCGCCAATGCCTTGAGCGCGATGTTCGACGCGCCGGCCGGCTCCGACAAGCGCTGGTGCAGGAGCCGAGGCAGCTCGGGCAGCGTTTCGACGAGCGACGCCGCTTCCGCGAAAAATCGCCGGCGCAGCGCGCGAAAGCCGATCTGGTCTTCCATCCAGCGCTCGAGAAACGGCTTCGCCGTCACCCACAAGTCGAGATCCGGATCGAGCTGGCGGCCGAGTCCCTCGACGTTCAGCAGCGTCTTTTGCAGCAGCACGAGCTGCGGCTGGATTTGCACGTTGAAGCGGCGCGACGCGCGGAAGAGCTGCACGAGCACCTTGCCGAGCGATATTTCCTTCAGCGGACGGTCGAAGATGGGCTCGCACACGACGCGGATTTCGCTTTCGAGCTCGTCGACGCGCGTGTTCGCCGGCACCCATCCCGACTCGAGGTGCGTCGTCGCAACGCGGTGGTAATCGCGCCGGAAGAACGCGAGGAAGTTCTGCGCGAGGTAGCTCTTGTCGCGCTCCGACAGCGTGCCCATGATGCCGAAGTCGAGCGCGATGTACTTGCCGTAGTTCGCGGCGTCGACGCCGACGAAGATGTTGCCCGGGTGCATGTCCGCGTGAAAGAAGCCGTCGCGGAACACCTGCGTGAAGAAGATTTCGACGCCGGCGCGCGCGAGGCGCTTCAGGTCGATACCGGCGGCGACGAGATCGGCGATGCGCCCGATGGGTATGCCAGCCATCCGTTCCATGACGAGGATTTCGCTCGCCGTCTGGTCCCAGTGGATCTCGGGCACGCGCAACAGCGGCGACAACCGGAAGTTGCGCCGCAGTTGCGAGCAGTTGGCCGCTTCCCGCGTGAGGTCCATTTCGTCGTGGATCGTCTTGTCGAACTCGGCCACGACGTCGCGCGCGCGCAATCGCCTGCCCTCGCGCCACAGCCGCTCGACGAGTGTCGCGGCCGTACGCATCAGCGACAGGTCGTGCTCGATCACGTCGGCGATGTTCGGCCGCAGCACCTTGACGGCAACCGGCGTGCCGTCGGGAAGTTCGGCGAAATGCACCTGTGCAACCGAGGCGCTCGCGACCGGGGTGAGATCGAACGTCCTGAACACCTGGTCGAGCGGGCGTCCGAAGACGCGGACGACCGTCGCGACGACCAGATCGGACGGGAACGGGGGTACGCGATCCTGCAGCAGCGCGAGTTCGTCCGCGATATCGGGCGCCAGCAGGTCGCGGCGTGTCGACAGCATCTGCCCGAACTTGATGAAGATCGGACCGAGGTCCTCGAGGGCGCGCCTCAGACGCTCGCCGCGCGGCGCTCCGAGGTCGCGCCAGAACAGTGCGTAGCGGATGGAAAGCCGCAGCGGCCGCAGCCGCGGATGGCCGAACGCCAGGTCGTCGAGACCGTGCCTTAGCGCGACGATGACGATGCGAAGGAGCCGACCCAGGCGCATGCCGGGATTGTACGGGCGGCTCCCGCCCGTTACCGGTCGGCTGCCGTACCGGACCGAGCCGAGTGCGTTTCTGCGCCGCCTTCGCGGCGCCGTCGCTATGCGACGGCGCGTGCGGCGGTTGACGTTCCGGCGCTGGCGGTCGAGGCGCGCACGCAGAGCCAGATGTTGACGGCGAACACGAGGATGCCGATGAACACCGCGAGCGCGCCGACGATCGTCACCGGCATGAATGCTTCATTTCCGGATAACGTGAAGCCGAGCCCGACCATGAATACCGGCAGCGCGATGTTGTGAACCCAGAAATGGATGCGCGCAAGCCGCGTCTGTGCCGCTGCCGGCCAGGCGTGATAGATGACGCCCATGATCCCGAGCGACGCCCATCCCAGAAGATTGATGTGCGCATGGACAGGTGCCAGCGTGAAATTCTGCCTGATGCCCATCGCGATGCCCATCGCGACACCGATGACAAGGTACAACGCGGCAATTCTGATCAGTCGTGCACTCATGTGGTTCTCCCCCGAGGTTGGTGCATGGGTGTGGATAACGCTTCGATACGCGCGTCGAGTGCGTCGATGCGCGCCGAGAGCGCCGCGGTTTCGTCGGTCAGCGTGCGCAGGTCGGCCGGATGCGCGAGGAGCTGCGCTTCGTCGCGCGCGTAGCTGCCGACGTTGGCTGCGATTCGCGTCGCGGCGTATTCCGGCATGCCGAGCATCCGGCGGCCGGCATCGGCAACGCGCAGGCCGACGATCGTTCCGAGCGATCGCGCGCACAACCGCTCGACGAACCAGGGGAACGTCTGCGCAAGCTCCCGCAGCACCGCGCCGAGCGCGACATCGCCTTCCTCGGTCACGAATTCGTTCCAGCGCTTCGGATCGGCGAGAAACGCGGGCACGTTGAACGGCGACAACGTCAGCACGAGGTCGGGCGTGGCGCCGGCGAGCGGCGCATGCCGGAGCAGTCCGCGATCGTCGATGCGGAATCCGGCCGTGATCGGGCCCACGCGAAGCATGAACGCGCGCCCCGCGTACGCGGCAAGCCGCTCGCGCGCCCACGGCTCCTGCGCGAGCAGACGGTTGGTCGCGGCGTCGGTCAGCGCCATGACGGGTTTTCCGGTGTCGCCGGCAGCGCTACGCGTACTGCTGTATCCCGGCGAGGAGCCACCCCGACCTGCCATCGACCGGCTTCACGAGGTGCCACAGCTCATCGAACGGCTGCGGCATGGCGTTGCCGTCTTCGCGCAGCGTGCCGTGAAAGCGAACGCTCGCGACGTAGCGATCGCCTTCCTCCACGACTTCGGCGATGTCGGCGTCAAGCTCCACGACCTCGGTCGGAACCTGCGCGCCGCGCGCAGCGAGATCACGTCCGATTTCGGCCTGCATTTCGGAGGTCGTCACGTCGGCCAGCAACGTGCGATCGCCCCGGTCGTACGCCGCCTGCAGCCGGCGAAATTGCTGTTTCGCCTGGGCGAGAAAGGGCGCGGGCTCGAATCCGAGCGGGTAGGGCCGGCCGGCGTCGGCGGCAACGGCGGGGGAGCCCCATGCGGGATCGATCGCCGGCTCGCGCGCGGCATCGACGGCTGCACGCGAGTTTCCCGGTCCGGCCGCCGCATACGGTGCGGTTCCGCTCGCGGCGCCCGCGGACGGATAGGTCGTCGTCGCCATGCGCCGTCCGCCGAAGGCGCGCAACAATGCGAGCGCGCCGATCACGAGGATGGCAATCAGCAGCAGGCTGCCGAGGCTTTCCGAAAGTCCGAGGTGCGAAAAGAGCGCGGCGAGCCCGAGTCCTGCGGCGATGCCCGCGATCGGCCCGAGCCAGCGCGAGCGCGACGCGGTGCCTGCCGCCGGGGCCGCGGCGCCGGGCGCGGCACGCGCGGCGGCGGCGCCGGGGGTTGCGGGCATCACCGGGTTCGCGGCGGGACCGGAGAACGCGTTGGCGGACGGCGCGCTTCGTGCGGCAGGCGGAGCAATGCTACGTTGCATCCCGAAGCTGCGACCGCCGCCCATGCGCGCGGCGTCGGCGTAATCCGCCTGCACGAGGGCGAACGATGCGGCGGCAGCCAGGACAATGACAAGCAGTCGTTTCACGTGATCCCTCCGAGCGCTTTACGCCTGTCCGCGGTTGCGGACATGACATCAGGCCTCAATATACGCGGCCCGCGTGCAAGGCAACCGCGCCAGCCGCGAGGTTGTAATAATCGACGCGATCGAAGCCCGATCGTTCCATCAGCGTCTTCAGCGCTTCCTGATCCGGATGCACGCGGATCGACTCGGCGAGATAACGGTAACTCGCCGCGTCGTTGACGACGAGTCGACCGAGAAGCGGCAGAACGTTGAAGCTGTACCAATCGTAGAGGGGTGCCAGGGGACGCGCGACGCGTGAGAACTCCAGCACCAGCGCGACGCCTCCCGGCACCAGCACGCGCGCCATTTCGGCGAGCGCGCGCTCCTTGCGCGTGACGTTGCGCAAGCCGAAGCCGATCGACACGCAATCGAACCAGCGGTCGCGAAACGGCAGCGCTTCCGCGTTGCACTGCACCGTCGGCAACACGATGCCCTGGTCGATGAGCTTGTCGCGGCCGGCGGCGAGCATCGCGCCGTTGATGTCGGTATGGACAACGGTGCCGGAGGGACCAGCGCGCTGCGCGAACAACTTCGCGAGATCACCCGTGCCGCCGGCCAGGTCGAGGACGCGCCACCCGGCGCGCACGCCGGACAGCGCAACGGTGAAGCGCTTCCAGCCGCGATGCATTCCCGCCGACATCAGGTCGTTCATCACGTCGTACTTGTGCGCGACCGAGTCGAACACGCCGCGCACGCGCCGCGTCTTTTCGTCCGGCGACACCTGTTCGTAGCCGAAATAAATCGGGTCGCTCATCGCGCGGCGCTCAGGCGTTCAAGCGCCCGGATCGCGACTCGCACCCGCGGCCGCAATGCGCGCGAGATAGCGCTGCCACAACTCGTCCTGGCGCTCGCCGAGATCGTACAGGTAATCCCACGAGTAGATGCCCGTCGAGTGGCCGTCGGAAAACGTCGGCCGCAGCGCGTAGTGGCCGACCGGCTCGACGGAGGCGATCGTTACATCGCGCTTGCCGGTCTGCAGCGTCTCCTGGCCGGGTCCGTGGCCGCGCACCTCCGCCGACGGCGAATGCACGCGCAGGTATTCGTACGGCAACCGGAAATGGCGGCCGTTCGCGAACACGAGCTCGAGCACGCGCGAAGCCTGGTGCAGCTTGACGTCGGTGGGGATCGGTGTCTGTGCGTCGAGGCCGGCCATGGAATCGGTGTCGGAGGTGTAATTCGCGGACGCAATACGATCATACCCGCAGTCGTGCCAGCGAATTACACCTCCGACACCGATTCCGCTACTGGTTCGTCTCCGGGACGATGTCGAGGTTGCCGATGCCCGAGAACATGTTCCGGTTCTTCGCTTCCTTGCCCTTGAGCTTGATGTCGAGCCGCAGGTCGTTCAGCGAATCGGCGTTGCGCAGGGCGTCCTCGTACGTGATCAGGCCTGACTCGTACAGGTCGAACAGCGACTGGTCGAACGTCTGCATGCCGAGCTCGCGCGACTTCTTCATCAGGTCCTTGATGCCGCCGACGTCGCCCTTGAAGATCAGGTCGGACACGAGCGGCGAATTGAGCATGATTTCGACGGCCGGGACGCGGCCCTTGCCGTCGCGACGCGGGATGAGGCGTTGCGCAACGAACGCGCGCACGTTGAGCGACAGGTCCATCAGCAGTTGCGCGCGCCGCTCTTCCGGGAAGAAGTTGATGATACGGTCGAGTGCCTGGTTGGTGCTGTTCGCGTGCAGCGTCGCGAGCAGAAGATGCCCCGTCTCGGCGAACGCGATCGCATAATCCATCGTGTCGCGCGCACGCACTTCGCCGATCAGGATGACGTCGGGCGCCTGGCGCATCGAATTGCGCAGTGCGATATCCCAGTTCTCGGTGTCGACACCCACTTCGCGCTGCGTGACGATGCAGTTCCTGTGCTCGTGGACGAACTCGATCGGATCCTCGATCGTGATGATGTGCCCGTAGCTGTTCTCGTTGCGATAGCCGAGCAGCGACGCCATCGACGTCGACTTGCCGGCGCCCGTCGCGCCGACGAACATCATGATGCCGCGCTTGCTCATGATGATGTCCTTCAGCACCGGCGGCAGGCCGAGCTCGTCGAATTTCGGAATGTCGGTGGTGATTGTCCGCAACACCATGCCGACGCGGCTCTGCTGGACGAACGCGTTGACGCGAAAGCGGCCCACGCCGGGCGGGCTGATCGCGAAATTGCATTCCTTCGACGACTCGAATTCCGCCGCCTGCTTGTCGTTCATGACGCTGCGCACGAGCTCGATCGTGTGCTGCGGCGAGAGCACTGTCTTCGACACCGGCGTGATCTTGCCGTCGACCTTGATCGCGGGCGGAAACGACGCGGTGATGAAGAGGTCGGAGCCCTTTTCCTTGACGAGCAGCTCGAGCAGCTCGTGGATGAAGCGGGTGGCGCGTTCTCGTTCCATGGCTACCTCCAGGGTGCTCTCCGCCTTATGCGGCGCCGAACGTTTCCTTGTTGACTGCGCGCATCCGCGCGTCAGGCGCCGAGATCACGTTGCGGCGCACGAGGTCGACCAGGCATTGATCGAGTGTCTGCATGCCCAGCGACTGGCCGGTCTGGATGGACGAGTACATCTGCGCGACCTTGTTCTCGCGGATCAGGTTGCGGATGGCCGGCGTGCCGATCATGATCTCGTGCGCGGCGATGCGCCCCTGCCCATCCTTCGTCTTGATGAGCGTTTGCGAAATGACGGCGACGAGCGATTCCGAAAGCATCGCGCGCACCATGTCTTTTTCGGCAGCCGGAAACACGTCGATGATCCGGTCGACCGTCTTGGCCGCGGAGCTCGTGTGCAGCGTCGCGAACACGAGGTGACCGGTTTCGGCCGCGGTCATTGCGAGCCGGATCGTCTCGAGGTCGCGCATTTCGCCGACGAGGATGTAATCGGGATCCTCGCGCAGCGCCGCGCGCAGCGCATTCGGGAACGACAGCGTGTGCGGCCCGAGCTCGCGCTGATTGATCAGGCATTTCTTCGATTCGTGCAGGAACTCGATCGGGTCCTCGATCGTCAGGATGTGCCCGAACTCGTTCTCGTTGACATGATTCACCATCGCGGCGAGGGTGGTCGACTTGCCGGAGCCCGTGGGCCCGGTGACGAGGATCAGGCCGCGCGGTCGGTCGGTCAGGTCGCCGAAGACTTTCGGGCAATTGAGATCTTCCAGCGACAGGACCTTCGACGGGATCGTGCGGAACGCGGCCGCCGCGCCGCGCTGCTGGTTGTAGGCGTTGACGCGGAACCGGGCGAGATTCGGCACCGCGAAACTGAAATCGCATTCGAGGAATTCCTCGTACATCTTGCGCTGCTGGTCGCTCATGATGTCGTACACCATCGCGTGCACGTCTTCATGCTCCATCGGCGGCAGGTTGATGCGCCGGATGTCCCCGTGGACGCGGATCAGCGGCGGCAGCCCGGACGACAGGTGCAGATCCGACGCCTTGTTCTTGACCGCGAACGCGAGAAGTTCGGTGATATCCATGGGTCAGCCCCGGATCCGGACATCGCGAATCGCGCCGCGACATGCGCTTTTGCGGAGGGTGCCCACGAATGAGCCCGCGACATTCCGCGGTCGATTCATGTCCGCTTCGGTTACCGCGGACGCGTATTCGGCGTTTTTGATGGTTTTCATCCGTGCAGATGCGTTATCGTGCGATGGATTGATGCACAAACGGACTGTAGTATGCAATACACGTGCCAAATATCGATGGTGTTTAATGACGCGCGATTATGGAACCGTACGAGAAAGCGTGGCAAGCGACCCGTCGGCGCATCGAGGATGCGGCGCGCGCGGCGGACCGGCCGGCCGGCGCGGTGCGGCTCCTGGCCGTTTCCAAGACCTTTCCCGCTGCTGCGATCCGCTCGGTGCACGCATTGGGCCAGCGCGCGTTCGGCGAGAATTACGTCCGGGAGGCGATCGACAAACGGGCAGCGCTTGCCGATCTTTCGGGCGTGACGTGGCACCTGATCGGACCGCTGCAGGCCAACAAGGCGCGAATCGCCGCGGCGACGTTCGACTGGGTCGAGACGATCGACCGGCCGCGTATCGCTGCGCGGCTGGCGTCGGCGCGCAGCGCCGATGAGTCGCCGCTCAATGTGCTGGTTCAGGTGAACGTGAGCGGGGAAGCGACCAAGCACGGCGTCCACCCGGGGGCCGCGCTCGAGCTTGCGCGTTACGTCGCAACACTGCCGAATTTGCGCCTGCGGGGGATCATGGGCATTCCCGAGCCGACCGACGACCCCGGGCGTCTCCGGTCGCAGTTCCGCGCACTGCGGGCGTGCCTGGATGCTTGCCTCACCGCCGGGCTCGACGTCGACACGCTGTCGATGGGCATGTCGGCCGACCTCGAGCTGGCGATCGCCGAGGGCGCAACCGAGGTCCGCGTCGGCACCGCGATCTTTGGCGCGCGGACAAAGGGGGCGGCGTGAAAACGACATTCATCGGTGGCGGCAACATGGCGTCCGCGATCATCGGCGGCCTCGTTGCCCGCGGGGCACGTCCGGCCGATATCCGCGTCGTCGAGCCCGTGCCGATGCAGCGCGAGCGTCTGACCGCGCGCCTTGCGGGTGTGGGGCTGCATTCGGCGACGAGCGCTGCGGCCGTCGAAGGTGCGGACGTGATCGTCCTCGCGGTGAAACCGCAGCAGATGCGCGAGGCCGCGCGCGCGCTTTCCGCGCACGTCAATGCCGTTCCGCTGGTCCTGACGATCGCGGCCGGTGTGCGCTGCGCCGAAGTTTCGCGCTGGCTCGACGGTTATCCGCGCATCGTGCGCGCCATGCCCAATACGCCGGCGCTCGTCGGCGCGGGCATCAGTGCGCTCTATGCAATGCCGGACGCAAAGGACGTCGCGCAACTTGCCGCGCAGGTTCTCGAAGCCTGCGGCGAGATCATGTGGTGTCGACGCGAGGACGAGCTCGATGCGGTGACCGCCGTGTCGGGCAGCGGTCCCGCGTACGTATTCTATTTTCTCGAAGCGCTCGAGCAGGCGGCGATCGAGCTCGGCCTGCCCGCCGACGAAGCGCGGCGCCTCGCATACGCGACGTTCGAGGGCAGCGTGCGCCTCGCGCGCGAAAGCAGCGATCCGCCCGCGACGCTGCGCGCGAACGTGACGTCGAAGGGCGGCACGACGGCGCGCGCGCTCGACGTGCTGAATGATGCGAACGTGGCCGCGCATTTCGTTGCTGCAGTGAAGGCGGCGGCGGCACGCGCCACCGAGCTCGGCGATGCGCTGGCGAAGGATTGACGGATGCTGAACAACGCACTTGCCTACCTGATCGACGTCGTCTTCGGGCTTTTGACGTACACGCTGCTGTTGCGTTTCGTCATGCAGCTCATGCGCGCGCCGTTTCGCAATCCGCTTGGCCAGGCCGTGATGGCGCTGACCGACTGGATCGTGAAGCCGCTGCGCAAGGTGCTGCCGGGATTCGGCGGCATCGACTGGGCGTCGCTGCTGGCCGCGTTTGTCTTTCAGTTCGCGTGGTTGCTCGCGCTGCAGTTTACGTTCGGCCCGGGGTTTGCGCTGTTCGGTCCGGGTCTCGCGTTCCTGCTGCTCGCCACGGTGATCGCGCTCATCAAGGCGTTGTTGTGGCTCGTCATCATCGTCGTGTTCGCGCAGGCGATCCTGTCGTGGGTGGCCCCCGACGGTCCGCTCGCCGGCGTGCTGAACGCGCTGACGTTTCCCGTGCTGCGGCCGGTGCGCCGCGTCGTCCCGCCGATCGGCGGAACGCTCGATCTGTCGCCGCTCATCGTGATCGTGGTTGCGCAGCTCGTGCTCATGACGCTCGTGCCGTGGCTCGAGAGCGGGGCGACGCGGCTGTTCATCTGACGGAATCGTGCGCCGCTTCGGGCGTGAGCTACGCCGCTTGCGCCTCAGGCAGCGGGCGCCTCATCGGGCTCCAGCCTAAATTAGCGAGAGGCGCTATTTTAGGATACGGCTATTGGGTAAAACAATGGCAAGTTGTAATTTCAGGCGCCGCTATCGATCGACGGCAAGCGTATTGGCGAGTCGCACGAAATCGGTGACCGAGAGCGTCTCGCCGCGCGCTCCCGCATCAATCCCCGATGCACGCAACGCCGATTCGTGGCACAACGCCGCGAGCGCATTGCGCAGCGTCTTGCGCCGTTGTCCGAACGCCGCGGCGACGATTCGCGCAAACAGCGCCTCGTCCGCAATCGCAGGCCGATCGACAGCGAGCGGCACGAGACGCGCGACGGCCGACTCGACTTTCGGCGCCGGCCGGAACGCGCCTGCGGGAACGGTGAAAAGTCGCGACACGCGAAAGCGCGCCTGGAGCATGACACTCAATCGCCCGTAGTCGGCCGTATCCGGCAGCGCCGTCATCCGCGCAACGACTTCACGTTGCAGCATGACGTGGATGTCGCGCAGACGCGTTTCGTACGCCGCGAGGTGAAACAGCAGCGGCGTGCTGATGTTGTACGGCAGGTTGCCGACAACGCGCAAACCGGCGCCCAGCGAAGCGAAATCGAACGCCAGCGCGTCCGCTTCATGCAGCACCAGACGATCGGCGGCAAACCGTTCGCGCAGCCGCGCCGCGAGATCGCGATCGATCTCGATCGCCGAAATCTTCCCCGCGCGCTGGATCAACGCATCCGTCAGCGCGCCCAGTCCCGGGCCGATCTCGACGAGATTGTCGCCGGGCGCGGGATCGATCGCGTCGACGATGCGCGCCACGTAATGGCGATCGGCGAGAAAGTTCTGGCCGAAGCGCTTGCGCGGCGGGTGACCCTGCATTCAGTCTGTCGCGTGCTCCGCAAGCTCGATCGCGAGCTCGACGGCGCCGACGAGACTGCCTGCGTCGGCAGTCTTGGCCAGCAATGCGTCGCCGGCGAGGTCGAGCGCCGTCCCGTGATCGACCGACGTGCGGATGAACGGCAGGCCGAGCGTGACGTTGATGCCGTGGCCGAAGCTCGCCGACTTCAGCACCGGCAGGCCCTGGTCGTGGTACATGGCGACGATCGCATCGAAGCGCCGCGCGATGTCGGGAACGAAAACCGTGTCGGCCGGCAGCGGGCCCGTAACATTCATGCCGCGCGCGCGCGCAGCGGCAACGGCAGGCGCAATCACGTCGAGGTCTTCGCGCCCGAGGTGTCCGGCTTCGCCGGCGTGCGGATTGAGCCCGCATACGGCGATCCGCGGCTCCGCGATGCGAAAGCGCGTCGACAGTTCATGCCGAACGATCGCCAGCGTTTCTCCGACGGACGCCTCGGTGATGGCGTCGGGCACGGCGCGAAGCGGCAGGTGCGTCGTGACGAGCGCCACACGCAGCGCGTCGCCGGCAGCGCCGCTCACGAGCATCATGACCACTCGCGGCGTATGCGTGCGCCCCGCGAAGAATTCGGTATGCCCCATGAATGGAATGCCGGCATCCTGGAACGCACTCTTCTGCACAGGCCCGGTCACGAGCGCTGCAAATGCGCCGGTCGCGCAGCCGTCGCAGCCGGTCTCCAGCATCGACAGCACGCTGCGCGCGTTGGTCGGATCCGGGTGACCCGGCACCGCGGGTGCAGCCAGCGGCTGGTGCCACACCTCGATCGCGTGACCGACCGGGGAAAATGCCAGCGGATCGTAACGAACGTAGCGCGGGGCGACGACGCCGATGCGATGCGCGCGCTCGGCCAGCAGCCTTTCATCGCCCAGCACGACGAGCCGCGCCGGAAACGCGCGCGCCTCGTGTCGCTCGGCGAGGCGCGCGACAAGCTCGGGGCCGATGCCCGCGGGCTCGCCGGCAGTGATGGCAATGGTGGGATGCGCAGCCACGGCAATCAAAGCGGAAGCATGCTCACCGAGGACGGGTCGCCGAATACCTGCGCATCGACGTTCAGCATCGCGCGAACCGTGTGTCCTGCGACACGGTCTTCTTCGATCTTCACTTGCCGGTAGCCGTGCAGCGGATGCATCGGCTTGCCGAAAATCCATAGCGCATCGAGCGGATGCTCGGCATTCATCTCGCCGGTATGCTGGACGGCGCGCCCGAGCGGCAACGCGTAGCCTTCGCGGCCGAACACCGGGAACTGGTCGAGCTTCGCCGCATAGCGCAGCACCTGCGATCCCGCGTAACGCGCCCGCGTGTTGAGGTCGTACCAGGCGCCCGGCGGCAGCGCGATGTCCACTTCACCGCCTTCGCGCAGGATGGGGGCGACGAGCAGCGCGTCACCGCACAGGAACTGCGTCTCGAAATTGCGCGCGAGCCGGCTGTCGGGGAATGCGAGCGGCATCGCGCGCGCGACCGGCATGCCGGTCTTCATCGCCTGCGCGATCACCTGCTCGAGGTACGGAATCAGCCGGTAGCGCAGCGCCAGCCATTTGCGCGCGATGCCCTCCGCCTCGGCGCCGAACACCCACGGCTCGCGCTCGCCGGCGCCGTTCAGCCGCATATGCGAAAAGAACACGGCGGCCTGCAGCCAGCGAACGAAGAGCTCACGCGACGGCTGCGACGCGCCGTAGAAGCCGCCGATGTCGGAGCTGTGATACGGATGGCCGCTCATGCCCCACGAAAGCCCGCCGCGTATCGACGCCGCGAGGCCTTCCCAGTCGCTCTGCGGATGGCCGCCCCAGCCGAGCGGATAACGCTGGCTGCCGGCCCATGCCGCGCGGCTCCAGACGATCGGCGGGCCATCGTGCGGCGGCTGGAAGCGCGCCGTCGCCTCGAACACGCAACGGTTGTACAGGAGCGGATAGACGTTGTGCAGGCGCGCGCCGCTGTCGCCGTTGAACGCAACGGCGTCGTCGGGCACCTGCTCGCCGAAGTCGCTCTCGATGACGTCGATGCCTTCCTCGAACAGCGGTCCATGCGCGTCGCGCCACCACGCGAAGGCATCCGGATTGGTGAAGTCGACGATGCCGCTCTCCGGCAACGGCGTCGCTGCATAGGCGGACGGGTGCGATCCCGCATCGGTGTCCCACGTGAACACATACGGATCGCCCTGCGACGTCAGCAACAGATACTGCTGCGACGCCATCTCCTGGAAGAGCGGCGAATCGACCGACACGTACGGATATTCGGAAACGCAAACCTTCAGGTCGTGCGCCTTGATCTTCGCAAGCGTCAACGCCGGATCGGGATAGCGCTTGGCATCCCACGTGAAATCGAACCGCGTGTCGGCGTCCCACGCGGCGCGCGCATCGAGGGTCAGGACGTCGCAGGGAATCTTGCGCTCGCGCAAGCGCGCGGCGACGCCGATCGCATCGTCGGGCGTTGTGTAGGACGTGCGCGAAACCCACAGGCCCAGGCTCCACCGCGGTACGCCGGCGGGCCGGCCGGTCAGCTGCGTGTAGCGATCGACGATCATCGCCGGCGTTTCACCGGCGAACACGAAAAGATCGAGTGCCTCGTCCTCGACCATCACCGCGTAGCTGCGATGCGACCAGTCCGGATGGCCGACGCCGTGCGTGACCATTCCGGGCGTATGGACAAACGTTCCCCATGCGCCGTTGCCCGTTCCGGGGCTCCAGGCGAACGGCGTGTTCTTGTACGACAGGCCGGTGTTCACGCCTTGCGCATCCTGCACCTGCGAATGGATGAGCTGGCCCCGCTTGTCGAGCGGGCCGAATTTCTCGCCGAGGCCGTATACCGCCTCGCCGGTCGACAGCGCAAATGCCGCGGACCACAGGCCGCCCTGGCGAAGCCGCCCGAACGTCGGCAGCCGCGTTCCGCCGCGCAGATGTTCGTCGGTGATCGAGCGCAGGACCATCTGCCCCTTCCATAAAAGGCGAATGGACAACGGCGATCCGCCGAGCTCGAGCGTCGCGTCTTCCGACGTGAACGTCCACGCGCCCGGCGCGCGCTGCGCGACCGTGCAACCCTTCGCGCGCGCGACGACGATGCCGTAATCGGGCCGCGCGTGCGGACCGACGCGCAACCGGAATGCGCCCGGGCCGAAGCATTCGACATCGAGAACGTCGCCGCTCGATGTCGCGAACGCCGCGCCCGCAGCGGTCGCGCCGAGGCTATGCGGGACGTCGAGGCGCAGGTAGTCGGCGGGATCGAGGTGCATCGGCTGGCGTCGTCAGCCGTGAAAGCGCGGTTCCGCAATGCCGGGAACGTCGACGCGCAGCGTGAAAATGCCGCCGGTTTGCGGGAAGCGCACGAGCTCGGCGTCGTCGCGCTTCTGGCGCGCGGTCGTCACGAACAGCGTGCGCAGATCGACTCCGCCGAACGCGCACATCGTCGGACACATGGCGGGCAGCGGATGCTCGGCGACCAGAACGCCGTCAGGCGCCAGCTGCACGAGCTTGCCATCGCCGTAGAGCGCGCCCCAGTAATGACCGGCGCTGTCGGTCGCCCCGCCATCGGGGCGCTCGGTGTCGCCGTTCCAGTGCGCGAACGTCCGCCCGCGACTCGGTGTCCCGGTCGCGGCGTCATAGTCGAACGCGCGGATCGTGCGTGCCGGCGTATCCGAGTGATACATCGTGCCGCCGTCCGGGCTCCATGCGAGACCGTTACTGATCGTCATGTTGCCGAAAAGGCGCGTCAGCGTGAAATCGGTATCGAGCCGATAGAGCGCGGCGCTGTCCGAATCGCGCTTCTCGTTCATCGTGCCGACGACGAAGCGGCCCTGCGGATCGCAACGGCCGTCGTTGAAGCGATAGCGCGTCGAATCGTACGGCGCGGGCACGACCTTCCGCTCGAGCGTGCCGCGCGCGTCGCAAAGCCAGAGACCGCTTCGCAACGCGACGACGAAGCCGCCGCCTTCGCGCAGCGCGTAGCTGCCGATCGACTCCGGCATCGGCATCGCGACGTTGTCGCCCGTGGCCGGATCGAAGCGATTGAGCGACGGTGCGTTGATGTCGATCCAGTACAGCGCCTGCTCGGCGACCGACCACACCGGGCATTCGCCGAGGCTCGCGCGGATGTCGAGCGCGCAGGAAAAGGGGCGGGTCATGGGGAGCGCGACGAGACGGGCCTGGCGCTGGCAGCCGCGGCAATGCGCATCGTACAAGAAAAGGCTGCGCCGGGCGCGAGGATGCGCATGCCCGTCGCCGGAGCGCCGGCCGCTGCGCGGTTGAACGCGTCGGTCTCGTGCGTCACCGGCTCGACGGCAACGAAGTCGCGTCCGGGCGGCGCGTAGACGACGACGAACGCGCAGGCGCTATCGGCGCGGAGCGTCGTCATGATCTCGCGCGCGGGATCGGATATGGTGGCGGCGCCGCGCCAGCCGGTGAAGACATTGTCGAGCGTGATCGCGTCGAGCGCGCGCGGCGGCTCGAATCGCCATTCGTCCGGAATGGGAATGCGCTGCTGCGGCAGTTGGGTCGCGTCGTTGCGCCAGACGAAATCGGCACCGAAGGCGAGTCGCGTCGCGGCATCTTTCGGGAAATACGGATGCCAGCCGAGTCCGAATGGAAAGGTTTCGGCGCCGATGTTCGCGAGGGTCAGCGTGACGACGAGCATGACCGACATCGTTCCGTCGGCTCGCAATGATTCAGTCAGATGAAATGCCTGCGTCGCCCGAAAGGGCCAGGGCCATGCGGCAGCCGCATCGCCGCGCGCATCGTGGTGCAGCGACAGCCGCGCGCCCTGCGCCGACACGTCGTCGACGGACCACGGGCGTTGCCAGCCGACGCCGTGGATCGCGTGCGGACTCGCGCCGAAATTGCGAGCGAGCACGTAGTCGTGGCCGGCAAAGCGCAATCGTGCGTCGCGAATCCGATTCGAATACGGGACCAGCGGATAGCACGCGGTGCGCCGCACGTCGCGCTCGACGAGCGCCGCGTCGGGCGTCGGGCGCAGGATGGGCGTTTCGCGTACGGTGAACGCGGTGATCGCGCAGCCCAGCTCCGGCACAATGCGGACCTGCGCGCTGCCCGAGGCAATTTCGATGATGCGCATGATCGGGTGGAATGTCGTTCGCCGGCGCTCGGGCCTTGCGGCCGTCGTACCAACGGGCTCAATATTCGTCCCGCCGGGGGTTGCCGACGCGGTCAATCGACATGGAAGTGAGGAGGGTAGCATTCATGCGGTTCATCGAACCGGTCACGCTTCAAGGCGCATATGCGACGCTCGAACCGCTTTGCGCCGAGCATCTCGACGGCATCCGCGCCGCCGCCGCCGACGGCGAGCTATGGCGTCTGTGGTACACGTCCGTTCCCGCGCCGGACATGTCGGCGAAGTGGCTCGCCAGCGCGCTCGACATCCGCGAGCAGTGCGGCGCGATGCCATTCGCCGTACGCAACACCGCGAGCGGCGACATCGTCGGCAGCACGCGCTATTTCAATGTCGATGCGGCGAACCGGCGGCTCGAGATCGGCCACACGTGGTATGCGAAGCGCGCGCAGCGGACGGCGATCAATACCGAATGCAAGCTGCTGTTGCTGACGCACGCGTTCGAGATGCTGAACTGCATCGCCGTCGAATTCCGTACGCACTGGTTCAATCAGGCGTCGCGCGCCGCCATCGCTCGGCTCGGCGCGAAACAGGACGGCGTGTTGCGCAACCACCAGCTCATGCCGGACGGCAGCCGGCGCGACACGGTGGTGTTCAGCATCCTCGATGGAGAATGGCTCGCCGTGAAGCGGCACCTGCGCTTCCTGATCGAGACCGCTACGCGTCCAAGGGAATGACGTGCGAGCCGAGGGCCGATGCATGCGCCGGTATTTCCGCCGATGCGCCCACCTCCGCGCGATCGGCCGCGAAGCGCACGCATACGAACGTGCCGATCCCGTTGCGCGGCGGTGAAATCGCGACGCTGGCGCCGTGGCGATCGGCGCCTTCCTTGACGATCGCAAGGCCCAGTCCCGATCCTTCGCCGCCGGCGCCCGCGCCACGATAGAACCGCTCGAGCACCTTGGCGCGCTCGGCCTCCGGGATGCCGATGCCATTGTCCTCGACACCGAACCAGGGGCCGCCCCCATCGACGCCGCAGCGCACGGTCACCGTGCCGCCCGGCGGCGTGTACCGCAGCGCGTTGTCGATGAGGTTGTCGAGCATTTCCGAGAGGAGCGCGTCATCGCCGTGGAGGCTCGCCGGCGCAAGCTCGAAACCGAGGTCGATGTCGTGCGCGATTGCCCGTGCGATCCACTGCTCGCCGACGCGCTCGGCCATCGCGCAGAGGTCCACGCTCGCGAAGCGCGCCGGATCGGGGCTCGCCTGCTCGGCGCGCGCGAGCGCGAGCAGCCGATTCGTCACCTTGCCGGTACGCAGCACCGCGTCGCGCATCTTGCCGAGGGCGGCCCGCAGCGATTCCGGATTCGGCTCGCGCAGCGCGAGCTCGAGCTGCATCTGCAGTCCCG
>Ga0105240_10005080_pt1 | contig 19722 bp, 12 predicted proteins | sample KBSC54metaG_FD_80426 | JGI IMG/M metagenome (GOLD analysis project Ga0105240, IMG submission 80426) | Corn rhizosphere microbial communities from Kellogg Biological Station, Michigan, USA - KBS C5-4 metaG | ecosystem: Host-associated > Plants > Roots > Rhizosphere > Soil | place: Michigan, USA... | reverse complement strand
ATTCAAATTAGGTACTGATTTGAAAAATGCTAAAGTATCGGCTAAGATCGTGTCTCATTTAAAAGGTGATAAAGTAATCGTATTCAAAAAGAAAAGAAGAAAAGGTTACAAAAAGAAAAACGGTCACCGTCAGCAATTCACCAAAATAGAGATCACTGGTATCTCATTATAATTTAAGGTTTAAACGTGGATTCTTAGTGATCCAATAAAAAATATAAGAAATGGCACACAAAAAAGGGGCCGGTAGCTCAAGAAACGGCCGCGAGTCACATAGCAAGCGTTTAGGTATCAAGATTTTCGGTGGTCAGCCGGCAATTGCAGGTAACATCATCGTTCGTCAACGTGGTACCCCGCACAACCCAGGCCAAAATGTAGGCTTAGGTAAAGATCATACCTTATTTGCATTAATTGACGGTACAGTAGTTTTCAAAAAGAAAGCTGACAACCGTTCATACGTTTCAGTAATTCCTTTTGAAGCTGCTCCGGTAGTTGAAGCACCAAAAGCAAAACCTGCTGCTAAAGCTGAAAAGAAAGCAGTAGAAGCGCCTGTTGCTGCGGCTCCAGTTGCTGAAGCACCAAAAGCTGAAACAAAAAAAGAAGCTGCTCCTGCCGCTGAGGTTGCTGAAGAAGCACCAAAAGCAAAGAAAGCTGCTGCTCCGAAAGCAAAAAAAGCTGATAAAGAAGAAGGCGCTGAATAATCAGTTCTTTTATAAAATACAGAGCCCCGATCTGATGAAGATCGGGGCTTTTTTGTTATCGGCTTTGTAAAGTAAAACTCAAAGGCATCGTATAAAAAACCCTGACGACGTGGTTATTTTGTGTTCCAGGATTCCATTTGGGCGACATTTTCATCACTCTTACAGCTTCCTCATCGCAACCGCCACCAATTCCACGCACAACTTTTATATCTGTTAGTGACCCATCTTTCTCCACAACAAAGGTGATAAACACCTTGCCTTGAATATTTTTCTCATGCGCTTCAGCAGGGTACCTGATATTGTTTTGAAGGAATTTGTAAAACTTTTTCGTACCACCGGGAAATTCTGGTTCATGCTCGACAGCTGTAAAAATCGGAGATTTATCAACCGATGATGTGTCAGGCTTGGATATTAGTATCGTTCCAGAGGTATCATTAGGGCTCCCGGCAGCCTGCTGTTGGGCCTTAACTGAGGTAAAAACAGCAAGGCCAATAATTGTGATAAGGGTTTTTTTCATATTTATTCTATTATAATTTTCTTAATATAAAACACTTCAGGGTCTATAACAGGTATCGATTTACTCTCGACACGCAAACCTTTAGCATCCACCATAAAACGTTTGGTAACGCCATCTGTAGTGATGTCAAGAGGTAGTTTCATATCGATATCCTGAAGCTGGATTAGGTATTTATTTGCGGGTAAGGATTTGATATGTATCTCTAATTTATTTGTTGTTCTAAGGTACAAATCGAATAGAGGCTTCAAGTTATACCCTGCTTGTTTGGTGAAGAATTGCTCCACATCATCCGTGCTTACCAGGTTATCATAGGTGTATTGCGGACTGGTTACAAATTTCTTTAACGTCGGGAAGAAAAGACTATCACCCATTACATAACGTAGTGTATGCATAAAGAAAGCGCCCTTTGAATAGATATCATTGATATACGCGGCTTCTTCATCCATATCCGGATGCTGAACGATTGGGAGCTTATTCTCAAAGCTGAAAATGCTTTTCTGAAATATCTTATTATACTCTTTTTCGCCTGCGAACTCCCGGGTATACAATGCATCACCAAATGAGCAGATGCCTTCATGTATCCAGTAGTCGGCCCAATCTTTTGCTGTCACCTTGTTGCCCCACCACTCATGCCCAAACTCGTGATGCATCAGCCAGTCATAATCCTCGCCGCCAATTTTTGTATAACGGAATTTGTTGCCATAAGCCACCATGGTTTGATGCTCCATGCCCAAATGCGGCGTTTCGGCCATGGCTATTTTCTCTTTCCAGAAAGGATACTCGCCAAAATACTTCTCCTGCTCGTGAATGGTTTTTACAAATACATCCAGGAAGTGTTCTGCTTTATCAGCATGCTCGTTTAAAACATAAAACTGCACCGTTGCTTTATGACCTTCGCAGGTAGTATAAGGTCTGCTGAAAACTTTATAATCACCCACATTAAATATGATGCTGTAGTTATTGATGGTGTAATTGGTCTTCCAATGGTAGGTAGCGGTCGCACCTGTTTCGGTAACTTTTTGCAATAAACCAGGCCCGGCAACAACCAAATCTTTGGGCACAGTAATGATCATATCCACGCCTTCATTTGGTTCGTCGGAAGGGTGGTCTTTGCATGGAAAATACAATTTACCGCCTGCACCTTCAGCGGTAATTGCCATCCATTGATGTCCAGTAGAGTCCTTACTCCAGATAAAACCATCATCCCACGGCGGACGGCGTGCTACATGCGGTTTGCCACCATAGTACACACGAACAATGGCATCACCGACTGGCAATTCCTTTTCAGGATGAATAGAGATAAGGCTGTTTTTATAGTCAAAATGTTCAGTCTTTCCATTTACCAATACCTTGCTGACATTTAATGAATCCATCAAATCAAAAAGCAGGACATGGCCTGGTTTTGCCATGTTTACCTTTATTTCGGTATAGCCATTAATAGCATGTTCTGCAAAGTCGACGTTAAGCGCTATAGTATAATGCCGTACATCCATAATTGCCTGTTCGGGTTTTAATTTGCCGCCGTTGGTGAGTGTTTGGGCGTTGACTGAAAACACTGTAAGGCAAAACAGTGTTAGAAAAAGGAATGGTTTCATCCTTTAAATATACTCAATTCTCGCGCACCATCAATCCATCGGCAAAGTCGCGCAGGTATTGTTTGCGGTCTTCAGGCAGATTGATGGCATCTAAGGCAGCAAAGGCTTTATCGGCATAGGCTTGCATGGCCTCTTCGGCTTGGCGTCTTATCTGCAATTGATTATATATTTCCGTAACAGAGGCTACTTTTTCTTTTGTGTTAGATGGCGAGGCTGAAAGCCATTGTTTTAAGTCAGCTTTTTGAGATGCGTTAGCTAATTCAAGCGCTTTGAGTAACAAATAAGTTTTTTTGTTAGATATGATGTCGCCACCTACCTGTTTTCCGAATTTTTCAGGGTCGCCGTATATGTCCAGTATATCGTCCTGCAACTGGAAAGCAACTCCCAATTGTTCGCCGAAATTATGAAGTAAAACGGCATCTTTGTCACTTGCGCCGCCGATCAGAGCACCGATCTTTAATGCACCACCTAATACTACCGCCGTTTTCAGCCGGATCATAGTGATGTATTCATCAATATTGACATCATTCCGGGTCTCAAACTCCATATCTAATTGCTGACCTTCGCAAACGCCTACAGCTGTTTCGTTGAAAATATTAAGAATCGGCCTTAATAAATGCTCGTCCACATTCATCATCAGCTTATAGCCTTCGATCAGCATTACATCACCCGAAAGTATACCTACATTTTTATTCCACTTTTCATGCACTGTTGTTTCACCACGACGTAACGGTGCATTATCCATAATGTCATCGTGCATCAGGGTAAAGTTGTGAAACACTTCGATAGCCAGGGCAGGAGAGATAGCTTTATTTACATCGCCGCCAAAAAAGTCGCAGGCCATCAACAAAAGCGCAGGGCGCATACGTTTACCACCTAACGAAAGGATATATTTTATCGGCTCATATAACTCTGCAGGGTAAGCAGGGAAAGTAAGTTTTTCAACTTCGTTACTGATAATCCTCTGCAGATCGTTTAATTTCTTCATTCTAATTTATTTGTTGATCAGACATCAGCCAAACCACTCAACTCGATCAACTACTTAACCAATCAACTATCTAACAATTAATAATCTCTGTCCTGAACCAAAGAAAAATCTATTTGCTTCTTGGTCAGATCCACGTTTTTAACTTTTATCTGTACTTCGTCACCCAATCTGTATACCTTCTTTTTACGCTGGCCAATTATAGCATAATTTTTTTCATCCAGTGTATAAAAATCATCGGCTATATCACGCAAACGTATCATGCCCTCGCATTTGTTATCGATGATTTCTACATACATGCCCCATTCGGTAACACCAGAGATGATACCAGTGTAAACCGTACCAATCTGATCTTTAAGGAATTCAGCCTGTTTATATTTCACAGACGAACGCTCAGCATCAGCAGCTTTCTTTTCCATTGCCGAGCAATGCTGACAAAGCTTTTCATAAAACTCTGCATTAGCTGATTGCCCGCCATTCAAATAATGAAACAACAACCGGTGCACCATCACATCTGGGTACCGCCGGATAGGAGAAGTGAAATGCGTGTAATGATCAAAAGCCAATCCGTAGTGGCTGGTAGTTTTAGTAGTATAAATTGCCTTAGCCATTGATCGTATCGCTAAGTGTGTCAGCACATTTTGCTCTTTTTTGCCCTCCACATCTTCCATCAGGAAGTTGAGTGATTTGGCTATTTCCTTATCCGACTTAGTGTTGATACGATAGCCAAATCGTGCCGCAAATTGCGCGAAACTGGCTAAACTTTCGGGCTTAGGCGAATCGTGAGTACGATAAACAAAGGTGTATTTGTGTTTCCCTTTACCTTTTTTGCTGACGAACTCAGCTACTTTACGATTGGCCAGTAGCATGAAATCCTCTATCAACTTGTGGGCGTCTTTCCGCTCTTTTACATAAACGCCTATCGGTTTACCTTGCTCATCCAGCTTAAACTTAACTTCGGTAGTTTCAAAACTGATAGCACCGTTTTTGAATTTACGGTCCCGAAGTTTGTAAGCAAGTGCGTTGAGTTTTAGTATCTCCTTATCAAACTCACCTGATTCATCTTCAATGATCTGCTGAACCTCCTCATAAGTAAAACGCCTGTCGGAGTGAATTGCAGTCTTGCCAAACCACTCGTTTACTACGTGAGCTTCTTCATTCAGTTCAAAAACCGCAGCAAAACAAAGCTTATCTTCTTTGGGTCTGAGCGAACATAAACCATTGGATAGTCTTTCCGGCAGCATCGGGATCACCCTGTCAACCAGGTAAACTGAGGTTGCCCTATCCAATGCTTCTTTGTCTAATGCAGAGTCAGGCTGAATATAATGAGACACATCAGCTATGTGTATGCCGACCTCGTAATTGCCATTAGGCAGATATTGAAATGATAATGCATCATCAAAATCCTTGGCATCGAATGGGTCGATGGTAAAGGTTAGCACTTTTCTGAAATCACGGCGACGGGCAATTTCGTCTGTGGTGATCACATCAGGAATTTCTTCCGCATCGTGCTCAACTTCTTTTGGGAATGATAAAGGGAACCCATACTCAGCGAGTATTGCATTCATTTCTGTATCATTCTCTCCCTGTGTACCTAAAACATGCTTGATGCGACCAACTGGATTTTTTGCCTCGGGGGGCCAGTCAGTGATCTCGGCGATTGCTTTTATTCCGTTTTTGGCACCATTGAGCTCATTGATCGGGATAAAGATGTCGTGCATCATCTTGCGGTCGTCGGGAATAAAGAATGCAAAGCGATCGGACAGTTTAACGATACCCGTAAACTCCATCTTATTGCGATGCAGTATTTCTATTACTTCGCCTTCTTTACGGGTGCCTTTGCTTTTGGCGTATACATATACTTTTACGCGGTCGCCGTTTAAGGCATTTCTCAGCTTACGCGGAGCTACATAGATATCTGTTTCGTCCTCGTCGTCTGTAACAATGAAGGCAGAGCCGTCATTAGTCATGTCAACCACACCTTCGACGAATGTTTTCAATTCACGCAGTTGAAATTTACCGTGTGATACTTCCTTCAGGGTGTTCTTTTTAACTTCGTCCTTTAATATTTCGAGGATGATCTCGCGATCATCGGAATCATGAATATTTAGTTTGGCAGCAACCTGTTTATAGTTCCAGGGGGCATTTTTATTTTGCTCAAATACATCCAGCACCATTTGGGTAAGTACCTGTTTGATGGATGAGCTCTTTTTGTTTTTAGACATAGATAGATTTTGTTGTTGCAAAAATACGCATTAAGTCTTAAGTTCTGAGTCGTAAGTCCTAAGTAATCAGAACTAGTTTCAAAGGCGATGTTTCATTTATAGCCCTGGAATTGAATAGATTAACCGTTTCGTATATTCTTCCTTAGGCCGATAATAGATATCATCAGGATCACCTGTTTCAATAATCTCGCCTTTGTTCATCACCATAATGCGGTCGGAGATGTGTTTGATAACGGAAAGATCATGCGAAATGAAAATGTATGTTAGATTAAACTCCTGCTGCAGTTCGCGGATAAGGTTTAATACTTGTGCTTGTACGGATACATCCAACGCAGATACTGATTCGTCACAAATAATAAACTTAGGCTGCAATGCCAATGCACGGGCAATTACTATACGTTGTCGCTGGCCGCCGGAAAATTCATGTGGGTAACGGTAAAAGTAGCTTGCGGGAAGATTTACACGCTCGAGCAATTCCAGTACCCTTTTTTTGCGTTTAGAATTATTCTCATAAAGCTGATGTACCTGCAAAGGTTCCATCAATGAATCACCAACGGTAAGCCGCGGATTTAATGACGAGTACGGATCCTGAAAAATGATCTGTATGTCCCGGCGCATATTGCGCATGTCGCGTTTATTGAGCGTTCGCAGATCGGTATCCTCAAAACTCACGTTACCTGAAGTAGGTTCTATCAGTCTTAATATACTTCGGCCTAAAGTGGATTTACCGCAGCCCGATTCACCAACCAAACCCAAAGTTTCTCCGGGATAAACATCAAAGCTAACTTCATTAACAGCCTTTACAAATGCCTTTTTGTTAGATAATAAGCCTGCACCAACAGGGAACCACGTACATAATTCATTGATCTGAAGGATCGGTCGCTGAACGTATAGCTTTTGTTTTCGATCGTTTACCTCATTGGCCTCGTAGCTGTATTGTTCCCTTATGGCTTCTACGGAAACGGCCCGGTCTTCGGCATCCAAAAAATCAGCTACCACAGGCAACTTTTTTAGTTGATGATCTGGAGATGGTCTGCAAGCCAGTAACCCTTTGGTGTAAGGATGTTTGGGGTCCGAGAATATGGCTTTTGTCGTTCCTTCCTCGACAATATTGCCTTTGTACATCACAATAACCCGGTCGGCAATTTCACTTACCACACCTAAGTCATGCGAAATAAAAATAAGGCTCATGTGGCGATCAGCCTTTAGACGGAGAAGCAGTTCGATGATTGTTTTCTGAACAGTAACATCCAGTGCCGTAGTCGGTTCATCTGCTATCAGTATTTCAGGATCACAGGACAGAGCCATAGCGATCATTACGCGTTGCTTTTGTCCACCGGATAACTGGTGCGGGTAACTATCAAAAATCGCTTCCGGGCGGGGTAACTGGACTTCGTTAAAAAGTTTGATGGTCTTTTCTTTTGCTTCGTGTTTGCTCACGCCCAGATGGAAACGGATTGCTTCAGTTACCTGGAAACCACAAGTCAATACCGGGTTGAGGGAAGTCATGGGCTCCTGGAAGATCATCGCGATACGGTTACCACGTATCTCACGCATTTCGTTCTCAGGTAGCTGTAAAGTATCGGTCTCATTCAACAGTATCTCACCGCTGATGACGGTATTAATGGAATTGTGCAGTCGCATTATGGCTAACGAAGTCACCGATTTACCCGAACCTGATTCGCCCACAATACCAATCGTTTCACCTTTGTTAAGTGTAAATGAAGTATCCTTCACGGCTTCTATAAAACCATCACGACTTTTGAACTTGACTTGCAGGTTTTTTACCTCCAGCATTATTATCCGATCAGAGTTATTAAATCATCTTCTATCAGGTTCTCGCCACGGTAGCGCCTGATTAGTTGTGCTGTCGCGATCACATCTTTCTGGCAATAAGTAGATATACGCTCCAGGTTATTCTCGTTCCAGTAAACATGCCCAACCATACTGCCGTCTATATCATCCTTTGGCGTAGGGATATCAAAAATAGCAGTTAACAAATTAAGCGAAGTATAGCTCTTATAATCGCCGAATTTCCATAACTCCATTGTGTCAAGGTGATTGATTTCCCAGGGCTTTTTACCTGATATCTCTAATTGAGGTGGTATCTGCAATCCGTTAATGAGCATTCGTCTACATATATATGGGAAATCGAACTCCTTACCGTTATGAGCGCACAGCACCAAAGTAGGAGGCTGAGAGCGAAGCAGATCGCCGAAATTAATCAGTATCTCCGTTTCATCATGTGAAGCAAAAGATTTTACCCTGAGACCAGCCCCTTTGCCTTTAGTAAATATACCAACAGATATACAAATGATCTTCCCAAACTCAGCCCAAATTCCCGCGCGGCCATAAAACTCCTCAGCGGTCTCGTCCTTCCGCTGATACTGGGTTTTGAGATCCCAAAGCTTTTTCATATGCTCCGGTACCTGGTCAAAGCTTCTGCATTGAGGTACGGTCTCAATGTCCAATATCATTATGTTATTCAGATCGTACTGTTCGAGCATCTTGATATAATTCTATTCTGTTGCAAGATAGTGATTCAATTGGCAGTTTTTAGTTGGCAGTTTGCAATGTTCAATTAGGGTATTAATGCCCACTGCACACTGAGAACTGCAAACTCTACTTAGCGAGTACCTCAAAATGGATCTGTAAATTATTACCACTGCCATCCACCAAAGTAAGCCGATGCTTTCCTGCTGATGGATTTAAAGCGATTTGGTGAAAATCAGTTGTTTCGCCTACGTATTTATCGTCCAGGTGCCAGAATATCTTTACGCCAGCTTGCCGGTGAGCTGCATTACAAATCATCCGTCCCCGGTTACCATCTGCTTCTAAAGGCACATATACTTTAGCGCCATCTTTTGGGTAGATGAGTTCCATCGGGCTACCACGCTCTGCCAAAGCACAATCTGACCGAAACGGAGGTAACACATGATATTGGTAATTCTTTGTCTTATAATAATATTCCATCGATGGCGGTAACACAAACCAGTTTTTCGCTATCATATTTGCTGGTGACATGCAATCGCCTGTTACCTGCCACTTCCCGCTTGCATCTAAATGCACTAACTGGTGCCATGGGCAAATAGGGGCTTTCAAACCGCTTTTAGGCACCCACATATCGTCAGTGTCTTCGCAATACTCACCGGCACGATAACCACTTTTATGGCACACTTTTATCTTCACCATTTCGCCAACAGGCATATCAAACCAATCACGTGCAACGGGTAATGACCTGAATATCTCGAATAGGATAGGAGCAGCTGTATTGATCCCTGTCAGATCCGGTCTGCCTTCGCCATCTGTATTTCCAACCCAAACGCCTACCACATACCTTGGTGTAACGCCAATGGCCCAACCGTCCCGGAACCCGAAGCTCGTACCTGTTTTCCATGCGACACGCTGACTGGAACTGAATTGCTGCCAAAGCATTTCTTCACCCGGCCGCATTACTTCTTCCATTGCCTGGAAAGTGTAATAAATCGATCCTGCGTCCAATAAACCTGCTTTTTGCAATTGCTGTTTCCTAGGAGGTTGAACAGCATACACCGGGCTATGGTAATCGGCTGTATCATATTTGCCGTTGTATTTGTTGTAGTGGTTTAATACCCGGGCCATATCGGCGTATGCACCGGTCAATTCCCAAAGGGTGTTCTCACCTCCTCCTAAAATGAGCGATAGGCCATAATGATCTGCTGGTTTCTTTAGCGTGGTGATGCCTGCTTTCTGTAAAAAATCATAAAAGCGTTCATACTTAAATTGCTGCAACATCTTTACTGCGGGGACATTCAATGAGCGCGATAGTGCCCTTGATGCGGGCACCGCACCGTCATAGCCTAAGTCGAAGTTTTCAGGATGATAGCCTGCAATTTGTGTAGGTATGTCAGGGATGAGGCTGTTAGGTAAAATCAGACCATCATGCAGCATCGAGGCATACAACAACGGCTTTAATGTACTGCCGGGACTGCGTGGCGCATCAACTACATCCACATCGCTTTCCATTTCCGGATCTTCGGGATGAGAAATATTACCTGTATAAGCTATCGCTGCACCTGTTTCCACATCCAAAACCACTGCAGCTATATTATTGATATCATTTGCCTTTAAAACTGAATGGTGCCTTTCAAGTATATCGTTTACCTGTTGTTGCAGGTTGGATTTAATTGTTGTCCGGATACGCGTATCACCTGTCTTATCATTCTGATGATCTGATTTAAAGCGCTCCAAAAGGTGAGGGGCCGACTGCGGTAAAGGCATAGGGCGGTCGGGTACAGGCTCCAACTTGGCTAGAGCAGTCGTTGTACTGTCGATCGTGCCTTGTTTATACAGCTTATCCAGCAACAGATTTCTTTTCCTGAGTAGGGTTTGTCTGTTCTTTCCGGGGTGCACCAAAGATGGTGAGTTTGGCAGAACAGCCATCGCGGCCATTTCTCCCCATGAGAGTTTGTCGGGACTGCGCCCAAAATACCGCCATGCTGCTGCATCCAAACCGATCACATTAGTGCCAAATGGCGCATTGCTGGTATATAAGGCCAATACATCCTGCTTGCTGCGAGTACATTCCAGGCGCATAGCCATAAATATTTCACCCAGTTTATTCCAGAAGGTACGCTTATGCCTGGTAGCTAAACGAATCACCTGCATGGTAATGGTACTACCACCGCTTACCACATGCTTTGATCGCATATTTTGCTTGATAGCCCTGCTGAACGCTATTATATCAAAACCTGGATGATGCGCAAAGCGCTTATCCTCAAAGGCGATGATACATTGTTTGAATTTTTCGGGGACTGCGGTATCATAGGGAAAATGCCATTGTCCGTTTGGCGCTATTGCTGCGCCTAATAGTTGCCCCTGGTCATCATCAACCACGTAAGAGGTAGGACTGTTAAACAATTGCCGTGGAAGACAAAACCAAAACCACACCATCAAAGCCAATAGAATAGCGAGAATTATAATTACTTTTGGTTTTTGAACGTATCGTTAAACGCGCTGAAGCACCTTATTCACAATTAGAGTATCTATTTAGAGATAGAAATGAAAATAAACAAATTATCCATCATTATTCCGGCTTATAACGAAGGTAATACCATCCACCTGATACTCAATAAAATTAAATCCGTTCAATTAGTAGGCAACATCGAAAAAGAGATCATTATTGTGAATGATTTCTCAAAAGATCATACTGAGCAAGCTATTGCCGATTACAAGACCGCCAACCCGGATATGAATATCCAATACTTCAAACATGAAGTAAACAAAGGTAAAGGCGCTGCACTGCATACCGGTATTGCCAAAGCAACAGGCGAATATCTTATTATCCAGGATGCCGACCTTGAATATGATCCCAATGAGTATAACGACCTATTAAAGCCCATTATAGATGGTTTTGCCGATGTGGTATATGGTTCTCGCTTTATGGGCAGTAACCCACATCGTATTTTATTCTTCTGGCATACCATTGGTAACCGCTGGCTGACTTTCTTCTCCAACATGTTCTCTAACATGAATCTGACAGATATGGAGACCTGTTATAAGTTATTCGATACCAAGACCATCCAGGCCATTCCATTGCGTGAAAAACGTTTTGGCTTTGAGCCTGAAGTGACCCAAAAAATAGCCCGTGTACCTAAGATAAGGATATACGAGGTAGGCATATCTTACTACGGCCGTACTTATGAAGACGGTAAGAAAATAGGATGGAAGGATGGCTTTCGTGCTATTTACTGTATTTTGAAGTATGGGTTATTTGGCGCGAAGTAACTTCTTCCAAAATAGAAAATGGGAATAGCAAGGATAATATGGATTGTAATAGCTTTTTGTTTGTTGACTATTTTATCACAAATAGGTGGTGCCGTTTATCTGTTGTCATTTTATACGCATCGCCTTATAATCAAAAGATTAACTAATAAATATCTACAACAAGTAGTTAAGTTCGCTGCATTCCTCGCGCTCTACTGTCTGGCGACATTCATAATTGTACCACTAATTGTCAGGCCATTTGGCAGAGTACCGCTTCCAATTACCGAGACAAACAAACTGAAACCGCTGAATGTGCTTACTTGCTTTTTGAACCGAAATTATGTGAGACCGGGATTAAAACAGACGGCATTCGAAGTAGCAAAGCAAATGAATGATAAATTTCCGGGAACTGTCGTTAACTATTTGGATGCGAGTTTTCCATTTATCAATAAATTCCCGTTAATACCGCATCTTAGTCATAATGATGGTAAAAAACTTGACCTCGCTTTCTGTTATATCGACAATAAAACAGGAAAGGAAACAAACACAGCGCCATCTGCTATCGGGTATGGGGTTAGTGAAGAGCCAAGACCAGGGGAAGTCAACACAGCCGCTTTTTGCTCCAGGAATGGCTATTGGCAATATAGTCTTTTAACGAAAATTGTACCTCAGGGCAATAAGGTCAACTTCTCATTTGATAGTATCAGAACTAAAGAGCTTGTTAATATTTTTGCTTCAAAACCTCTTATTGAGAAGATATTTATTGAACCTCATTTAAAAGATCGCTTAAACCTGACAGCAGCAAAAATACGGTTTCATGGTTGCCGGGCTGTAAGACACGATGACCATATTCATGTTCAAATTAAGTGATTATTAGCTAGTTACCCAGTGACCAGGTAATTCCTGATCACCGATTATCCAGTCTCTGATAACTATTTCACCACCTCCACCCATTTTCCCTTCTCCATCGCATTTACCGATACATCATACATAGCTTCGCAACTTGTAGCAGGCAAGTAGTATTTACCGGTATAAGCAGCATTCAGCATGACGTAGAAGGTTACTTCTTTACCTTCCGGAAGACTGAAATAGGTGTTTACCCTATCATCTTTCACATCCCGGTAATCTGATGGTGAAGATTTGAGAGCCTCGTCATCATTCATCATCCGGGTGTTCAATATTTCCCACCCTGAGGGGAATATCTGTGTTAAAGCCAGGTTATCATAACGACCACGATGACCCGGATTTTTGATATTCACCTGTGCTACAAAGTCCGTCCCTTGTTTTAGTGACGAAGGATCGACAGGCTTGCCGGACAAGGTGAAATAGCCAATACGCATCTGCAATATATCCGGCTTGCTGATCGATTGTATATCCTGTGCCGCTGATGGTTGCCCTTTTTGTATCAATCTGATATATAATTTATTAGAGCCATTATCCTTAATAACAACTTTACCACCGTTTGATGCGGTTGCTGCCTGCCATAAGTAGGAGCCAGAGTTGACGCTTGTTCCGTTATAGTTAAACTGAAGCTTAGCTCCCGATTTATTCGCGCCACAATACTCTGCTACGGCCAATAAAGAATAAGCCGTGGTTTGCGTACTGTACCAGCTATCCTGCGATAGGCGTGCAGCAACGGTACGCAACATAGCGGACGCTCTTTGCTGCTGACCTAATAGTGTCAACGTTTCCAGAATCATCGCCTCATCACGCAAGTCAGAACCGTAAGTTCCGTACATCATATTGTAAGGCTTAATGGTCGTCGGTAAGCCTGCAATCATCTGCTGACCAATCTCCGGCTGACCGGACAATTTATAAGCTGCCGCCAAACGCCATTTAGCTTCCGGGCTGATGTACTTAAACTCTCGTAATCTGTTCATTGCTCCCAATTCAGGTGAACGGGCCATCGCCAGTAAGTATAAACGATAAGCCTGTATCAAATCAGAGCCATAAAAACTGCGTGTATCAGGTGCCCAGCCCACTGCTTTGGCTTTCTGGTATTTCTTCCAGCGTTCAATAAAACCGATTGGTAAGCTGTATCCCTTTTCCTGTGCAGCCAGCATAAAGTGACCTGCATAGTTTGTTCCCCATTCGTCAGATTCTCCGCCATCGGGCCAATAGCTTAAACCACCGTCAGACACCTGGAAGCCATTTAATCTTCTGATAGTCGCTTTAATATTCCGTTCTGTTTCTGCTTTCTGCTCAGGGTTCAAATCCATTATCTGACCTAAATATAATTGCGGAAATGCCGATGATGTTGTTTGTTCCACACAGCCATACGGATATTCGATCAGGTAATCCAGGCGTTTGGAAAGGTTCAGCGGTGGGATAGAGGCTACCTCTAGAGTAGCTTTGTTCGTCCCGTTCATACCGATAGCTGCATAGTTGGTTACCCACGTTTCGCCCGGCTTCAACTCTTTCTCCGTTATTTTGGTGATAGGAGGATTCGGATTTCTCACATTCAGTTCAATATCAAAAGCTGCTTTCTCACTGCCGCTTTGTGCTACAATCTTCACTTTTCCAACACCTATAAAATCCTTCACATCAAAATCAAAAGTGACTAACTGATCGCCTGTTTTAGTAAAAGTAACTGTCTTCCTGTTATTGCCATTAAGGTTGCTAAAGGCATTGGATTGTACACTTACATTCACCGTTTTAACATTTGCTTCCAATGCGAATACTGTTACCGGCAGTTGAACTTTTTCTGTCGGTCCCAACACCCTTGGTAGCGTAGCCAGTATCATCAACGGCTTTTTAACAGGAACTGCTTTCTCTGCAAATCCATAACTGCCTTCATGTCCAGCAATAACCATTGCTTTAACTGATCCGATATATTGAGGCAGTGTAAAGCCATGAGTCTGTTTTTCACCCTTGCCTAAATGGAATGGCCCAAGGAACTTCACCACTTGTTTGAACCTATTTACAGACACATTTTTCTTGATGCCATTTGTACCGTCACCGCCTATGCTTAGGATTCTTTCTAATCCCCCACCATAGGCACCTATCACATAATCAAACAAGTCCCAGGTTTTTACACCTAAGGCTTCTTTGGCATAGAAGGTCTCATGTGGATCTGGTGTTTTGTAATTGGTAATATCCAGCAAACCTTCATCTACTATGGCTATGGTGTAGGTCATTTCCTTACCTGATGCTTCTGAAACCGTAATAGATGAAGGCGTTTCAGGCTTTAATTTGGCAGGCAGACCGATAACAGGTTTCAATATCGTTTCCAGGTTATCTACCACCAACGGGATAGCGCCGTACATGCGTATAGGCAAATCGTTCACCGTTTGGGCATGGCGCTGTAACAAGGTCACATTCACAAAAATGTTGGGCGTCATGCTCTCATCCACCTTAAAGCTGTATTGCGTTTGTCCTTTCTTAGTGTCTATCCAAACAGTTTTAAGCACTTTGCTGCCATTTTCAAAGCTGATCAGCGCCCGTCCGTCTGACATGGTAGGTATCGTTAATGTAGCTTGTTCACCTACCTTATAGTTGGTTTTATCAGAGGTAAATGACAACATCGATGCCTCAGTAGGATTGGTTTGCTGTAAACGTTCAGACCAGTTTGGCCAATCGACATAAATTATCTTGCCTGACGAATGCCCTGTCTGTTCATCTGATACCTTGATCAGGTAACGTCCCCAATCTTCAGACGGAATATTTAAATTCCAGCTGCCTTTACCGTTGGTCAGCCGTACAGTTTCTGTTTTGATCAGCTTGTTATACTTATCCTGCGTAAAGTTGCTGATTGCATCGCCTGTTTGATCCCACCACCAGCGCCATTGTATCTTATACAGTTCCACCTTAACCTGGCGCGTACCGCTAATGGCATTGCCTTTGGTGTCCACATCGGCTATGTCTATCTGGTTATCCCTGCCAGTAAACAACATGCCCGAGAGATCGCTTCCTTTCGGCGTTTTTATGCCGACATATCCCGGATAAACATTATAAGGTAACGATAGCGTTTGCAGACTGAAATTCCCGCCCGGCTCAAATACCTTCACTACAAAATTTGCCCTCAGCTGACCCGGAGCTTGTTTTTCTACATTGACATCCGCATTAACCGTAGCCACGCCGTTCTCATTCAGTTTACCATCAAATACCGTTTGCGTTTGGGTATTGAATGCCAGTGTAGGGTCGTCAAATGTATAATCAGGATAGTCTTTAAACGATGTTTTCTGTGCCGACAGAAACGCATCTACCTTAGCTTTCAGGTTCTGCGCTATACCACCGAATAACCAGTGCGCCTCCAGCTTACCATCGGTATTATTGCCTTTTGAAAGTTCAGTTGCTCCGTTAAAGTCCAGTTTCAGCTTTAAGCGGTTTGGCATAATAGTTTCTATCTTGATGCTCTTCTCAAACGTAGCACCACCTACTTTCACTTTCGCCATCCAGTTACCTGTGCGCGATGAGGTCTCCGTAGCAGTATGGAAACTATAAAATCCATCTACCGACTTGGTCTGTGTGATCCGCTTATACAGCTGTCCGTCCGGATTGTAAAGCTCAAACTCTACCGGATGATCGGGAGGTAAGGTTTTAAGCTTATCCTCTAAAATAAACGATAGGAATATCGAATCCCCCGGCCGCCATACACCACGCTCACCATAAATAAAGCCTTTCAGACCGCTTTGTATTTCATCGCCGCCCACATTAAAGCGCGACAATGGGAGAGAGCTGCCATCATCCAATTTCAAATATCCCTTCTCAGCGCCATGAATCGCTACCAATAAATACGGTTTGCGTTTCAGGTCGAAATTAGCCATACCATCACCATCGGATGTTCCTTTATACAGCACCTGCTTTTGGAAATCCAATAACTCCAATGTAACGCCCGACATTGGCTGAGCCGTCAGTATGTTGGTCACCGCAACGGTCATGCTGTTGTTATTACCCCGTTTAGCTATCAGGCCGATGTTTGAGGCAATGATATTGCGTTTGGCCCAACGTTCTTTGGTATAGTACGAACTTTTGCATGGGTCAAAACGCTCGTTCCATACATAGTTTTCAGGATAGTAGCTATCGTATCTTTGCCAAAAATCGTCATCCTCATCTTTAACCTTGTTGCTGTTGCCGCCGCCATCATATTCATAGCTTTCCTCATCGTCCGTTCCGTCATTCTTCTTCAATACCGGCGAGCCCAGGCTACAGTTATACAACGAATATTCCTGCCTGAAACCGATCACCACCCGATAAATAGCGCCCGGCTCTGCACGAAGCAATTGGTCAATATCCAGCATAAAGCGGTTTTTCTTACTCAGGTTAAGGCTCTTATCCGCGTCTAGCCGTATGGTTTTCTGCACCACCGGTCTGCCAACCGCCCGCAACTCCTGACCACCATTAAAATCATTATTCTGGAAAAACTGCGGCACATTATTCTCATAAACCTTAATAATGCTCACATCCACCGCGTTCAGATTCACGGCTTCGAAAGGCATGGTCAGCTTGCCCGAGTCTGGCAGGATAACGCCCTTGCCGGGAATGGTCACCGAAGGCATCCTGTTCTCAAAAAACACACTGGCCGAGTATGGCTGCGTGATCTTCTTGTGAGAAATATTCTCTACGCCCTCATTCACAAAAGCGCTGTAATTGCCCTGCAAACGATCGGGGGCGTATATTTTAACCGTACTACCATCAATGGTATAGGCAGGGTCCTCAATATTCTTTATACCAACCAGGCCCTTCAGTTCCTGGCCCACCAGTATCGCATCTGAAAACTGTACCAGCACATACTGATCCTGATCCTGAACTGCCGTAATCGCCAGCACCTTAAAATCACCAATAGCGGGTATCTCAAACTCCTGGTCACCTTTTTTGTCCACCTTCAGGCTGCTGCCGTCCCAATTCACACCCAACTTATTCACTGCATTATTGCCCCTCGCCACATCGGTAATGGTAAACTTATGCATACGCTGCACGTTGTTGTGTTGCCAGTTGATGCGGGTAGGTGAAGCATAGTTCACGCTGATCAGCTTTTCTATATCGGCATTGTTCTCGTCATCCGCGGTTTGCACTTCACCCTCCAGTTTCATCTTATCCAGCGACGTGCTTGTTGCGGTCTGCAGGCCCTTAAATGATACCGTAAAATCAGGTTTAACGGTCTGGAAAGTAAACTTGAACTCCTTAAACCTATCGGGTACATCCACTATCTTTTTCAGCTCGAACTCGGCCGTATAGCTTTGGTCGGCTACCAGCTTCTTCTCGGGCCTGAACTCGATTGTACGCTCGTCAATCCAATACGCCTTACCGGTAATTGACGGCGAAAAATCAAATACGCCATCAGGCAGCTTATCGTTCTGCACATGCGTGGTAGGCACATCGCCCGCCAGCCGGATACGAATGGTACCTTCTTTTGAAATGATGCCTGACGTGTACGACTCGATGTACTTGCTAAACGCCGGATCAACCGCCGTACTGTGCTTGCGGTGAAAAATAAAATAAACGGCAACCAACAAAATTATAGTAGCCACAAGCGCAATAAAAGGGCGCCTGCGTGCAGGGGAAAGGCTTTCAGTGTCTTCCATGGATAAGGTGAATTATTTACGTAAAATATGAAATTTCCGGAAATAAAACACGATTGTGGGATTTAAAAGATTGGAGGGATTTATGCAGGGCGCGAGGCGATGGGCGTTAAAAGCGCGTCATAGCGATGAACGGCCTGGGAGGTGAAGAAGCAATCGCGAACTGTACAGGGCGAAGACGTCAGACAATATGCAGCGTGGCATATTCGCTCTGTATAGCATGCGATTGCTTCGTCGTTCGGCCCACACAATCCGCCTCACTTCTCGCAATGACATTTGGGATAAAAATGCCCTCTGCTAACTCCTAACAGCCAACCGAATCAGCGTATCATCACCCCAGGTTTATTTAATATCGGGAGCTTAATAAAGTTAGATTCAACAATACTTTCAGGAAGGAAGATGAACTTTTTGTCGAATATTTCGCGGCCTATGTAGTAGCTGAGCCAGTACTCGTTGTTGAGGCCAAAGGTGGATTCGTCTATCGGTTCAATGAGAGCGAAGGCGCTGTTTTCGAGCAGCGGTATCATGTGGCGCAGGGTAGAGGTTTTGACGGGTTCGCCATCCTTTTCGCCATAGCCTTTTGAGGTGATCAGCACATTCTCTATCGGCTCATTCTTCATGTTGATGACGTAGACATACCATGTTTTGCTCTCCACGGTTTCGCCCTCCAGCGCCACTGCGATGGCGATATCCTTTACTATATTTTCCGGGATGTCTTTTATCATGTTTTTTTGTTGGAAGGTTGTAAGGTTGGAAAGTTGAAAAGTTTTGCCAGCCATGCCAACATTACAACCTTTCAACTTTACAACGTTTCAACTCTTATTTCTTCTTCACAAACTTTTTCTTCGGTGCCTTCGCTTCGGCATCGGCCAGGGCCTTGCACTCCTCGTAGGTGAGGTCGTTGGGCTCTTTGCCCTTTGGTATCTTAACGTTCTGTTTGCCAAATTCGATATAAGGCCCCCAGCGACCGTTCAAAATCTTCACGTCCGGGTTTTCGTCGAATGTCTTGATCAGTCGCTCTGAATCACGTTTACGTTTGTCAAGAATGATCTCAACAGCTTGCTCTTCGGATACGTCCAGCGGATCAACACCCTTAGGCAGCGAATAGAACGCACTGTTATGACGGATATACGGACCGAACTTACCAATGGCGACAGTCATTTCCTTATCCTCAAACAAACCTACTTTCTTGGGCAGCTTAAACAGTTCAAGCGCATCCTCTAAAGCAATGGTCTCGATGCTCTGACCTGCACGCAGACTGGCATAAAGCGGTTTTTCTTCGGTATCACTATCACCCACCTGCACAAACGGTCCAAAACGACCGATACGCACAGATACCTTTTTACCATTCTCCGGGTGAATGCCCAGTTCGCGCTCACCAGTAGCTTTATCAGCCGTCTCGATCGTATTCTGCACTTCTTTGTGGAACGGGTTAT
>Ga0105240_10005077_pt1 | contig 19731 bp, 17 predicted proteins | sample KBSC54metaG_FD_80426 | JGI IMG/M metagenome (GOLD analysis project Ga0105240, IMG submission 80426) | Corn rhizosphere microbial communities from Kellogg Biological Station, Michigan, USA - KBS C5-4 metaG | ecosystem: Host-associated > Plants > Roots > Rhizosphere > Soil | place: Michigan, USA... | reverse complement strand
TCCAGGACAACGGCATCGACGTCACGGTGCAGGACGGCATCCCGGGCTTCATCCGCAAGTCCGAGCTCAGCCGCGACCGCTCCGAGCAGCGTCCCGACCGCTACGCGATCGGCGACAAGCTCGACGCCAAGATCACCAACATCGACAAGGCCTCGCGCCGCGTCGTGCTGTCGGTCAAGGCCCGCGAACTCGACGAGGAGAAGAAGGCGATGGCCGACTTCGGCTCGTCCGACTCGGGTGCCAGCCTCGGCGACATCCTGGGAGCGGCGCTCAGCCGGGCCCAGAAGAAGGACGACGACAAGTAGGGCGTCCGACCCGTTATCAGGGAAAGGGCCGGTCCGCAGGGACCGGCCCTTTTTCGTGGGGGAATCCGGGAGAATCCGCTGGCGACGGCGATTTTCCGCCCGCCGGGGTGCTTTTCTTTTTGTTTCAAGGGCTTAGTTGAAGGGCCCGGTTTCTTGCGCTATTATTGCGCAATGACCAAGTCGGAGCTGATTGCCCGCCTGGCGGCCCGGAATCCCCATCTCTATCAAAGGGATGTGGAGCGGATCGTCGCCACGGTCTTTGATGAAATCTCCAAGGCCTTGGCGACGGGCGACCGCGTCGAATTGCGCGGCTTCGGCGCGTTCTCGGTCAAGAAGCGCGACCCGCGCACCGGGCGTAATCCGCGTACCGGCGAGCAGGTGGCGGTGGCCTCCAAGCGCGTGCCCTACTTCAAGACCGGCAAGGACCTGCGCGACCGGCTGAACAAGGAAGCCCAGCGGGCCGCCGGCCTGGCGTCAGTCGAGCCGTCCGACGGCGACAAGAAGTAATCGTCTCGCTTCTCGATTTCTGAACGCGCGCTGTGCCATGCTGGCCGCCGCATGAAAATCGTCACCCGCGCCCTCTTCGCTTTGTTCGTCCTGCTGGGCGTGCTTCTCGCCGTCAGCAACCGTGAGCTGGTACAGCTCAGCCTGTGGCCGCTGCCCCAGGTCGTGGTGACGCCGCTCTACCTCGTGATCGTGGCCGTGTTGCTGGTCGGTATCCTGGCCGGCCTCGGCATGGGCTGGTGGGCAGGGCGCCATCACCGTCGCCGGGCGCGCGAGCATGGCCGCGAGGCCACCCGCCTCGATCGCGAGAACGCGCGGCTGCGCGAGACCATCGCCAGCCGCAATCCGCCACCGGCGCCGGCCAGTCCGGCGGCACGCGAGCAGCGGTCGATCGACCGCCAGAGCGCCCTGGTGGCGCCCGAACTCCTGCCGCCGACCGCGCGCAGCCCCTCGGCGTGAGGAGCCTGTCCGCCGCCGAGGTCGACACTGCGCTCGACGACCTGGCGCTGATCGACCGGCTCGACGTCCTGTTCCGCGCCGGCTGCGAGATGCCGACCCGCCATCACCACGCGATCAAGGAGCCGCTGGGCGCAGGCTCGGCCGATGCGATGCTGCTGCTGATGCCGGCGTGGACAAAAGGGCCGTCGGGCAGAGTGGGTGTGAAGATCGTCACGGTATTCCCCGACAACGGCCAGAAGGCGCTGCCCTCGATCTATGGTCAGTACCTGCTGCTCGACGGCCAGACCGGCCAGTCGCTGGCGCTGCTCGATGGCACGATGCTGACCAAGCGCCGCACCGCCTGCGCCTCGGGGCTGGCCGCGCGCTACCTCGCGCGCGAGGACGCCGCTACCCTGCTGATGATCGGCACCGGCGCGCTGGCGCCGCACCTCATCCGCGTGCACGCCAAGGTGCGGCCGATCCGGGAAGTGGCGATCTGGGGCCGCCGGCCGGAGGAGGCGGAGAAACTTGCGCAGGCGCTCACCCGATCCCTGCCGGCGGCGCTCGGCCGCGCCATCGCCGTGCGCGCCGTGACCGATCGCCGGCAGGCGGTGGGCGCGGCCGACATCGTGTCCTGCGCGACCCTGTCGAAGACGCCGCTGGTCGAAGGGGATTGGCTCCGCGAGGGCCAGCATCTCGACCTGGTGGGTGCCTACACGCCGCAGATGCGCGAAAGTGACGACAAAGCGGTATGGCGGGCCCGCGTCTTTGTCGACACGCGCGCCGGGGCGCTGAAGGAAGCGGGCGACATCGTCCAGCCGCTGGCCAACGGCACGATCGACGAGGACGACGTGATCGCCGACCTGGCCGAGTTGGCGCGCGGTCAGCAGACCGGCCGGCTGGCCGGCGACCGGACCACGATCACCCTCTTCAAGTCCGTGGGCGCCGCCCTCGAGGATCTTGCTGCCGCCGAGCTGGCGGTGGGCGGCTAGAAAGGCCCCTCGACGTTGCTCGGGGCGGTGATTACGTCGGTTCGATCATTGCGCCGGCCTTCTTCAGGGCCTCGATCTCGTCCGCGCCGATCCCGACTTCCGACAGCACGGCGCGTGAATCCGCGCCCATCAGCGGCGCCATGCTGCGGATGGCGGGCGGGGTCTTGCTCATGCGCATCGGCGGCTCCACCATCATGATCTCGCCCTCGCTGGGATGCGGGTACTTCCTGAAGAGCTGGCGCCAGACCAGGTGCGGATCGTCGAACAGATCGGCCGGGCGCGACACCGGCGCGTTGGGGATCTGGCCCTTGTCGAGCAATCCCACCCATTCCGCCGTGGTTCTGGTCGGGGCCAGTGCCTCGACCATGGCGTACATGTCGGTGATGTGCAGGGAACGGGCATTCAGGGTCGAATAGCGCGGGTCCTTCAGCACTTCCGGCCGGCCCACGATCTCGAAGAAGTTCCGCCAGTGCTTGTCGTTGTAGGGCAGGATCGCCATCCAGCCGTCCAGGGTGCGGAACGGCTTGCGGGTGCGGGCGAGCAGGCGCGTGTAGCCGACCTCGCCCTTGTCGTCGAAGGTGCGGTCCCACAGGTGCTCGACCATCAGCCAGGCGGCCATGGTCTCGAACATCGACACCTCGACGAACTGGCCCTCGCCGGTGCGCTGGCGGTGCATCAGCGCCGACAGGGTCGAGAAGGCGAAGGTGAGGCCGCAGGTCTTGTCGGCCAGGATGGTCGGCGGATAGCGCGGCACGTCGTCACCGGCCGCCCGGCCCATGAGGTCGGCGATGCCGAAGCGGGCCTGGATGGCGTCGTCGTAGGCCGGGAGTTTTCCGTAAGGACCATCGGCGGAGAAGCCGTAGGCGCCGACGTAGACGATGTCGGGCCGTATCTTGCGGATGTCCTCGTATCCCAACCCCAATCCTTCGATGGCCTGCGGCCGCAGTGCGTGGACGAAGGCGTCGGCGGTCGCCACGACCTTGAGCAGGGCCGCGCGGGCGTCCTTGTTCTTGAGGTCGAGGCAGAGCGACCGCTTGTTGCGGTTCACATAGAGATAGGTCGGCCCCATGCCCGGCGTCTTGCCGGGCTTGCCGATATGACGCACCGCGTCGCCTTCCGGCGCCTCGACCTTGATGATTTCGGCACCCTGATCCGCCAGCAGCATCGTCCCGTATGGGCCCAGGATGATGTTCGTGAGATCGACGATGCGAATGCCGTGCAGCGCGCCGGGCATGAGTGCGTTTCCTTCCGAGGGGTTGCGGAGCGGTCTTCGTCTCGCGCTGCACTCTCGTCGCACATGAGTCAAGGGGGACTCTGATTCTCCTGTTACGCGACCCGAGCGACGGAAATTTATCGGAACCGTTGTGCAACGCGCGCAGTCGGTGTAGCCAAGAAGTCGAGAAGAGGCGGGGGGCAATGCGGAACGTTGCGAAGAAGCAGCAAGAGCCGAAGATGGTGCAGAGCGCATCGTCGCGACCCTACCGCATAGAAGAGCAAATCGGATATCTGCTGCGTCGCGCCCACCAGCGCGCGTCGGCGATCTTCCAGGTGAACATCGGCGATCCCAACATTACGCCGACCCAGTACTCGTCGATGGTGAAGCTCAACGAGTACACCGAGCTCTCGCAAAATCTCCTCGGCCGACTGGTCGGCATGGACAAGGCGACGATGCAGGGCGTCGTGCGCCGTCTCAAGGATCGCCGTCTCGTCGACTCGCGCCCCGATCCCGGCGATGCGCGCCGCACGCTGCTCAGCCTCACGACCGGCGGCCAGAACATCGTGAACAAGTTGCTGATGAACGGACCGGCGGTGTCGCGCGAGACGCTGAAACCGCTCAGCGCCGTCGAGCAGCGCCAGCTCCTCGACCTGCTGTCCAAGATCGTCTGATCGAAGTGTAGCGTTCCGATGGCAAGCCCTTCGCCCTAATAGTACGTACACGAACGATATGGCCGAATACCTCCGTCCCCATCGCCTCGAAGAGGCCCTCGGCGCGCTGGCCCGGCCGCTCACCGTGCTGGCCGGCGGGACGGATTTCTACCCGGCCCGGGTCGGCCGCTCGGTCGACGAGGACGTGCTCGACATCAGCGCGATAGCGGCTTTGCGGGGCATTTCGGCCGATCCCGGGGGCTGGCGACTGGGCGCCACCACGACCTGGGGCGAGCTGGCCGCCGCCGACCTGCCGCCCCTGTTCGACGGGCTGAAGCAGGCCGCGGTCGAGGTTGGCGGCCGGCAGATCCAGAACGCCGGGACGATCGCGGGCAACCTGTGCAATGCCTCGCCGGCGGCCGACGGCGTGCCGCCGCTGCTGGCGCTCGACGCCGACGTCGAGATCGCGAGCCGGGCGGGCAGCCGTCGCGTGCCGCTGGCGGCTTTCATCACCGGCAACCGCCGCACGGTGCTTCTGCCCGGCGAATTGGTCGTCGCCCTTCACGTGCCGAAGGCTGCACCAGGAGCACAGAGCGCCTTCCTGAAACTGGGCGCGCGGCGCTATCTCGTCATCTCGATCGCCATGGCCGCCGCCACGCTCGAGATCGCCGCCGGCCGGATCGTTCGCGCGCGCGTGGCCGTCGGCGCCTGCTCGGCGGTGGCCCAGCGCCTGCCTGCGCTCGAGGCGGCGCTGGCCGGCGCCGTGCCGGACGCGGCGCTGGGCGCGCGGGTCGAGGCAGCGCACTTGGCGCCGCTCGCGCCCATCGACGACGTGCGCGGCAGCGCGGGCTATCGCGGCGAGGCTGCCCTCACGCTGGTGCGCCGCCTGCTGCAGGGGTTCGTCCGGTGAAGGTCGCCTTCACTCTGAACGGTCGCGCGGCCGACTGGACCGGCCAGCCGACCACACGGCTGGCGGCGGCGCTGCGCGACGACCTCGGCTTGATCGGCACCAAGATCGGCTGCGACGCCGGCGACTGCGGGGCCTGTACCGTGCGGCTGGACGGCAGGCAGGTCTGCTCCTGCCTGGTGGCGATGGGCCAGGTCGAGGGTCGCACCGTCGAGACGGTCGAGGGTCTGGACACCGACGGCACCCTCGACAACCTGCAGAAATCCTTCCTCGCCCACGGCGCGGCCCAGTGCGGCATTTGTACGCCGGGCATGTTGATGGCTGCGCGCGACCTGCTGGCCACGACGCCGCGTCCCAGTCGGGCCGAAGTCGAGGACGGGCTGGGCGGTGTGCTCTGCCGCTGCACCGGCTACACCAAGATCGTCGATGCCGTGATGGCGGCGACGATGCCAGCCGACCTCGCGACCGCCGCCGCCGGCGCCGCGGTGGGCGCGCGGCTGCCGCGCCTCGACGGTCATGCAAAGGTCACAGGCACTGACATATTCGGCGCCGACGGAATTCCCGCCGACGCGCTGTGGATCCGGGTCGTGCGCTCGCCGCACGCCCGCGCCCGCTTCACCCTGGGCGATTTCGGCCCGTTGCGTGCCCGGCTGGCGGCGGTATTGACGGCCGCCGACGTGCCATTCAACGGCTACGGCATCTATCCCGACATGAAGGACCAGCCGGTGCTGGCCGACGGCCTGGTGCGCTATCGCGGCGAAGCGGTGGTGGCGCTGGTCGGCGAGCGCCAGACAGTACTGTCGATCCGCGACAGCGAGGTGCCGATCGCCTGGACACCCGAGCCGCCGCTGGTCGGGGTCGACGCTGCCATCGCCGGAAATGCGCCGCTGGTCCAGGCCGACAAACCCCGCAACCTGCTGCTCGACGGCGGCGTGCGCACCGGCGATGCCATCGGCGCCTTCGCCCGCTGCGTGGCCGTTGCTGAAGGCACCTTCGAGACCGCATTCGTCGAGCATGCCTACGTCGAGCCCGAGGCGGGTTGGGCCCGGCGGGTCGGCGACCGCATCGAGATCCATGCCACGACCCAGACGCCCTACATGGACCGCGACGAGATCGCCAGTGTGATGCGGCTGAAGCCCGATGCGGTGCGCGTCGTGCCGACGGCGTGCGGTGGCGGCTTCGGCGGCAAGCTCGACCTCTCGGTCCAGCCGCTGATCGCGGTCGCGGCGTGGAAGCTCGGCCCGAAACTCAATCGCCCGGTGGGGCTGGTCTACACGCGGCCCGAAAGCATGGCCGCCTCGACCAAGCGGCACCCCGCGCGCGTGAAGGCGAAGTTCGGCTGCGATGCGGCGGGCAAGCTGGTGGCCTGCGACATCACCGCGACCTTCGACACCGGCGCCTATGCCTCATGGGGACCGACGGTGGCCAATCGCGTGCCGGTCCATGCCATGGGGCCCTACGCCGTGCCCAACGTCCGGACCTGGGGCGAGGCGTTCTTCACCAACGGGCCGCCGGCGGGCGCCTTCCGCGGCTTCGGCGTGCCGCAGGCCGCCATCGCGCACGAGGCGATGATGGACGAATTGGCCGACAAACTCGGCATCGACCGGTTGGAATTCCGCCACCGCAACGCGCTACGCGCCGGCGACACCACCGCCTGCGGCCAGACGCTCGAACACTCGGCGGGGCTGGCGCAATGCCTCGAGGCGCTGCGGCCGCACTGGATGAAGGCGCAGGCTGACGTCGCCGCCTTCAATGCCGGAGCGGGCATCAAGCGGCGCGGCGTCGGCGTGGGCTGCATGTGGTACGGCATTGGCAACACCTCGATGTCGAACCCCTCGCGCATGCGGGTGGGCCTGGCCAAGGATGGCGTACTGACGCTCTATAACGGCGCGCTCGACATCGGCCAGGGCAGCAACACGATCATGACCCAGATCGCCGCCGATGCGTTGGGCCTGCCGACGGCGCAGTTCGTGCTCGTCACCGGCGACACCGACCTCACGGCCGACGCCGGCAAGACCTCGGCCTCGCGCCAGACCTTCGTGTCGGGCAAGGCGGCCGAGCGCGCGGGCCAGGATCTCCGCCAACAGATCCTGCGACTGGCCAATGCTGGTGCCGATGCCGTGCTGACTCTCGACGGTGCCGCGCTGCGGGTGCGCGACGGTGCCGAAGTGCGCACGCTCGACCTCGGCAAGGTCGGCCCGTTGCTGGGCGAGGGCACGTTCGACCCGCCGACCACGCCGCTCGATAAGGACGGCCAGGGTATTCCCTACGCCACCTACGCCTTCGCCGCCCAAATGGCCGAGGTCGAGGTCGACGTCGAGCTGGGCACGGTCAAGGTACTGCGCATGGTGGCCGCGCACGACGTCGGCCGGGCGATCAACCCGATGCTGGTCGAGGGCCAGATCGAGGGCGGCATCGCCCAGGGGCTCGGGTTGGCGTTGATGGAAGAGTATCTGCCCGGCCGCACCGAGAACCTGCACGATTACCTGATCCCCACGATCGGCGACGTGCCGCCGATCGAGTGCATCCTGATCGAGGATCGCGAGCCGCTCGGCCCCTCGGGCGCCAAGGGCGTGGGCGAACCGGGCCTCGTGCCGACGGCGCCAGCCATCCTGGGTGCGGTCCACCAGGCGACAGGCGTGCGCGCCTATCGCGTTCCGTTGTTGCCGCACCGGCTGCGCGCCGCCATCGTTGCCCGGAGGGGAAGCGGCTTATGAGCGACGACATCGGGCTCTCCGAGGCCGAACGCAGCGCCGGCATCGTGCGCTGCGACGCCTGCCCGGTGCTGTGCCGCATCCGCCCGGGCCGTCCTGGCGCCTGCGATCGCTATGCCAACGAGAACGGCACGCTGGTGCGGGTCGATCCGCTGGTGCTGCTGGCGCGGCCCGATCTGCCGAAGGTGGCCTTCATCGAAGGCAGCAACACCTGGGCAGGCGAGCTGGGGAAGGGTGAGGGCGCACCCTTTACCGAGCCATTCGTCACCGGCATCGGCGCCACCACGACCTATCCCGACTACAAGCCGGCGCCGTTCATCGTCTCTTCGAAGCATGACGGCGTCGACATGGTCACCGTCGTGACCGAGGGCATCTTCAGCTACTGCGGCGTCAAGGTGAAGATCGACACCGACCGCTATCTCGGCCCCGAGCAGGCGACAGTGCGGGTGAAGGGCGAGGCGGTGGGCCACGTCACCACGGCCGAGTACGGCTCGCAGATGCTGTCGCTCGGCGGCGTGCACCACCTGACGGGCGGCAGCAAGAAAGAGGGCGTCGTCACCTGCGAGGCGCTGCTGGCGCTGTGCGCCAAGGAAGCGGTCGAGCTCGTGATCGACGGCGGGTCGACAGTGACGGTGCAGGCTGACCGGCCGCCGATCGTGAACGGCACTCTGGAAGAGCGCATGCGCGTGGGCTGCGGCTCGGCCGCCATCGGCATGTTCGCGCCGCAGTGGAAGGATCACGTCGACGAGGTGATCGTGGTCGATGATCACATCACCGGCGTGCTGAGCGAGCACCAGGGCGGCGCCTTCCTCGACATGAAGCCCGCCGGCATCCGCGTGCGCGGCCGCCGCTCGACGCCCGGCCGCTATTTCCAGGTCGCCGAGCCCGGCCTGGGGTGGGGCGGCACTGACGTGTCCGATCCGCTGGAGATCATCGACCGGATCGATCCCAAGACAGCGTGGCCCGGCCTCAAGCTCCTGATGGTCTCGACCACGGGCGAGCATTCGGCGTGGTTCGAGCTCGATGGCGACCTCAAGCCCCGGCCCGCGCCGATGCCCGCGCCGGTGCGCAAGGTGGTCGAGCGTATCGCCGAGAATTGCGAGCCCGCGCTGTGCACCGTGCTGTTCATGGCCGGCGCCGGCGGGTCGCTGCGTGCGGGCGTCACCGAGAATCCGGTGCGACTCACGCGCTCGGTGCGCGATGCGCTGACCAGGGTGACGTTGGGCGGTGTTCCGGCCTTCATCTGGCCGGGCGGTGGCATCACCCTGATGGTCGACGTGTCGAAGATGCCGGAGAAGAGCTTCGGCTACGTGCCCACACCGGCGCTGGTCGCACCGATCGAATTCACCCTGCGTGCCGACGACTACGCGGCGCTGGGCGGCTACGCCTCGTGCGCGGTCTCGCTCGAGGACGTGCTGCGCAGCACCAAGGTGCGGCTCGACAAATGAACCGCCCGCAAGCCGCCCACTTGAGCGACGGCCGCCTGCATCTCCAGCATGGGCCGATCGATCTCGTCATCGAGGCCTTCGGCGTGGCGCTCGAGGTCGAGACGGCCTACGCCCAGGCTTTCGCCCGTTTCGACGATGTCCTGGCCACGCTGGTGGGCGAATTGCCGGTGCTGCGCCGGCCGGTCGGCGCGGCCCATCCACTGCTGCAGGGACCAGTGGCGTGGCGCATGGCGCGCGCCGTATGGCCCCATCGTGCCATCTACATCACGCCGATGGCTGCGGTGGCGGGGGCCGTCGCCGACGAGATCCTGGCCGCGATGATCGCCGGTCGCGCGCTCGACAAGGCCTATGTGAACAACGGCGGCGACATCGCCTTCCATCTGGCGCCGGGCCACGAGCTGCGCGCCGGAATCTTTGTCGATGCGCTCGATGGCGTGGCTCATCTCCATCATGCAAGCCCGGTGCGCGGCATCGCCACCTCGGGCTGGGGCGGGCGCTCGTTTTCGCGCGGCATCGCCGATGCCGTCACCGTGCTGGCGCGCGACGCGGCGGCGGCCGATGCGGCGGCCACCATCGTAGCCAATGCCGTCGACGCCGATCACCCCCTGATCGTGCGCCAGGCGGCGAACAGCCTCGATCCCGATTCCGATCTCGGCGCATTGCCGGTGACGGTCGCGGTCGGCACGCTGCCGGCGGCCGTCGTCGACACTGCGCTCGAGCGCGGCGCTGCCGAGGCGCGCCGGCTGCAGCGCGCGGGCCTGATCGAGGCGGCGGCGCTGTCGCTGCAGGGCCGGTGGCGGGTCGAGGGAACGGGCGCACTGGCGCAAGCGGAGGCGGGATGAGCGATCTGGTGAAGCTGCGGAAATACGTCTGCCTCGTCGAGGAGACGCACCACGACGGCGGGCCTCGGCTCGACCGGCCGGTGACCAAGGCAGTGGTGGGCGGCGTGGTCGCCAACCCCTATGCCGGCCGGCACGTGGCCGACATCCAGCCGATGATGAAGGAGCTGGAACCACTGGCGGTCGATCTCACCGAACGGGTGATGAAGATCCTGGGCGCCAAGGGCTCCGAACTCGAGGCCTACGGCAAGGGCGTGATCGTGGGCATCGCGGGCGAGCTCGAGCATGCCGCCCTCTGGCACCAGCCGTCGGGCTTCGGCATTCGCCATGCCATCAACGGCGGTAAATCTGGCGGCGCCAAGTCGATCGTACCGTCGACGGTCAAGGTCGCGGCGGTGGGTGCCCGTATCGACATCCCGCTGCACCACGTGACGGCGGCCTATGTGCGCAGCCACTTCGATTCGATCGAGTTCTCGGTGTCCGACGGGCCGCGTCCCGACGAGATCGTGTTCATCGTCGCCGCCGCCATCGGCGGCCGGCCGCACGCCAGGGTCGGCGGCCTCGCGCCCGACGGCATCAAGGTGGGAGACGGTCAACGATGAGCGATCCGCTGAAAGAGGCGCTCGGCGCCCTCGACGACTATATGGCGGGACTGAACCGCGGCGACGAGGCCGCCGTCAACGACGCCTGCAACTTCCCCCATGTGCGCCTGGCCGGCGGCAAGGTCGTCGTCTGGAATCACCACGGCGACTACAAGCTCAGCGATTTCGTGGCGCGAGCCGGTGGCGGCTGGGCGCGCAGCCAGTGGGACGAGCGCACGCCGATCCACGTCGGCGCCGACAAGGTCCATCTCAAGGTGAAGTTCAGCCGCTTCCGCGCCGACGGCTCGGTGATCGGCCGCTTCGAGACGATCTACATCGTCACCCTCCAGGCGGGGCATTGGGGCATTCAGGCGCGCTCTTCTTTTGCGTCGTGAGAGAGTGTTAAGGTCGAGGTCTGGGAGCGATTTCAACGGCTTTCACAGGGGGATTTAATGCTGACCCGCAATCGTCTGCTCGCCGGCGCCGGAGCGCTGGCCGCCTTCGCCTTCACCGTGCCCGCCGGCGCTGAGGAGCCGATCAAGATCGGCGAACTCAACAGCTACAAGGTCTTCTCGGCCTTCCTCGATCCCTACAAAAAGGGCATGGAGCTGGCTGTCGAGGAGGTGAACGCCGCCGGTGGCGTGCTCGGCCGCAAGATCGAGATCGTGAGCCGCGACGACAACGGCAACCCGGCCGACGCGGTGCGCGCCGGCGAGGAGCTGCTGACGCGCGAGAAAGTCGCCTTCCTGATCGGCACCTTCCCCTCGAACGTCGGCCTCGCCGTCGCCGACTTCGCCAAGCAGAAGAAGACGCTGTTCATCGCCGCCGAGCCGCTCACCGACAAGATCGTCTGGGACGCCGGCAACGCCTACACCTTCCGTCTGCGCACCTCGACCTACATGCAGACGGCGATGCTCATTCCCGACGCCGCCAAGCTCAAGAAGAAGCGCTGGGCGATCGTCTATCCGAACTACGAGTACGGCCAGTCGGCGACGGCGGCCTTCAAGAAGCTCCTGAAGGAGAAGCAGCCCGACGTCGAGTTCGTGGCCGAGCAGGCGCCGCCGCTGGGCAAGATCGACGCCGGCGCCGTGGCGCAGGCCCTGGCCGATGCCAAGCCCGACGCGATCTTCTCCTCGCTGTTCGGCGCGGACCTCGCCAAGTTCGTGCGCGAGGGCACGCAGCGCGGCCTGTTCAAGGGCGTCGAGGTGTTCGACCTGTTGGGCGGCGAGCCGGAATATCTCGATCCGCTGAAGGACGAGGCGCCGGTCGGCTGGTACGTCACCGGCTACCCCTGGTACGACATCAAGACGGCCGAGCATAAGAAGTTCCTCGACGCCTACCAGGCCAAGTTCAAGGACTACCCGCGCCTCGGTTCGGTGGTCGGCTACTCGACAGTGATGTCGGCTGCGGCCGCGATCAAGAAGGCGGGCGCGCTCGACCAGGAGAAACTGGTGGCGGCGATGGCCGGCCTCCAGGTCGGCACGCCGTTCGGCACCGTGACCTACCGCGCGCTCGACCATCAGTCGACGATGGGCGCCTACGTCGGTCGCATCGGCCTGAAGGACGGCAAGGGCATCATGACCGACTGGCACTTCGTCGATGGCAAGGACGCCCTGCCGAGCGACGCCGACGTGAAGAAGATGCGGCCGGCCAACTGACCAGAGCCTTGTTGGGGCTCTCCCCCTCCCTGCCTCCCCCGTCTGACGGGGGAGGTGGCCCGAAGGGTCGAAGGGGGACGGCAACCGCATGAGCCTCCCCTCCATCCTCATCCAGCTGCTGAACGGGCTGGCCTCCGCCTCGTCGTTGTTCCTGGTGTCGGCCGGCCTGTCGCTGATCTTCGGCGTCACGCGGATCGTGAACTTCGCGCACGGCTCGCTCTACATGCTGGGCCTCTACGTGGCCTACAGCCTGATCGAGATGCTGGGCCGCACGCCGCTCGGCTTCTGGGGCGCCGTGGCGCTGGCGGCGCTGGCCGTCGGCCTGGTTGGCATCGTCATCGAGGTGCTGGTGCTGCGGCGCATCTACCGCGCGCCCGAGCTGTTCCAGTTGCTCGCCACCTTCGCCATCGTGCTGGTGATCAAGGACGCCGCGCTGTTCGCCTGGGGGCCCGAGGACCTCGTCGGTCCGCGCGCGCCGGGGCTGAGCGGCGCCGTCGAGATCCTGGGCAAGCGCATCCCGGTCTACGATCTGCTGCTGATCGCGATCGGCCCGTTGGTGCTGGCCGTCATGCACCTGCTGCTGCGGCGCACGCGCTGGGGTGCGCTGGTGCGGGCGGCGACCCAGGACCGCGAGATGGTGGGCGCGCTGGGCGTCGACCAGGCCTGGCTGTTCACCTCGGTGTTCTTCGTGGGTTCGGTGTTGGCAGGGCTGGGCGGCGCGCTGCAGATCCCGCGCGAGCCGGCCAATCTCGACCTCGATCTTTCCGTCATCACCGACGCCTTCGTCGTCACTGTGGTGGGCGGGCTGGGCAGCCTGGGCGGTGCACTGCTCGCGGCGGTGCTGATCGGCGTCGCCAAGGCGTTCTGCATCGGCCTCGGCTTCTCCAAGCTCACCCTGGTGGCGGAGTTCGTCATCATGGGCGTCGTGCTGGTGGCGCGGCCCTATGGTCTGTTCGGCAAACCGCAGGCCGTGGCGCGCGCGGCAGGTGACGCGCCGCCGCCACTCTCCCCGCCGCGCTGGACATTCTCCGTCGCCTGGATCGCGCTGTTCGCGGTCGTGCCGCTGGTCGCCGACCAGTACGTTTCCGTCGTGCTGATCGACATCGCCTGCTTTGCCCTGTTTGCCGCGAGCCTGCACTTCATCATGGGCCCGGCCGGCATGGTGTCGTTCGGCCATGCCGCCTACTTCGGCCTCGGCGCCTATGCCGGTGCGGTGCTGTTCAAGAAAGCCGGCCTGCCGATGGAGGCGGCGCTTGTACTGGCGCCGCTCTGTGCCGGGCTGTTCGCCGTCGTCTACGGCTGGTTCTGCGTGCGCCTGTCAGGCGTCTATCTCGCCATGCTGACCTTGGCCTTCGCGCAAATCAGCTGGTCGATCGTCTTCCAGTGGGATTCGGTGACCGACGGCTCCAACGGCATGGTCGGCATCTGGCCGGCGGCGTGGCTGGCCGACAAGAACGTCTACTACTATGTGACGCTCGCGCTCTGTGGCGCCGGCATCGCCTTCCTGTGGCGGGTGCTGTTCTCGCCCTTCGGCTACGTGCTGCGCGCCGGCCGCGATTCGCCGTTGCGGGCCGAGGCCATCGGCATCGACGTGCGCGGCTTCCAATGGGCGGCCTTCGTCCTGGCCGGCACTTTGGCGGGACTGGCGGGCGCGGTCTTCGCCTTCTCCAAGGGCAGCATCTCGCCGTCGGTCGTCTCGATCGGCCAGTCAACCGACGGGCTGGTCATGGTGCTGCTGGGCGGCGTCCACACCCTCGTCGGCCCGGTGGTGGGCGCGGCGGCCTTCACCTGGCTGCGCGACGTGCTGGCGCGGGAGACCGACTTCTGGCGGGCCGGGCTCGGCTTCGTGATCCTGCTGATCGTGCTGCTGTTCCCGCAGGGGCTGGTGGGCGGCCTCAAGGCCCTGGTGGCGCGCTGGAAGCCTTCATGGAAGGGGCAGGCATGAGCGCGGTGCTGCAGGTCGAGGGGCTGCGCAAGGCGTTCGGCGGCGTGCAGGCCGTGGCCGACGTGTCGTTCGCCGTCGATGCGGGCGAGCTGCTGGCGCTGATCGGGCCCAACGGCGCGGGCAAGAGCACCTGCTTCAACATGCTGAACGGTCAGCTCGCGCCCGACGACGGCGTGGTGCGGCTCGACGGGCGCGACATCGTGGGCATGAGCCCGCGCGCGATCTGGCGCCTGGGCGTCGGCCGCACGTTCCAGATCACCGCGACCTTCTCGTCGCTCAGCGTGCGCGAGAACGTCCAGATGGCCCTCTACAGTCACGCCGGCCGGCTGCGGGCGCTGCTCTCGCGCTTCGGTGCGGTGTTGGTCGCCGAGGCCGACGCCCTGCTCGCGCAGGTCGGCATGCTCGACCAGGCGACGCGGCCGTGCGGCGTGCTGGCCTATGGCGACCTCAAGAGGGTCGAACTGGCGATGGCGCTGGCCAACCAGCCACGCCTGCTGCTGATGGACGAGCCGACCGCTGGCATGGCGCCCAAGGAGCGCATCGCCCTGATGGAGCTGACGGCGGGCCTCGCGCGGGCGCGCCGGATCGCCGTGCTGTTCACCGAGCACGACATGGACGTCGTGTTCGGCCAGGCCGACCGCATCGTCGTGCTCGACCGCGGTGTCCTGATCGCGGGCGGCACGCCCGAGGAGGTGCGCACCAACGACACTGTGCGCGCGGTCTATCTCGGGAGCGCGCATTGATGCTCTCGGTCGCCGACCTCCACGCCTACTACGGCCGTGCCCACATCCTGCAGGGCGTCTCCCTCGAGGCCAACGGCGGCGAGGTCGTGGCGCTGCTCGGCCGCAACGGCGCGGGCAAGTCGACGGCGATGAAGGCGATCATGGGGCTGGTGCCGCCGGCGCGTGGCGAGGTGACGTTCGAGGGCCGCCGCATCGACCGCCTGGCACCCTATCGCATCGCCCGTTTGGGCCTCGGCTATGTGCCGGAGGAGCGCCGCATCTTCACCGAGCTCACGGTGATGGAGAACCTCGAGGTCGGCCGCCAGGCCACGCGCAACGGTGCGCCCGCCTGGGACGCCGACAGGCTGTTCGCGCTGTTCCCCAACCTCGGACAGATGCGCGAGCGGCCGGGCGGGCGCATGTCGGGCGGCGAGCAGCAGATGCTCACCATCGCCCGCACCCTGATGGGCAATCCGCGCTGCGTGCTGCTCGACGAGCCGTCGGAGGGGCTGGCGCCGATCATCGTCGAGCAGATGGCGCACTCGATCCGCGCGCTCAAGGGCGAGGGCATGTGCGTGTTGCTGTCCGAGCAGAACCTGCATTTCTGCGAAGCGATCGCCGACCGCGCCTACATCATCGAAAAGGGCCAGATCCGCTTCGGCGGGTCGATGGCCGAACTTGCCGCCAACGCTTCCCTTCGTGAACAGTATCTGTCGGTTTGATCATGACAAAAGAGCGCACTCTCACCGTCGGCATCGACGTCGGCGGCACCTTCACCGACCTGCTGGCCATCGATTCGGCCAGCGGCGCGGTCAAGTTCGCCAAGGTGCCGACGACGGTCGACAACCAGGCGATCGGCTTCATGGCCGCACTGGCGGCGGCCGGCGCCGACCCCGCCACCCTGCAGGCCGTGATCCACGGCACGACGACGACGACCAACGCCCTGCTCGAGCGCAAGATCGCGCGGGTTGGCCTGATCACCACCAGGGGCTTCCGCGACGTGCTGGAGCTGGGCCGCCGCACGCGTCCGCAACCCTATGGGTTGCGCGGCACCTTCGCGCCGCTGATCGAGCGCGAGTACCGGCTGGAAGTGCCCGAGCGCATGGACGCCGACGGCAAGGTGCTGACGCCGCTCGACGAGACGGCGGTCGCCGAGGCTGCGAAGAAATTGCTGGCGCTGGGCTGCGAGGCCGTCGTCATCCACTTCCTGCACAGCTACATCAATGCCGCGCACGAGAAGCGTGCCGCCGAGATCGTGGGCGGCCTGTGGCCCAACAAGTACGTGACGGCGGGGCATGCGATCCTGTCGGAGTATCGCGAGTTCGAGCGCGGCGTGACGGCGGCGGTGAACGCCTCGGTGCAGCCGGTGCTCGACCGTTACCTGACGCGGCTGCGCACGGAGCTGTCGGCCAAGGGCTTCGACCGCGACCTGCTGGTGATGCAGGGCAACGGCGGCACCATCTCCTCGCAGCTCATCGCGCGCGCCGCCGTCAACACCGTGATGTCGGGCCCCGCCTCGGGCGTGATGGCGGCGGCCTATACCGGCAGAATCTCGGGCCATCCCGACCTCATCACCTACGACATGGGCGGCACCTCGACCGACGTCGGCCTGATCGAGGGCGCCGTGCCGCAGGTCTCGGGCGAGCTCGAGCTCGAATATGCCATGCCCATCCACGTGCCCATGGTCGACGTGCACACGATCGGCGCGGGCGGCGGCTCGATCGCCACTGTCGATTCGGCCGGCATGTTGCGGGTCGGGCCGGAAAGCGCGGGCGCGCGGCCGGGCCCGATCTGCTACGGCCGCGGCGGCCGCGAGCCCACCATCACCGACGCCAATCTGGTACTGGGCCGGCTCAACCCCGACAGACTTCTGGGCGTCGACCATCCGGTAACGCTCGATCACGTGCGTGGGCTGATCGAGGAGAAGGTCGGCCGCCACCTCGGCCTCGACGCCGCGGCCGCGGCGGCGGCCATCCTGCGCGTCGCCAACGACCGCATGGCCGGTGCCATCCGTCTGGTGTCTCTTTCACGCGGCCATGATCCCCGCGACTTCGCGCTCTTTGCCTTCGGTGGCGCGGGCCCGTTGCACGCCACGGCGCTGGCGCGCGAACTGGCGATCCCCAAGGTGCTGGTGCCGGCCCGGCCCGGTATCACCAATGCTCTGGGCTGCGTCGTGGCCGATCTGCGCCACGACTACGTGCGCACGGTGAACAAGCCCTTGTCGGCGCTCGCGGATGCGACGGTGGTGAAGATCTACGCCGAGCAATCCGCCGAAGGTCAGGCCACCATCGAGCGCGAGGGCGTGCCGGTGCGCGAACTGCGCTACATCCACTCCGCCGACATGCAGTTCGCTGGCCAGAGCCACATCCTGTCGGTCGCCGTCGAGCGCGCCGACATCTCCATCGCCGAGCTGCACAAGGCCTTCGCGGCAGCCTACTGGCGGCGCTTCGGCATCGAGCTCGCCGAGATTCCACCGGTGCTGGTCAATCTCCACACCGCCGTGATCGGCGTGCGGCCCGACATTTCGCTCGGCGCTCTGGCGGGAACGGACCGGGCGTCGAGCCTGAAGGCCGCGCAGACCGGAACCCGCCGCGTCTGGTTCGCCGACGGCTGGCACGACACGCCGGTCTATGCGCGCGACAGGCTGCCGAAGGACGCCGCGTTCGAAGGCCCGGCGATCCTCGAGCAGCTCGATTGCACGACTGTCGTCGAGCCGGGCGATGCTGTCCGGCAGGACGACCTCGGGAACCTGCTCATCGCGCTTCGCACCTAGCATCGCTTGCGGGAGCGTGGCAGTTTCCTTCCAACCAGAAGGAAGGAAGCGACACGATGAAGGTGACAGACGTCGTCTGCCACATCCTGCAGTGCAAGGTCGACAGGCCGTTCGTGTCGGCGCGCGGCTGGGTCTACGGCACGCGGTCGACCTGCCTGGTCGAGATCTCGACCGACGAGGGCGTCACCGGCTGGGGCGAGTGCTACGGGCCGGCCGCCGTCGCCAGGACCTTCGTCGACACGCAGTACAAGGCACGCGTGATCGGCAAGGATCCGTTCGACGTCGAGGCGATCTGGGAAGATCTCTACAACAGGATCAAGGACTACGGCACGACCGGCATGGCGATCTCGGCGATCTCCGGTATCGACATCGCGCTGTGGGACATCATGGGCCGCGCCGTGAACAGGCCCGTGCACAAGCTGATCGGCGGCGCCTATCGCAGCGAGGTGATTCCGTACGCGACTGGCCTCTATTTCATCGACATGGATCGTCTGGTCGAGGAAGCGGTCGAAGAGGCGCTGGAGTTCAGGAACGACGGCTTCCGGGCGATCAAGATGAAGATCGGGCTGGGTGACCTGAAGCTCGATGCGAGGCGCGTCGGCGCGGTGCGCAAGGCGATCGGGCCCGACGTGAAGCTCGCCGTCGACGCCAACCACTGCTTCTCCGTGCCCAACGCCATCAAGCTTGGCCGCATGCTGGAGGAGCACGACATCCTGTGGTTCGAGGAGCCGATCAGCCCCGAGGATCATGATGGCTACATCGAAGTGACGCGCGCGCTCGACATGGCGGTGGCCGGCGGCGAGAACGATTTTACCCGGTGGGGCTTCCGCGATGTGATCGCGAAGAAAGCCATGGACATCGTCCAGCCCGATCTCTGCGCGGCCGGCGGCTTCTCGGAGTGCCGCAAGATCGCCACGCTCGCCTCGGCGTTCGGCGTCGAATGCGTGCCGCACGCCTGGGGCTCGGCGATTGGTTTGGCCGCAACCGTGCAGTTCCTGGCGGCCTTGCCCGACCAGCCGCCGGCGTTCCGGCCGATGCCGCCCATGCTCGAGTTCGAGCAGACGCCGAACCCGCTGCGCGATCACCTGGCCAAGGAGCCGATCGAGCAGAAGAAGGGCATCGTGAAAGTACCGACGGGGCCGGGTCTTGGCATCGAGATCGATCGTGACGTGCTGAAGAAATACAAAGTGGCGTAGGAGGAAAGCAATGAAGCGCGGCGTGACGGCCCTGGTGTTGGCGCTGACGGCAATGGCCGGTCCGGCGATCGGTCAGACTTTTCCCTCCAAGGAGATCCGCTTCGTCAACGGCTTCCCCGCCGGTGGCACGTCCGACATCATCGGCCGCGTGCTGGCCGAGCAGCTCACCAGGCAGCTCGGCAAGACGGTGGTGGTCGACAACAAGGCCGGCGCCTCGGGCATGATCGCCGCCGCCGACACCGCGAAGTCGCCGCCCGACGGCCACACGATCCTGCTGGCCTCGATGGCGATGATGACCGTGCTGCCGCAACTGGTGAAGACCAACGTCGATGTCGGCAAGGACCTGGTGACCATCGGCAACGTGGCCAGCGTCTACAACATCCTCGTGGTCGGCCGCGACACGCCCTACAAGAGTTGGCAGGACGTGCAGGCGGCGGCCAAGGCCAATCCGGAGAAGGTGACCTGCGCCACCGTGGGCTCGGGCTCGAGCCAGCAGCTGTCCTGCGCGCTGTTCATGGCGTTGACCGGCACCAGGCTGACGCAGGTGCCCTATCGCGGCGGCGCGCCGGCCATCATCGACATGGTGGGCGGCCGGGTCGACATGATGTGGGGCAACATGCCCGAGTTCATGGGCCAGATCCGCGGCGGCGGCCTCAGGCCCATCGGCTACGGCGCGGACTCCGCCTCGCCGCTGTTGCCCGAAGTGCCGGTGATCTCCAGGACCGGCCTGAAGGACTTCGTGATCCACAACTGGTTCGGCATCGTCGGCCCCGCCGGCATGTCGCCCGAGCTGGTGAAGCGCTGGAACGAGGAGATCGCCAAGGCCGTCGAGGCGCCCGAGGT
>Ga0105240_10005073_pt1 | contig 19742 bp, 14 predicted proteins | sample KBSC54metaG_FD_80426 | JGI IMG/M metagenome (GOLD analysis project Ga0105240, IMG submission 80426) | Corn rhizosphere microbial communities from Kellogg Biological Station, Michigan, USA - KBS C5-4 metaG | ecosystem: Host-associated > Plants > Roots > Rhizosphere > Soil | place: Michigan, USA... | reverse complement strand
TGGCGTGGTTCGAGAAGGAGCGTTTGCCCCGCCCCGGGGCCATCGGCATTTTTTCGGCTCCCGATAGCCCGAGTGTCAACGGCGGTGACTTGCTGTACATGGCGACGCCATTGAATGCACTTTGGGGCTCAAGAGATGCGGTGCCTTTGGCATATACACAGTCCTATGCATCGGCCTACTTCGTTGACGCCGACTCCAGCGACCCGTTGGTTTCGCCACTGCTTCATCCCGACGTGCTCGCAAAGTTTCCGCCGACATTAATCATTAGCGGAACCCGCGACAGATTTGCGAGCGGCCTGATTCATGTGCACAGGCAACTGGTAAACGCCGGCGTGGCGGCGCAATTGGAGCTTTGGGAGGGCATGTGGCACGGCTCCAACCTGGATGTAGACCTGCCTGAATCACAGGAGATGTATAAGGTGGCGGCGAAATTCTTCGCCGCTCATCTTGGTAAGAGATGAGCGAATGAATTGTGAGGTCGTAGGGGCGCTGATTTCGAATCGGGAGTGTGCTATGCCGATCGAAGACCCGCAAACGCTGGTCGCCGGCCTCGAGGCGACCCATGGAGATCAGCTCCGGCGTTTCCTCCTGGCTCGCGTGCGCAACGCGGATGATGTGCCCGATATCGTCCAGGAAGCCTATTTGCGCATGCTTCGTATCCCGAACATCGAATCGATCCGCTCGCCGGAGGCGTACCTCTTTACCGTCGCACAGCATGTAGTGCAGCAGCACACCTTGCGGCAGAACGCGACACCCCCGTCGGTCGAGCTCTCACGACTTCTTGACATGCCGTCAGCTTCACCGGAGTCTGATCCTGTGTTGGTCACTGATGCAGCGGAGTGCATAGAGCGGCTGCAGGATGCGATCGAGGAGCTCTCGCCCAAGGTTCGCGCAACATTCCTGTTGCATCGACGTGACGGACTCTCATTCAATGACATCGGCGTCCGGCTGGGCATCTCACGCCCTATGGTCAAGAAGAATTTGATGAAAGCGCTGATGCACTTGCGTCAACGCTTGGAACAACTTCGTTAGGAGCACCGCCATGGAGCGCTTGGTGCGGGGGAAATTCAATACACAGATTTACGAGGAAGCCTGCGAGTGGTTTATCGAGTGCCGCGCCGGTGACCTGGACGCCGCCGGCCGAGCCCAGTTTGACTATTGGATGCGCAAGTCGCCGGAGCACCAGAGCGCCTATCTCGAGATCGCCGCGATCTGGAATGAAGGCCCCGCGCTCGATTCCGCGAAAAGGTGGAGCCTTGACACGCTGATTGATCAAGCGGCCGAGGAGGCGGGCAACGTCGTTTCCTTGGAGCGGACCACCCAATCAAGAGGCCGCCAGCCTCGGCCTTCAATTCGTGCGCCGGCGCGTATTGCTGCGACTATTCGCCAATACGTCTGCTTCGCCGCGGCGATAGTTCTTCTTGCAGCAGTCATACCCAGCTACTTCCTGGTCCCATCCTGCCCGGTATACGTGACAACCCTGGGCGAGCAGCGCTCGTTCGTCCTCTCAGACGGATCTACTGTCCAACTCAACTCGCTCTCGAAGGTCCGTATCCGATACACGGAGCACGAGCGGACTGTCGACTTATTACAAGGCCAAGCACTCTTTCAGGTCGCTAAAGATACTTTGCGGCCGTTCATTGTCCATAGCGGCAACGCCCGCATGAGAGCTGTCGGCACTCAGTTTGACGTATATCGCAAAGCCACCGGAACCGTCGTCACCGTAGTGGAAGGCCGTGTAGCCGTTCTCGATGACTTCGTTAAGCTTACCCCCCTGAAATCCGCTCCAGGTGCCGCCGTTAAGATAACTCCCTGGTTAGTAGATTCCACTGGCCATCCGGCCAGCCCGGCGGCCAGCATCCTACTCGCGGCGGGCGAACAAATTACTATCACCGCGCAGGTTGCCCGCAGAACCCTCCACCCGAACGTCGCGAGCGCCACCGCCTGGACACAACGCCAACTTGTCTTTGACTCCGCGTCACTCGCCGACGTCGCGGAAGAATTTAATCGCTACAACGAACGTCAGCTCGTTGTAGCGTCCACCGCTTTGGCAAGCCTCCACATCAGCGGCGTATTTTCATCCACCGACCCCGCCTCTCTAATCCGCTTCCTGCGCGACCGCCCCGGCCTGCGCGTTACTGAAGTGGCCGCAGAGATTCGAGTTGCGCAAGATCCCTAAATGAATTTTTTCAGAAAACGGTAACCGATTGCTCGCGAAACGCTCTTTTAAGACATGAGCCCACTGAACAACACAACAGTGAGCACACATAACATGCTTAGAAGGGGGAGGTGCCTAATGCGCTTGGGTGTTATCGCGGCTGCCGTCTGTATGACCGTCGCCGGCCTGTCGGTCGCCGCTGGAGTGCACGCCTCTATAAAGAAAGCTACTAACATACCGGCACAACCCCTGGCACTGGCTTTGCAGAGCCTCGCCAAAGATTGCAACTTTCAAATCGTGTACGTATCGGAGGAAATAGGGGATCGACTCACGCCAGGCGTCGTTGGCGAATACACGCCCGAGGAAGCCCTGAAACAACTTTTAAGCGGCACCGGGCTTACTTACAAATATCTCGACGAAAGAACCGTCACTATCGTGCCGCGGTCTCAGCCGCCCTCCGTAAAGCCTCTACCGCCGGCGCCGCGTGCGACGACTGACGTGAACAATTCGATACGCCAGGAGAGACAGAGCGTAAGCTTCTGGAGCCAACATCGGCTAGCCCAAGCGGCTACCGCTCAGGCGGGAGTAGCGCAAAGCGACAGCCAAGCGGCGCAAGACAGTCGAGCCGATTCTGCCGGGAATCCCAGCGAGCTTCAGGAAATTATTGTGACTGCGCAGAAGCGCGCCGAGAACCTGCAAGAGGTGCCGATATCGACCGTTGTGTTAGGCTCGAATTTCATCCAGGACCAAAACGTCAACAGTCTCGCTGACTTGAATCTTAAGGTTCCCGAGCTGCGAGTCGCCAACAGCAACGGGGCGTCGGAGATTTATATTCGAGGCGTAGGCAGCGGCCAAAATCCGTCTCTAGACAATGCTGTCGGCATATTTATCGATGATATCTATCACGGACGCTCGAAGTTCACCAACGAGTCGCTCCTCGACGTAGATCGCATTGAGGTCTTGAAGGGGCCGCAGGGTACTTTCTTCGGAAATAGCGCAATTGCCGGTGCCATCAGCGTCGTAACGAAAGTGCCCGGCGAGACGTTCGACGCCTATTCCCGAGCACTGATAGCGCCCGGCGGCAACAGCGGCAACAGCTATGCCTTGGAAGGCGCCGCCGGCGGTCCCGTTACCGATAAGTTTGCAGTGCGCGTTGCGGCATCCACCAATGGAATGCAAGGTTGGATGAAGGATATCAGCACCGGTCAGCTCGTTCCGGATCTGCATAACGAGGCGGGCCGGATTACGCTGCAGTTCAAGCCAACCGAGAAATTGGACATCGTTTGGAAGAATGAAGCGACTAACCGTGAGGAGCTCGGTACATTCTGGTACCAAGTGGATAACTGTCCGCCGCCGGCTCCCTTTGTGGCCTCTGGAAACTGTAGCGCTTTCCTCGCGCGTTCCACTCAACTACCGACCGGGCTTAACAATAATAACTACAGCCAGCCCCTCGGCGATGGTTCGTGGATGAAGACGTACGAAAGTATGCTGCGCATGGAGTACAAAGTGGGTGAGAGCACTTTGACGTCAGTCTCGGGCTACACCGGGTATAAGTTTACGCAAGACTTGGCATTGGTCCCGTTTCCCGACAACCAGAACAATACGCAGTACAAGGAGAAGTATCAGCAATATAGCGAGGAGCTGCGCTTGGTTTCACCTGCCGGCAAGCCGCTCGAGTATTTGCTAGGGGGTTATTTTCAGCATGATGACTACCGGAATGGCTATGATGGGTCGGGGAACACTACGTTTACTCTCGCGCCTGCGGCGGGTGCCGCACAGCCTAGTTTGATCCCATATCTTCCGGTTGCGGCAACCGGGGGCTTTACCCAAGGCGAGCGCAGCTACGCCGCTTTTGGATCGGCCACCTGGAATTTTGCGGACAAGTGGCAGGCTGGTGTGGGCTTGCGGTGGAGTTCGACTTACAAGGACTTCACGCGCGAGATGTACTATGGAACTGCTACGCAGAGCTACGGCGGTATAGTTGCCCTGCCTTCTTCTTTGCAGAATGCGGCGGCAGCCTTTTACGGCGTGCTTCACAATGTACCCTTCCTTGAGCGTACAGATGACGCGTGGATGCCGTCCGCGAAAATCCAGTATCAAATTTCCCCGCAGGCCATGACCTATGTGTCCTACAACAGAGGCTTTTTGCCCGGGGGCTTCAACGGCATGGATTTATCGGGAATTCCTGCACGGATCATGTTCGGTCCAGAGTATGTGGATGCTTACGAAGCCGGGTTGAAGAGTGAACTGTTCGATCGACAGGTTCGATTGAACATTGCTGCATTCTGGAGCGTTTACCGTGACCTGCAAGTGCAGGCATTCAGCTATAACCCGGCTATTGTCGGTGGCGTCGGCGGCGCTAATTTTGTGCAAAACGCGGCGTCCTCTCGGTCTCGTGGTCTGGAATACGAAGCGGAGTGGAAAATCAATCCACTGTTGCAGATCTCCGCTTCCGGCGCTTACCTAGATTCGGTTTACCTGCGATACCCACTCGCCGGCCAAACACAGCTGCTGAGGATTCAAAACATCCTGACGCAGGACCTCAGCGGCGCTCCGACGCCATTCGCCCCAAAATTCGCCGGCAATATCACGGGCACCCTTTCGGCCCCGGTCGCGAACGGGTATCGCTTTTTCGCGGAAGTGATTGGAGATTATTCGTCGGGTTACTATCTGGGCACTTTTAACAATGATCCCCTGCACTACGTGAGGTCATGGTTTACGCTGGGATCGCGCTTGACGTTGGCTACCGAAGATGGCCGGTGGGCAGTGGATTTAATGGGCAACAACCTTACCAATGCAATTATCCCTGTCTTGGAAGCCAATATGCCGTCATCCCCCGGCTCGATCTATGTTCAGAAGAATCAGCCTATCAACTTCGCGTTGCAAGTGAGGTATCGCTTCCGGCCCTGAGCGTATTGCCTTGTCGAAAACCCAGATCTTACGGCGGCGAGGGATACGTCATAACCGGGGCATCGCTGACCAGGGGCACCTTCCTCGGTGATATGGCGTAGCCGCGCCGCGCCCGGATTGGCCGGGGGCCTTTGCCGCATTTGCCGCCTTCATCCGTCTTACCTAGTTGTCTAAGTGTGCGAGGACAGCTTCAGCACGCTAGGCTTAGACTTGAGTCGGATGTGGGGCATGAAAAGCGCAGAACATCCAATGGGGGAGCCTTCGGGTGAGGCAAAGCCCGGCCTAGCGCCGTCTGACGGTGCCTCTCCAGGCTTGTCATCGGCGGACTATCGCGCCACTGTTAACCAGTTGTTCCGCGAGCACAACCGCGCCCTAGTCAATTTTCTGCTGACTCGAGTCCATACTGAGGCCGAGGCGATGGACTTGGCCCAGGAGGCCTACGTTCGCCTTCTGCAGCTCGACCAACCCAATGCCATCGGCTTCCTGCGAGGTTATCTGTTTCGGATAGCCGCGAACTTGGCGGTGGACAGAGCTCGGGCGCGCGCTCCTCGGGAGCGCGCCGCAGTGGAGCTTTTCGAGGAATTGGGCGACCCGGACGAGATTGAGCATCACGCCATCCGGCGCGAAGAGTTTGCAATTGTGTGTGCGGCTCTCAAGGAACTACCGCCGAAGTGCCAAAAGGCGTTTTTGTTACATGTCATTGAAGGTTATAGCCATCACGAGACCGCCCGCGCGGTTGGCTGTAACGAACGTATGGTCCGATATCATGTGACTCGGGCCTTGGTTCATTGCCGGCAAAAACTAGCGCACCTTTTTCCAAGCTCCGAGCGTCGCGACCATGAGCCGTAAATTTGAGAACGTGCCAGTGCAGGAAGCGCGACTGCTAGCTGCTTCTGACTGGCTACAGCGCCTGGATCAGCCAGAGGTGCCAGAAGCCGATCTCTTGACATGGCTAAAGTGGCACGGCGAATCGGAAGAGAACCGCCAGGCGTTTGAGCACATGCAGCGGTTGTATCGCCAGTTGCGCGAACTACCCACCGACTGTCGCCGCGAGTTACGTGAGCAGATTGGCCACATACCCACAACACCTAAGCTGAACTCGGGTAAGTCTTGGGCATTGGCAGCGTCTTTGATTCTCTTGGTTGGAGTTGCCGGCAGCGCATTGTGGCTCGCGCGCGGGCACGAGACGGCGGTTGCGGTGTACACCGCGCCACAAGGGCAGCATCGCACGGTGAAGCTGTCTGACGGCTCTGTCACTGTACCGGCTTCGGATTCCATTATTTCGGTCCAGTACAGTGGCGCCACGCGCTCGCTCCATGTCGAACGCGGTCAAGCCTATTTCGAAGTCGCGCACAATTCACGTCGACCTTTCATAGTACAAGCTGGTCCTGTTCAAGTAACGGCAGTCGGAACAGAGTTTAACGTCACCCGTTCCGAACACCAGGTTGCAGTAACGGTGACCGACGGTGTTGTGGACGTGGCTCAGTTGCCGGCAATGGACGATAACGTTGCCGCGTCCGGCGGTGGAGCACCTGTTTCCATGGAGCGTCACCGCCTTGGTATGGGGCAGCACCTCGTGCTCCGAGATAGAACTGCTGCTGCCACCGGCCAACAGGCGGACGTAAACACCGCCTGGCCGAACGGCGAAGTCCAGTTCGTGGAGGCTCGCTTGCAACAAGTAATCCAAACGGTGAACCGTTACGCGCAGCGACCTCTTGTAATAGATGACCCTCGCGTAGCCGATCTAACTTATTCGGGCACGGTGTTCCGTAATCACGTCGATGAGTGGGTCGAAAGCTTACCCGCGATTTTCCCGGTGCGGACCGTGACCTTGAACGACGGCAGCGTTGCGCTAGTGTCGCGCAACGCACAGGCGAGTTCGCGTTAGGGAGCGGCGCGGCCCATCTGTCAAGGGAAGTTGCCGCGCCAGCTGGCTTACTTCTCAACCGCTCTGTTGAGCGTCCGGCTGTCCACGGCGTTGCCGCTTTCTCGACTTTCAGACGTCTTGTTGTTCGTCCATGTGCTCGCATGTCGAGCCGTGTTCGCTGATTTACAACGTTGGGAGGTACAGCGAGTTTTTGCAGATGACTTTATTTCAGCAAGGGAGAGGTAACCATGAGAACGAATCGTAAGATTCAGCTGGGTGCTGCAGCGGTGATCCTAAACGGCGTTGTGGCACTATCAGGACTTTATTCCGAACCTGCATTAGCATCAGGCTGTTCACCTTTACTTTCGGGTTGCACAACTCAGTTACCGCAGTGTCCAAACGGCGTGCAGGCCTTCTGTGAGGGGCTGCAGCCCGGGTGTACTGTAACGTCCAGTTCTTGCAACATTGTTCCGAGCTGCCCGTTTCCGCCGTTCTACTTTTATTCCTGCCAATATTTGTAATTCAAACAGACACGCCCCCGGCGGACTCGTGTTCGAGTCCGTCGGGAGCTCTGGGGCAAGAGATGAAAGTTAACTCGCAAACACTGCTGACATTTGTACTCGTGGGCTGTGCCGTGGTGACCACAGCCCTGGTCGTGCGACGCGAACTGCTCTCCACGCCTCAGCATGCACCGCAAAAGACTGTCTATGTGAAAGACTGGCGATCAGGACTCGACAAGGGCTTTCTTCTCGGGCCACCCGCCGCGCCAATCCAATTAATTGAGTTCGCGGACTTCGAGTGCCCATTTTGCGCTGCCTTCGAGCAGCACCTTAAGTCGGTTGAGGAAAAGCATCCGGGCCAAATTGCAGTTACATACGTAGAATTTCCGCTAGCGCAGCACCGGTTCGCAATACCGGCCGCCCGGGTGGTGGAGTGCGCAGGAGAGCAGGGACGATTCGCAGCGATGCACGCTCGACTATTCCAAGATCAGGACCAATTTGGGTTAACGCCATGGAGCGAGTATGCCAAGCGAGCCGGGGTTCCAGACGAAAGCGCATTCGAGTTTTGTATTCAAAAGAAATCACCGTTACCCAGGGTTGAGTTAGGTAAACAGTGGGGAACGAAACTTGACATTCAGGGCACACCCACAGTCATTATTAACGGATGGTTACTGGGGCGCATCCCTAACGCGGACGAGCTCGATTCCATGGTGAGAGCCATTCTTGCCGGCAAGAGCCCGGTGGCAGATCACACGGCGTAGGCGTCCGCTCACAGCGTCGCAATCACGAATCGCGGCCACAGCGAGTGGTTTCGCACGTTGCCCGGGCCGTACCTATTGCCGCTTTCCGTGCTCCGATCCGTCTTAGATCCACAACAAGCGCTCACTACAACGAGCGCGTCGCTACCAACCGCTACGGGCAGGGGGAAGATAGATGGGGATTTTCTGGCTATCCAGGCACTGCAAGGCATTCTTAGCCTGCATTATCGCGGCCATCGTCCCAATCGCGTGGGCCGCTAACGCGCCGGACTTCGACCAGAAGGTGAACTTCGCCATCCAGCCGCAGCTGTTGGTATCGGCGCTAATTGAGTTCTCAAGGCAAGCGCAAATACAGGTGATGTCACCCGGCATCGACCTAAAGGATCGTCGCGCCCCCGGTCTTAGCGGATCTTATTCCATCAGGAAGGCATTGGATCTTTTGTTGGCGGGCAGCGGGTTAAGCTATCGACCGACCGGCCCCAACACGATTGCAATAGCTCTTACAACGGGCGCGAATAATTGGCCCGCAGCGGCGCCGCCAGGGGCGGCCAACAACTCGTCACTTCCAAGCGGCACTCACGATGTCTCTCCGCCTACCGCTGGTGATGCAGCCAATATGGCCGATCGACCCATCCCTCTAGAAACCATAGTGGTTACCGCGCAAAAGAGGCAGCAGGCACTAAAGGAAGTGCCCATTAGCGTGGTCGCTGTCACGAATGAAGAGCTGAGCGAACGGAATGTCCAGAGCATTGACGACCTCGTGACAGTGGTGCCTGGCCTATCGATTTCAGACGCTGCGGGGTCGCGCCGAGTGCTTCTGCGCGGCATTAGCAACATTTTCGGCGGCTCCTCCGCTTTAATCGGCATGTATCTTGACGAGGCGTCAGTCACGTCCAGCTCTGCTGCGCAGCTTGATTTAAGAACTTACGACTTAGATCGCGTCGAGGTACTGCGTGGTCCGCAAGGCACATTGTACGGCGAGGGCTCAGTCGGCGGCACGATCCGATTCATCACCAAGGATCCGCGCCTTGACCGATTCGAGATGAACGCCGACGTCGCGGCACTGTTCACCGAAGATGGCGCCCCAAGTCAGCGCATCGAAAGCGTAGTCAATGTTCCATTGTTGGATGACCAACTAGCACTGCGGGCCGTCGGAACCTTCGATCACGAAGGTGGGTGGATTGATCAGCCCGCGGCCAACCGCCAAGACATTAATAGTCAGAACGTCGCTGACGTCAGAGTCAAAGGACTATGGAAGCCCTCTGCAGACTTCGCCGCGCTGGCAATGGCCGTTATCCATCGTAATGACGGCACGCAAAATCCTGGTGAAGACGCGCAGGGAAACTACACGCAGGCCTTCAACTTGACTACGACGCCATCGATTCAGGACGATTATGACCTGTATAACCTGACTCTGACATATGATTTCCCCGTGGCGCGGCTGCTGAGCAGCACCAGTGACATCCGGCAGGATCAACAAAACAGAAACGTTGGTGGCAGCGCGCAATATGCCCCTCCGCCTAGTCTGCGTTCGGACTTCTATTCGCTGACGAGCGAAACGAGCGCCCGTAATATTAACGAAGAATTGCGTCTTACGTCGTCCACGCCAGGGGCTTGGAACTGGACTGTAGGCGGGTTTTATCGTCATTTCCGCAACAGTGTCGACACACCAGTTGCTTACTATGGGATGCAAGCCCCGCCGGGTACGCCGCTGCCGGCGTCGTACTCGTATGGATTTACGAGCTTATCGGAATCCGGCTCGCTGTTTGCCGATACCAACTATAAATTCTTTGACCGTCTGACGCTCGGTGTTGGCGCGAGATACTTCAGAGATCGACAGGATTATCAAAGCGGTGGCGTTGAGCAAAATGGGCGGTTTCATTCGCTCGATCCCCGCGTCTACCTAGAATATCAGCTTAACGATGCAGTCAACGCGTACGGTAGTGCGGCCAAGGGCTTTCGTAGCGGTGGCTTCAACCAGCTAAACCAACCCAAATTCGGCCCGGAGAACGTGTGGACCTATGAGCTTGGTACTAAGGCATCCGTGCTCGAAGACCGCCTGAATTTTGATGCCGACATATTCTTAAGTAACTACAACGACTATCAAATCACCGGCGTGCTACCTCCGCCAGCGCTGCCCGAGAACATTTACCGGAACGCCGGCAATGCACAGATCAAAGGCGTCGAACTGGATGCCATGTGGCGGCCGATCGATCAGTGGACGGTTAGTTTTGCGGGCGATTATCTTCATGCGGTGTTTACTAAAATCGACGTTACGACTGCAGCCTATGTAGTTGGAGACCCGGTCGACTTTATCCCCAAATACCAGTTCACGATTTCGGTGCGGCGCGATTTCAACTGGCAGGGCAAGGCGGGCTTCGCCCGGTTGGACTTTAGCGACCAAGATCGCGAGACCTACAGGAATCGCCAGATCGGCCCTTGGTACTACGGCCAATCGGACCTCATCAGCCTACTTAACTTCAACTCCAATCTCCAGTGGAGTCAAAACCTGTCTTTAGGCATCTTTGTTCAGAACCTGTTGAATGAGCGCCGCAACACATACCCTGCATACATCGATGGCGGCGGCGCCGTACGGTCGCGGCCGCGCACCATCGGTGTGCGATTCGGTGTCCAGTTCAGGTGAATGTGGCCGTTAGGCGCTCGCGGAAGTCGTGCGCCGGCCGTATTAGCGAGGCGGCCTTGGGAAGAGTGCCCGTATAGTGAAGGACACCACTTATAAGCACTATCTCTTGGCGGTCCTCCTGGTCATATACGCGTTCAACAATACGGATAGGTTGGTACTGGGGCTGGTCCTACAGAATATAAAGAACGATCTGCTACTCAGCGATACACAGCTAGGGCTGCTTACGGGGATCGCCTTTTCGTTCTTTTATGCACTAGTGGGTGTACCGCTGTCGCGGTGGGCTGACCGTGGCGATCGGGTAGTGCTAATTGCTGCGACCACGGCTTTGTGGAGTGTCGCCGTCGCGTTGAGTGGCATGGCCCACAGCTTCACGCAGCTCCTGTTGATTCGAATCTTGGCCGCCGTCGGCGAGGCAGCGTGCCTGCCGGCGGCTTTTTCCATGATAGCGGACTATTTTTCTCGAGCCGAGCGTCCGCGTGCGCTTGCGATCTACTACCAGGGCGGCACTCTTAGTGTGTTGATAGGATATTTGTTAGGCGGCTGGCTCAACCAGTTTTACGGCTGGCGAATTACGTTGATACTGTTGGGTGTACCGGGCGTATGTTTGGCATTGACAGCGATGTTGACTCTAAAGGAGATGCGCCGTTCGACCCGGGTAAGTGAAGCCGCTGGAGCGATTCCGGAGTCGCAGCTGGCATCAGGGAGTACTCCGCCAAGCCTGCGGGAGGTGCTCATTACTCTATGGCGGCAGAAGACATTCCGTAACCTCGCGCTTTTTTACGCTATTACTGCTTTCTTCAATACGGGCGTTCTCCAGTGGCAACCCGCGTTTTTTCTGCGCACTTACGGGTTGCAGACCGGTGAATTAGGGAGTTGGATTGCCGGAATTTATGGGGCTGGTACTTTGGTCGGTACTTATCTTGGAGGTGAATGGGCCTCGCGGCGCGCGGGTCGAAATGAACCGCGGCAACTTAAAGTGATGGCCATCGCCAATGCCTGCGCAGGATCTGTTGCGGCCTTCACATACTTGTCGGCCAACTGGCATTGGGCGTTTCTGTGGATGCTGCTGTGGTGCATGGTCGGGACGATCGCAATCGGGCCGGTATTTGCGACGATCCAGACGCTAGCGCCGGCGCGGATGCGCGCCACCGCGATCTCGTTGATCTATCTTCTCGCTAACTTAATCGGGATGGGTCTGGGGCCCTTGGCAGCCGGCGCGTTGAGCGACGCGCTGCAGAAATGGTTTGCAGCGGATTCTTTGCGTGTGGCGTTGCTTGCGCTATGCCCTGGTTATGTTTGGGCTGGATGGTATCTGTGGAAGGCGAGCAAGACCGTTAGCGGTGACCTAGCCAGGGTCGCAGTGCATGAGTGAAATGAAACCTCCAACAATGAATGATAGCTCGCGGTTGCGCTGCCGCTATTCCAGGGCAGCAAGCCTAACTGCCCCGAAAGTGGCCGCGACCTTGCCAGGCCTGGGAACTGAAGGATATTGGATCGACGCGCAGCATTACTTCTTTCTGGCTGAGCGCTACGACGCCGAGTTGAACCGCATAGTGTCCATCCCTTCAATAGCCAACTGTCTTATGAGCTCGACACAAGAGGTGGTACCGCTAGAGCGATTGAAAGAGCTTGTTCAATGTCCCCCAAGCCATGTCGCGGACTCTGCTGCATGGTCGGAAGCTGAATTCGACATGCCGGATGCGGACACGCTCGCTGTATCCATTTTCGGGACGGACTTTCTTATTGACTGGCGGCACAGCCGGCTACGCAGCTCCGATGTGTCGTGGGGCATGCCGGCTTTGTACTCACCGGACGGACGGCATGCCTGCTTTGTCAGCGGCTACGACCTATGGATCAAAGAGCTTGCCAGCGGCGCCACCAGGCCCCTCACTCATGACGGTGAGCGTCATTTCGCTTATGCCCAGGTAGCGGAATCGGGCCTTTCTGGAGTGACCTATCGCCGCCATCCCCATCCCGTTGGACTATGGTCGCCTGATTCACAATGGTTCCTGACTCATCGCGTCGATGAGCGCGATCTCCCATCTCTCCCCCTCGTTGAACATGTGCCACCACGCGGCGGGCGTCCTGTTCTCCATGAAGTTCGTTACAGCATGGTCGGAGATCCGTTGCCCTTTGCGACATACGTTGCAATTCACATCACCTCCGGCCGCACGATTACCTTCAGCGATTTTCCCAGCTCCCTGGTTATGCCGTTCCTGCCGTTTTCTCAATTGGCGTGGTTTGCAAGCGCAAGTGTGGCGTGGTTTCTGCGCCTCGATCGTTATTTCCGTAACGCGGAGCTCATTAGGTTGGATCTCAAGGACTGCCGTGCTCGCATAGCTCTGAGCGAATCCACGGCAGCCGGCTACTTAGATCTGCATTCCGCGTCTACCGCACGACCTAACATCTGGACGCTGAGTTCCTCTAACGAGGTTGTCTGGATTTCTGAGCGTGACGGGTGGGCGCACCTATATCTATACGACTCCATATCAGGCCGGGTGAAGAATCGGATAACCGCCGGTAACTGGCTAGTGAGAGATCTTGTCAACGTCGATGAGAAGCGGCGCAAAGTGCTTTTTTTGGCTGGAGGTATCGCCCCCGGCACCGATCCTGCGCGCCGCGCACTATGCTCCGTTAATCTCGACGGTAGCGATTTCCAAGTACTGTTGGCTCATGACGGCGATATTGCGGTCGCAAGAACCGATGCGTGGCCACCGACTCAACATCGGCGTTTTCGGCCGCAGTGGGCGCGAAATTCAATTGCACCGGATGCAACATGGGCCGCGGTTCAATACGAAAGTGTTGCGGGCGGATGCCGCACGGAAATCATCGATCTGGCAACTCGACGGGGCGTCACGATCGCATCCGCTCTCCCCAAGCCGCACGACCCAACGAGTCTGCATTTCAAGGTTCTTGCCGCGGATGGTATGACGACGCTGTATGGCACGATGTTTTTGCCTTCGGATTTCGATAGTACACGTTGCTACCCGCTGGTTGACTCGATCTATCCTGGACCCCAGTCAGCGTGGCAACCGCAGTCGTTTCAATCAGCAATCGCTACGCAAGCGTGCACTCTAGCCGAGCTCGGGTTCGTTACGATAATGATGAATACGCGCGGCACACCTATCGCGGACCGCGCATTTCATCAATGCGGTTATGGGAGTTTACTCGAACCGCAACTTGCGGATCACGCCGCCGCCGTAACCGAACTGTGTGATCGTCATAGCTTCCTTGATCGTGACCGTGTTGGGATAATCGGTGAGTCCGGTGGCGGCAGCGCAGCCGCGCGCGCACTGTGCGACTACGGATCGATATTCAAGGTCGCCGTGGCGGTATGCGGCAATCATGACTCCACACTCTACACGTCAGCGTGGTCAGATAAATATCGCGGCCCAGAGGGTCCGAACAGTTGGAATGAACAGGCGAATCAAACCGTTGCTCATAAATTGACAGGCAAGCTGCTGCTGATTTCAGGGGATATGGACGAGAATGTCCCCGTCAGTCAGACCTTAGCGCTGGCAAATGCGTTAATATCTGCCAATAAGGATTTTGAGCTCCTAATCATCCCGAATGGTGGACACGCAGTGCTTCTTGCGAACGGATATGTGCAGCGACGTGTGTGGGACTTCTTTACACGCTACCTACTCCTGGGGTCGCCGCCAACGGATTTCGAACTAAGCTATACCCAGCATGAGCTAGCGCGTATGTGGAAAGTGATCCGAAGGCGGACGATTTGATAATCAAGAATGAACACCTCAAGACGACCCAGTCTGCGCGCGTAATGATGGATACCGCCTACGGGCAAATCGTTGCTGAGATATACACCGCTGCCGCTCCGGTTACGGCAACAAACTTCCTGCGCTACATCGATGCAGGGCTTTACGCCGAAGCGAGTTTCTATCGCGCAGCACGTCCCGACAATGATCGGCGTGTACCGCACATCAGCGTCCTCCAAGGGGGCATTGATGAGACGTGCCGTAGTGCTCCGTTCCCGCCCATTCCACATGAATCGACACGGGCTACGGGCTTGACTCATTGCAATGGGGCACTGTCTGCCGTGCGCTGGGAGCCTGGTACGGCCACCTCGGAGTTCTTCATCGTGGTCGGGGATACGCCTGAGCTGGATTTTGGCGGCGCGCGTAATCCAGACGGACAGGGATTCGCGGCGTTTGGCCGCGTCATTTTAGGGATGGATGTTGTCCGGCAAATTCACGCCGGCCGTACCGGAACGACTTCGACCGTTGAGTTTTTGCAGAATCAGTCGCTCATCCCACCGGTTGGGCTGAGTGTGGAGCGTCTTGCGACGGACTCGCGGGAGAATGAGCCCGGTCTGCCGCGGAGGCGTTAGCTAGCAGTATCGGATTGCGCCACAAGCGAAGGAGTTGCGGCGGATCCGGCCGCCCTTGCCGTTACGGTACGGCAGTTTCACGATCGGCAGTGTCAGGGCGGATGATGATTTCTCGCGGCGTACGTTCTATCGAATAACTCCTTTCCTGTGTGAGCACTGTCGCGAATGAATCCGGGTCGTCCGCGTCGAAAGTTCCAGTGTAGTGCCGTGCGTGCCCATCCACGCCCTCGAGGCGGAATTTGGGGGTGCGGTTGTAGCGATTGAATTCTGTCACCAAATCGGTAAGCGCATCCGCTCGAAAAACCAAGCGTCGCTGCCGCCATGCGACGGCATTCATGACATCTACGGTGGGCTTCCGATTGATATGACCGGACGAGTTGATGTCGGCCTCTTGGCCAGCGCTCAAGGAAGTGGCAGCGACGTCAGTCGGCGCAAGTAGGCTTGTATTGTGGGCACTCCCGTCGGACAAGGCGGCTGCACTATTTAATGTGTCAGGTAGGATACGAACTTCACCTTCCAACACCGCTACTCGAGTGGCATCCTGGCGGCGATATACGTTGAATTCGGTGCCGATTGCCTGAATGACGCTGCCGGGGGCCAGAACGCGGAAGGGCCGGGTAGGATCGCGATGTACTTTGAACAGGGCTTCACCCTCTAATAGGCGGATGTCCCGTGTTGCTTTGGTGAGGTGCAACCGCAGGTGAGTTGCGGTATTCAAATGGACTATAGAGCCATCTTCGAGTTCGATAGCTCGTTGTTCGCCGATGCGGGTCGAGAACTCCTGCCATTCTCCGTGGCGAGTCGCGATGAACCCGGCGGCCACACAAAGGGCTGCGCAGCCGGACGCTATACTTGCCACAAAGAAAGCGCGCCGGCTTTTTTGTGGTGATGCGGTGTTGGAGCCGTGGGGAGCACGAGCCTGCGGGCGGGCGTAGGGCTCCGCGGGGCTCAAGGGTATGATGTTTTGCCGCGCTTCTTTCACCCAGGCATAGGGGTCGAGCCGGTCTCCCTCTGGATCGATATGGTTCAATAGTTCGTCTATGGCCGTAGTGCAAAGGAAGTGATGTCCATGGCGCGGAGACAACTTGAGCCACGCTGCAAACTTAGCCAACTCCTGGGGAGTGGCGGTTTTCAGCACCGCGTGCCAGCGGGCCGCCTGCTCGGCAATCGCGGTTTCATCTAACGGCGGAATCTCGATCGGTTTGTCGCTCATGGTCAGCGATCCCAAGCCATTTTTCGCAATTGGCTGAGCGCGCGAAAGTAGTACTTCTCGACCTGATAGTAAGTCAGTCCTGTGGCCTGCGCGGTCTCCTCATAGCTCATCCCGTCTCGTTTGATAAACACCACGACGGCTCGATCCAAGGGGGCGAGCCGCAACAGCGCCTTTTCGAGCTGTTGCACTCGATCGAGCTGGTCTGCGAAGTCTTCCGATGCGAGCTCGTGCGGGTGCTCGGCTTCCGCGTCCACCGCGTCTGAATCGTAGGTAACTCGACTGTGCTCCGCTTCCTGGCGCATGCGGTACTCGCGGATTACGTTGCCGGCGATACCAAAAAAATAATGATGCGGCTGGCGAATCGCCTCCATGTCGTCAATGCGTAGAAAGCGCAGAAAAACCTCTTGCGCCAGATCGTCAATATCCGCGGGCCGGTGCAAACGGCGCACCAAATAGCGGTGCAAGGCCCGGCTGTACTCCCGATACGCCGGTCCTTTCAGGAGCGCTACCGCGCCCGCGACCACCGATTTGCCGATTTTTGCCACCTACTCAGCCCCTCTCTATTAGTGTGATCGAGAGGCCCAAAGTCTGACGATAAGCCGAACCGTCAGACTTTCCCACGCTGGACACACTACGTCAGTGTGACAACTATTAGATTCCAGCGGGGGAGTAATTGCATGAACGGTGGCAAAACGCGGCTCACGAGCGGTGTGGTCGCCTTGTTGTTGATATGCAACATTGCCCATGGCGAACCCGCGGCCGAGACACGCCATAGCCTGAATATTCCGGCGGAGCCGATGGGTGAGGCGTTGAATGACCTGGCTGCGCAAACGGGCCTGCAGATTGTGTTCAATGTCGAGGACACGCCGGCAGCCAATATCGCCGCCCCCACCGTGGTAGGACAGCTCAGCGCCAAGGAAGCTTTGAAGCTGCTGTTGGACCATACTAAGCTTAGATACCAGCTCGTCAATGATCACACGATTCTGATTGCCTCTACAGATGGGGTGCCGCTTTCCTCGGCTGACGGACCCGCGAGTTCCCCTGCGAGGATCGATGAGAGCTCGCGGGCTCGCTTTCACTTAGCCCAAGCGAATTCGAACGGCGCACAAAGTGATTCGTCCGTAGAGAGAGGCAACGCAGAGCAGACTCTTCAAAAGGAGCCCGTGCGGCTAGAAGAGGTGATTGTAACCGCAGAGAAGCGTCGAGAGCGCCTGCAGGACGTGCCCGTGCCAGTGACGTCAATCAACGCTAACACGCTGGTCGACAGCAATCAGGTCCGCATTCAGGACTTTTATTCCAGTGTTCCGGGCTTCACGATCTCTCCATCGCCTAGTGCCGGAGGCGAGCAGATGCTCGCGATCCGCGGTATTAGCACTGGCTTTGGTACAAACCCGACCGTCGGTATCACTGTTGATGAGGTACCCTACGGCTCTTCCACAAATCTCGGCGGCAATGTAGTTCCCGACATAGATCCCAGCGATCTCGCACGAGTCGAAGTTTTACGCGGCCCGCAGGGCACGCTCTACGGTGCGAGCAGCATGGGTGGCCTGCTCAAATTCGTCACGATCGATCCCTCGACCGATGCGTTGAGCGGTCGTGTGCAAGCCGGCACCGTCACGGTCCATAACGGCGCCGAGCTCGGCTACAACTTCCGGGGTTCTGTGAACCTGCCGATCACCGACACCCTTGCAGTGCGTGCCAGTGGCTTCACTAGGCTAGATCCCGGCTATATCGACAATCCGGTGCTGGGCGTCACCGGGGTAAACGAAGACCGCGTCAGCGGTGGGCGCTTATCAGCCTTATGGCGCCCGAGTGATGCCCTATCGTTGAAGTTGAGCGCCCTTTACCAGGACACCCGCGGCAACGGCTCCAACGATGTTGATATAGGTGCCGGCCTGGCCGGCCTGCAGCAGGATTATAAAAGAGGCATTGGCGGCTACGACCGGCAGGTGCAGGCTTATAGTGCGACATTGCAAGCTAAAGTGGCCGGCATCGACATCGTGTCCGCCACCGGCTTCAACGTTAACCAATTTTCGGACTCGTTGGACTATTCGTTCGCGTTAGGCGCAGCAGCGCAAGCCTTTGGCGTTACCGGCGCGCCGCTTTTTACCCAAGGAAGAACCAACAAGTTTACGCAGGAAATCCGCCTGTCGGCCTCTATCAATCCTACCGTGGAGTGGCTGCTGGGTGGCTTCTATACCCATGAGTCGTCCCCCTACGCACAAAACGTGATGGCGGAGAACACTCTGACCGGGGCGTTGGTCGGAAGTATTCTTGACGTACAGGGCCCGAGCACCTACGCAGAATATGCCGGCTTCGCCGACCTAACATTCCACATCACTGATGAGTTCGATATTCAAATCGGCGGCCGCGAAAGTCACATTAGGCAGACCTTCTCCGAGCCCGAGGTCCTATTCGGTACGCCGATTCCCAGCCCCACGGCGGAGTCAACTGCCAACGCGTTCACCTATCTCGTGACGCCTCGTGTGCGCCTCTCGCCGGATTTGATGGTGTATGCCAGGCTAGCCTCCGGATATCGCGCCGGAGGTCCAAACCTGAACCCCGATCCCGCCACCCCGCGTCAATATGATCCCGACAAGACTCAAAACTACGAGCTCGGCGTAAAAGCGGATGTGCTCGATCACAGGGTGACACTGGATACGTCGCTCTACTATATCGACTGGAAGCATCTGCAGCTCAATCTGCTCGACTCCCAAAACCAAGAGACCTACACCACCAATGGCAGCGGCGCCAAGAGTCAGGGTGTGGAGCTCTCGATACAGTCGCACCCTATCGCAGGCTTGCGCCTAGATGCCTGGGTCACCTTCGGCGAGGCGGTGCTGACAGAGAATATTCAGGCTAACAGCGGCGCTTATGGAATCGATGGCGATCGACTCCCCTATGGCGCTCGCTTCTCCGGCAACCTGTCATTCGATGAGGAGTTCCCGATCACCGGCCGCCTGAGCGGGAGTGTCGGGGCTACCGAGAGTTATGTCGGTAGTCGGATCGGTACGTTCACGGCCACGGCCGATCGGCAGTACTATCCCGCCTACTCCAGAACTGACCTGCGAGCCGGGCTGCAGTTGGATTCTTGGACGGGCAATCTATTCGTCACCAATCTGGCTGACAGGCGCGGCGTGCTCGGTGGCGGACTAGGTAATTTCCCACCCTATGCGTTCGCCTACATCCAGCCTCGCGCAATCGGTTTATCCCTTACGAAGACCTTCTGATTGCGACACGAACAAACGAAGGGTTCTTTTCCGGAAGCATCTTTTGCTTGGTGTTGCATTGATGATGGGAGTAGGCCTCCCGAGATCGTCTTACAGGAGAGGATCTCAAACCGC
>Ga0105240_10005071_pt1 | contig 19745 bp, 16 predicted proteins | sample KBSC54metaG_FD_80426 | JGI IMG/M metagenome (GOLD analysis project Ga0105240, IMG submission 80426) | Corn rhizosphere microbial communities from Kellogg Biological Station, Michigan, USA - KBS C5-4 metaG | ecosystem: Host-associated > Plants > Roots > Rhizosphere > Soil | place: Michigan, USA... | reverse complement strand
GAGTTGCGCCTGGGCGTTCGCACACGTGGTCGCGGGCGGCAGCCCTGATCGGTTGGCGCTGCTGACCGCCATCGGTCCGGTGTCCTTCAGCAGATCGAGGGCGAGCCGGTCGGCCGGCATGCGTACCGCCACGGTGCCGTGCGCGTCGCCGAGATCCCACGCCAGCGCGGGTGTGTGCCGCGCGACGATCGTGAGCGCACCGGGCCACAGCGCGTCGACCAGGGCAACCGCGGAATCGGGCAGCGTGCCGACGAGCGCGTCGAGCACCTGCCGGGAACCGACGAGCACCGGCACCGGCATGTCGCGCCCGCGGCCCTTGGCCGCCAGCAGCGCCGTGACGGCGGCCGGTGTGAAGGCGTCGGCGCCGATTCCGTAGACGGTGTCAGTGGGCAGCACAACCAGGTCGCCGCGACGCACGGCGTACGCCGCCTGCCGCAGGCCTTCGGCGCGCTCGTCCGGATCGTCGCAGTTGTAGATCATCCCGCCCTCAGCTTGTCAGGCGCGCGGTCACGAATCGGTCGCGCCCTGCAAGATCTTGCCGGACGGCGACGTGCTCCCAGTACCCGGATGCACCGGATTCTCCGAAGAGCCGAGCGACGGCACTCCCCTGGTGATCGGCGTGCTCGACCGCGACCAGGCCACCCGGCTTCAGCAACCGGCGCGCAGCGGCCTCGATCATGCGAGGGCCTTCGAGGCCGTCGGGGCCGCCCCACAACGCGGCGTCCGGATCGTGATCGCGCACTTCGGGATCGACGAGATCGCGATCGGACTCCGGCAGGTACGGCGGGTTGGCGACGACGAGGTCGACCAGGCCGTCGAACTCGTGCAACGCGTGCGCCGCATCGCCTTGATGCACGGTGACCCGGGTGCCGGTGGCGTTGCGCCGCGCCCACTCCACGGCCGGCTCCTCGCGTTCGACAGCGTGGACGACGGCGCCCTTCACCTCCTGGGCAATCGACAGCGCGATCGCGCCCGAGCCGGTGCACAGGTCGACCACGAGCGGCTGCGCAAGATCGCCTTCGAGCAACGCGTCGATGCACCAGCCGGCGACCGCCTCGGTCTCGGGGCGTGGCACGAAGACACCGGGGCCGACGGCGACCTCGAGATAGCGGAACGCGGCCGCGCCGGTGAGGTGCTGGAGCGGTACCCGGCTCGCGCGACGAGCGACCAGCTCGGAAAAGACGGTGTGCTGCCCGGCCGAGAAATCGCCGGCCATCAGCAGGCGGCCGCGTGGACAGCCGATCACGAAGGCGGCCAACGCCTCAGCATCATGCCGCGGCGACGGCACACCGGCGTCCGCCAACGTCGTTTGCGCCTTGTCGATGGCGACGCGGAGTTGTCGAGGGATCTGTGTCGTGGTGGTCATCTGCCTGCTCTTTATTGCGACTGTGCTCACGTTGTGACTGAGGTTTCGGCGAGCCGCGTGGCGGCGTCGGCGTCGACCAACGCTTGGATCACCGCGTCGAGATCACCGTCCAAGACCTGGTCGAGGTTATAGGCCTTGAAGTTCACCCGATGATCGGAAATGCGGTTCTCGGGGAAGTTGTAGGTGCGCACCCGCTCGGAGCGATCGACGGTTCGCACCTGGCTGCGCCGCTCGGCACTCGCAGCTGCGGCCGCCTCTTCCTGCGCGTGCGCGAGGAGCCGGGCGCGCAGGATGCGCAGCGCCGACTCTTTGTTCTGCAGCTGGCTCTTCTCGTTCTGGCAGCTGACGACGACTCCGGTCGGAAGGTGCGTGATCCGCACTGCGGAGTCGGTGGTGTTGACGCTTTGCCCGCCCGGGCCGCTGGAGCGGTAGACGTCGATGCGCAGGTCGTTCGGGTCGATGTCGACGTCGACATCTTCGGCCTCGGGCAACACCAGCACTCCGGCAGCGCTCGTGTGGATGCGGCCCTGCGACTCGGTGACCGGCACCCGTTGCACGCGGTGCACGCCGCCCTCGAACTTCAACCGGCTCCACGCGCCTTCGCCACCATCGGCGCGGACGGCGAGCGTGATGTCGCGGTAACCGCCGAGGTCTGACTCGGTGGAGTCGAGAACCTCGGTCTTCCAGCCGTGGCGCTCGGCGTAGCGCAGGTACATCCGCACGAGGTCGCCGGCGAACAGCGCCGACTCCTCACCGCCTTCGCCGGCTTTGACCTCGACGATGACGTCTTTGCCGTCGTTGGGGTCGCGCGGCACCAAGAGGGCGCGCAGCTCGTCGGCGGCCGCTTCGCGGCGGCGCTCGAGCTCGGGCATCTCGGCCCGGAAGCTCGCATCGACATCGGCCAGCTCGCGGGCGGCCTCGAAATCGTCGCCGAGGGCTCTCCAGCGCTGGTAGGTCTCGATGATCGGGGTGAGCTGCGCATACCGGCGCCCCAGGCTTCGAGCAGTGCCGGGATTGGCGTGCACGCTCGGATCGGCGAGCCTGCGCTCGAGATCGGCGTGCTCGCTGATCAACTCTTCGACTGCCTCGAACATCACCGACCTCCTCTCCCGCTCGTCACGATCCGGCGCACGAAGAACGGCGCCGGTCCCGCGGGCAGGGCCCGCCGAACCGACGCCGTGAAGCAGCTACTTCTTCGCCGCGCCGGCCTTGCCGAAGCGCTTCTCGAACTTCTCGACGCGACCGCCGATGTCGAGGATCTTCTGCTTGCCCGTGTAGAACGGGTGGCAGGCCGAGCAGACGTCGGCGTGGATCGAGCCCGACTTCGACGTGCTGCGCGTGGTGAAGGTGTTGCCGCAGCTACAGACGACCTTGGTCTCGTTGTACTCGGGATGGATCTCAGGCTTCACAGTTGTCTCCTAGGTGTTGCGGTCGCCGGGTCGTGGGGCATCTCTGGGCGCGAGATCTCTTCTGTCGATCTCCCAGGGATGCCGCCGACGTGAACCGGAACCGACTAGACCGGCTTTCCAGTGTGCCAGACGCGCTCTTAACGCCGGTCCGGCCCGCCGCATTCCGCTCTCAGCGAGCCCCGATCGCCACGAGCACGGCGAGCGCGGCGAGCGCGGATGCCGCGTCGTCAAAGGTCTGCCAGGGCGCGGCACCGCCGGCGTCGTCCGCAAGATCGGCGTATTCGCCGGAGCGCACGCGGATCGCGCGCATGCCGATCGCCTCCGGCCCGGCGACGTCCTTCGCGGGCCGGTCGCCGACGTGCACGGCCTGGCTCGGATCGACACCCAACAGCTCGAGCGCGCGCAGGAACGGCGCCGGATGCGGCTTGCGGAACTGCCGCCCGAGCTCGTCGGAGAACACGACGGCGTCGAATGCATCGGCGAGCCCTAGCGCCCGCAGTTTCGACCGCTGGATGTGCGGGTCGCCGTCGGTGATGCAGGCCACCGGTACGGCCGCGCGCAGTGACGCCAGCGCCGCGACGACTCCCGGGTAGCACTCGAGCCGCTTCGGCGCGTGCGCCCGGAAGGCCGCCAGTAGACCCGGCGTGAGCGCAGGAAGATCGACCTCGGAACAGCCGATCGCCACGAGCGCGCGGTCGATGATGCGGCCGCCGTCGGAGCCGGCTGCAGAGATCGCCACCAGCCGCTCATGCAACGCCGCAGCGTCGAGGCCGAGCGTGCCGCCGGCCGCTGCGACCGCCTCCCACGCACCCTCGAGCCACGCCGATTGCGGGAAGATGGTGTCGTCGAGATCGACGGTGACCGCGGCGATGACAGGCGCCGCGATCGGTTCCGCGGTCACGCACCGACCCCGTCGAGAAGGCGGACGGCGACGCGGGCCGGCAGCCCGTCGCTGACCGAGGGCTCCCTCGGCGAAAGCAGCGCTAGCAGGGCCGGGTCGGCGAGGCATTCGACGACCCGGCTCGCCGTCCGCCCATCGCCATACGGGCAGGGCAACGCGGCCGTGCGTTCCTGCTCGATCGGATCGCTGAATCGCTCGACGTGCGTGAGAACAAGATCGGCATCGAGCCCGCACAGCACTGCGGCACCATCGACCACGCCCTCCCAGCGGGGGGTAGTCGAGCGCAGCACCACGGCCGGAATCCCAAGCCAGGAAGCTTCTTCTTGCAGTCCGCCGCTATCAGTCACCACAACTTGAGAACGCGCGAGCGTCGTCAGCAGTTCGCCGTACGGCAGCGGATCGACGAGTCGGACGCCTGGAAGTGCGCTGACCTCGGCGAGGCGGCCGGCCGCGATCAACTTGGCCCTGGTGCGCGGATGCAGCGGGAAGGTCACCGGCCCGAACCGCTCACCGAGCAGCCGCACCAGCGTGACAAGTTCGGCGAGGCGGGTGGGGTCGTCGACGTTGGTCGCGCGATGCGCGGTCAGTAACACGCCCGCGCGCTGATCGACGTCCGCGCGCTTTACACCGCTCGCGACCAGCGCGTCGATCACCGGATTACCGACCACTCTGATGCGGGCGTCGTCGACACCCTCGTCGCGCAGGAATGCCGCCGCAAGTTCCGTCGGCGCGAGGTGCACGGTGGCGAGCCCGACCATCATCGAGCGGTTCACCTCTTCTACCGACCGCTCATTGAACGAGCGCAACCCCGCTTCGAGGTGGAGCACACCGATGCCGAACCGGCGGGCCGCGATCGCCACGAGCGGAGCCGTGTACGTGTCGCCGAGCACCAGCACCGCATCGGGGCGGTGGTTGCTGAACTCGTCGAACGCCTGCGCAAGCAGCGAGCCGACACGCTCACCCTCGGACGACGGCAACCGCCACACCACATCAGGCTGGCACCCGAGCTCGGCAAAGATGTCGCCCGCGAGCTTCGCATCGGTGTGCTGGCCGGTCGCAACACAGCGGACGTCGTGGCCCGCGGCGCGCAACGCTGCGATCGTGCCGGTGAGCTTGACGATCTCCGGCCGCGTTCCGATCGGCACGGTGACTCTCAAGATTCGACTCCGTAAACTTCCTCGAAGTGCCTGTACATCGTGACCCCTGCGCGTGCTCGCAACCGTTCGGGCCTTGGGTCGCGGCCCAGGATGGCCCGCAGGTATTCGCCGACGAGATCAGCGCCTGCGTGCAGCGAAAGCGGTAATCCACCGGAAAATCGCGGGTTCACCTCGACGATGACGACTGAACCGTCGGCGGTCACGAAGCCTTGCACGTTCGCGGGCCCGACATGACCGATCGCCTTCAGCACCCGGCCCACGACATCGGTGACGACGTGGTCGTCGAACGTCGTGCCAAGAGTGGAAATGCCGCCCTTCGTGGCGAGCCGCCAGCGAGGCACGATGCCGCACACTTCGCCGGCGGGAAAAACCAGTGCGTCTGCAGTGAATTCCCGGCCATCGACTCTGCTCTGCACGATGGGCTCGGGCGTCAACGTCAGCGCTGCCGACAACTGCTTCTTTGTCGTCACGGCATGAACGTCGCGCGAGCCGCGACCGCCGCGCGGCTTGACGATCCACGGGCCCGGCACACCGTCGGCACTGCCGAGGCCGGTGGCCGGCACCGGCAACCCCGCGCCCTCCATCGCCTCGGCGAACAGCCACTTGTCTACGCACATGCGCACCGTCTCGATGTTCGGCATCAGCGTGCGAAGGCCCGCCTCTTCGAGGTACTCGGTCGCAGTGGCGAGGACGAGATATTCCTCGGCCACCGTGCAGATCAGCGCTTGGGCCTCGTAGATCGTCGCAATGCGGATGAGCGCCGTCAGGTAGGTCGGATCCTGGAAGCGCGGCACCGCCTGGCCTTCGTCAGCAAGGTGCAGCCCGACCGCCTGCGGGTCGGCGTCGACCGCAATCACGAAATGACCCGCCGCTCGCAATGCCCGGATTACCGCGACTCCCGCAGCTCCGCCAGCACCGGTGACCAGCACCCGCACGGGCGCCAAGGGGTCGGGATCCGGCTGCACGGTGAACGCCGGCTCGTCGTCGTCCGCCTCTGTAGTTTCGACGTCGGTGGCGTTGCGCCGACGAAATTCCTTTTCCCGCAAGGGATGTAAGGACGGCGGCAGGACAGCGCCGGCGACACCGGGCAGCAGCGGGTCGGTGCCGGTGGCTGGGCGCTGCAACTCAGTGGCCGTGTCGCTGTAGGCCTTGGCCCACAGGCGCAACTCGACGATCGCCGCAGTCGAGGCTGGCTCCCACTGCCGGCTGGCGACCGCTTCGATGACACAGGCGCGAACGCGAGGGTCGGTCTCGATGCGCGCGGCGCGCAGCAGCGCCGGCGCGGTGGTGGCGAGCCCCAGCTCGACGGCCTGCTTCACGGCGGCGATGCGCAGGTCAGGGTTTTCCTCGGCCAGACCGGCGGAAATTGCCTTGCGTACACGGGCATAGCGAACGGCGCGCCACGCGATGCCGGCCAGGATCAACGCAACGCCGAGGATTAGAGCGACGGTCTTGATCACAGGACGTCACTGACCCTCGCGGCCCGCGGAATGCTCACCGTGGCTTTGGGCAACATCAAGAACAGCATCAGGAAGAAGCCGAGCATCGTGTAGCCGATGCCGAACAGGGTGCCGATCCAGTCGTGGAACAGCACCAGCCCGCCGGCGCCGACCTCGAGCCCGATCCACACCGAGCCCGCCACCCGCAACACGTTGCAGAAGAAGATGACAGCCGCTGCGCAACTGAACGCGATCGCACGGCGAAACACGGGTCCGTGCAGCACGAACGCCGCGATCGCCGCGAGCGCGAGCACCGGCACCAAGGACGAGCAGAACGGCGTCAGCTGGGCCCGGAACGCGCCGCTGCTGTGCGGCAGGACCTGGAAGTAGTGGTCGCCGTACATCTGCACGCGAACGCCGGCGTGCAAGAGGGTGAGCACGAGTTGTTGCTCGACGTCACGCAGCGGGTCGCTCAAACCGAAGAATCCGCCGAATGCGATGCCGATGGCGCCGGCCAGGCCGGCACCGATGATGGCCCTACGACGCTTCATGCGAGGTCACCCGCCTCGCGGCCCTCGAGCGCGTTCCATTGCGAGCGCTTGGTCTTGACCCACGTGTACTGGTGGCCGAGCACGCCGTCGATCCAGGCTTTCGTGCACACGAGCATGAAGACGATGAACAGCGGGGTCATCCACGCGACCGACCACGCCGCGCGCCGCGGCGCGCGGCCGACGAGCAACCCGACCGCCAATTCGCAGAACGGCCCGGCGAAGAGGAGCGAGGCCAACGGAAGCATCTCGAAAACCGAGACGTGCGGGCCGATACCGACCAGCCGCAGCGCCGTCAAGAAGAGGGTTATCGCGCAGAACACCGGAACGTGATAGACGAGCAGGAAGAGCGTGGTCTCGATTTTTTCCGCAAACGAAAGGAATTTCGAGTCCCACACCGAGTTGCGGTAGTCGCGCCACACCTGCTGATGCCCGCGCGCCCAGCGATACCGCTGCTTGATGAAGCGGCGCAGTGTGGTCGCGCCCTCTTCGGTGTCGACGGCCGTGATGTCGTAGCGCACCCGTTCGCCGGCGAGCACGAGGCGCATCGTGATGTCGGTGTCTTCCGTGACGCTATGCGGATTCCAGCCACCGAGGCGGCGCAGCGTGCTCGCCCGGATGGCGCAGTTCGCGCCACCGTAGGCGGGCATGCCGAACAGCGCCTGCCGCCCGTACTCGTTGACCAGGTAGCCGGAGAAGTAGTCGATCGCGATGGAGCGCGCGAGCGTCGACTGCACGGAGTTGCGGATGATGCAGCGGCCCTGCACGGCCGCCACCCGCGGATCGTGGAAATGTCTTACGAGCCGCCCGATGACATTGCGCCGCGGGATGTGGTCGGCGTCGAAGATGACGATGATCTCGCCGCGAGCCTCCTCGAGCGCCGTGTTCAGCGCGCCCGACTTCCCGCCACCCGCGCCGGCGTGCCGGTGAATGACCCTGATGTGCCGCAGTCCTGCGGTGTATCGATCGAGCAACGCGCCGGTGCTGTCGGCAGAACCGTCGTCGACCAGGATCACCTCGAGCCGCGACCGCGGGTAGTGCAGGGCGTTGAGCCCGTGCACGAGCGAGGCGACCACCGACTCCTCGTTGTGGCAGGCGACCAGCACGGTCACGTTCGGCTGATACGCGACCGCGATCTCAGGCGTCTCGTAAAGGTCGACCGGAGCCCACCGTGCCGCGGCTGCAGCGAAAGCGACGTGCCGCAAGAAGAAGACCAGGAAGACGGAGTCGATCACGACCACGCCGGCGTAGACAGCGGCCCGCGTTCCGAACACTCCGATGACGAGGGCGGCGATCCCGCCGATGAACAGGAACGTCCACGGCACACCGGCGGAGTTGTGAGTCAGGGGCGGCACCGCCGGATCGGCCGCCGAAGCGTCGCCGCCGGTCGGGAGACTGGCCGGCGCGGTGCTCGTGGCGGCCGCGTCAGCGGCCGCGGCCACGTTCACCGCCTGGTGCCGCCCACCAAGAACACCGGAGCATCGTCGTCCGAAGCCGCGGAAACGGCGCCCGCGGCCAACGCCGGCTTTTCGGCGGTCGCCGCGCTCTCGACCCGCCGCACCGCAGCGGCGCCGCGGGTGATGTCCCAGACGAAGCGGGGGACCTCGAACGCCTCGGCGAAGCGCATGCGGGCCTGGTGACCCCAAAAACGCGCACCCGCCTCAACGGCTTCGAGGTCGACGAGTTCACACCGCTCCACCTGCGAGCGATGGCAGGAAAGGGCCGCGATCTTGCCGTCGATCGCATCTTCCACGTCGACGTAGACCACGGGGTTGAAAGCAGTAGCGGACGGCGACTGGTAGCACAGGACCCGGTTGAGCCGGCGTGCCGCAGAAAGCGAGCACAAGGCGGTCGAGACATGGTCTTGGTGACTGTCGTGCTGGCCGTGGGTGTACAGCACCTCGGCGCCCGTCGCGGCGATCACCGAGTCGATGAAGGTCACGGTCTCCCGGCTGTGCGGGATCGCGCCGTCCGGAAACCCGCCCCAGATGAGGTCGGCACCGATACGGGCCGCAGCGGCCTCCTGCTCGAGCACGCGCGACACGGAGTCCTGGGGGCCACGCTCGCCCGTCGTCATGACGAGGAAGGTCACCTTGTCTCCCGCTGCCACGTGACGCAGCAGCGCCCCGGCGCAGCCGAGCTCGATGTCGTCTGGATGAGCACCGACCGCCAGCACGTTCATGAGGCATCTCCCAGGCACCGGACGTCCGAACGGTGAGCGGTCGAGTCGAGGAGACGGCGTCCCGCGGGGATGCGGCGGGCCACGCCTGACACGAAGCGCGTCGACACCGGACCTCCTGGCTTAAGCAGAAGAGTCCCCGAGCGCCTCGTGGGGACTCTCTTCCTACGCCGCTGAAATTCGGCAACCAGGGGCCGTTCTTGAGGAACTCTGGGCTCCCCCGCGGCCGGGGCGACCCTGGTCAAGAGCGCTCTACGACATATTCGGCACGTCGCGAGCGGCGCCAATAGCCTGACCGGGCTCCGGTTGGATGTTCGAACGGCCGACCCGGGCGACCGCCGTCCGCACCTGCCCGCTGACCGAAAAGCCCCGGCGAGTTACTCCCCCGATCAGATCGGTGGGGTGCCCGCCAGGGCTTCGGTGACCGGCTGCTGCCGGCGAGTTGCTGCTAGTCGCTGCGAGTCGCTGCTAGTCGTTCGGTAGCGGGGTGGTCTTTTGGATCTGCAGCAGGAACTCGGCGTTGCTCTTGGTCTGCTTCATCTTGTCGAGCAGCAGCTCCAGCGCCTGCTGGCCGTCGAGCGCGTGCAGCACCCGGCGCAGCTTCCAGACGATCTGCAGCTCCTCCGACGACATGAGGAGCTCTTCCTTACGGGTACCCGACGGGTCGATGTCGATCGCCGGGAAGATCCGCTTGTCGGCGTACTTGCGGTCGAGCTTCAGCTCCATGTTGCCGGTGCCCTTGAACTCCTCGAAGATCACTTCGTCGCCGCGGGAGCCGGTTTCGACCAGCGCGGTGGCCAGGATCGTCAGCGAGCCGCCGTCCTCGATGTTGCGCGCCGCGCCGAAGAACTTCTTCGGCGGGTAGAGCGCTGCGGAGTCGACACCACCGGACAGGATGCGCCCGGACGCCGGGGCCGCCGTGTTGTACGCACGGCCGAGGCGGGTGATCGAGTCGAGCAGGACGACGACGTCGTGGCCAAGCTCGACGAGCCGCTTGGCCCGCTCGATCGACAGCTCGGCGACCATCGTGTGGTCCTCGGCCGGCCGGTCGAAGGTCGAGGAGATGACCTCGCCCTTCACCGACCGCTGCATGTCGGTGACCTCTTCTGGCCGCTCGTCGACGAGCACGACGATCAGGTGGCACTCGGGGTTGTTGCGGGTGATCGCGTTGGCGATCGCCTGCAGCACCATCGTCTTTCCGGCCTTCGGCGGCGAGACGATCAGGCCGCGCTGGCCCTTGCCGATCGGCGCGACGAGGTCGATGATCCGCGTGGTCAGCTGGCTCGGGTCGCCCTCGAGGCGCAGCCGTTCCTGGGGGTAGAGCGGGGTCAGCTTGTTGAACTCGACCCGCCCGCGGGCGCTCTCGGGATCGGTGCCATTGACCGTGTCGAGGCGCACGAGCGCGTTGAACTTCTCGCGGCGCTCGCCTTCGCGCGGTTGCCGGACGACGCCGGTGACGGCGTCACCCTTGCGCAGGCCGTACCGACGCACCTGGGCGAGCGAGACGTAGATGTCGTTCGGGCCGGGCAGGTAGCCCGACGTCCGGACGAATGCGTAGTTGTCGAGGATGTCGAGGATGCCGGCGATCGGCACCAACACATCGTCCTCGCCGATGACCGGCTCGGCTTCGCCGCCGAAACGGTCGCGACCCGGGCCGCGGCCACCGCGGTTGCGCTCGCGGAACCGCCCGCGGCGACGGCGCCCGCTGCCGTCGTAGTCGTCATCGTCAGAGCGGTCACGCCGCTGTTGGCCCTGCTGGCCGCCCTGGCTCTGCTGGCCCTGGCCGCCCTGGCTCTGCTGGCCCTGGCCGCCCTGGCCCTGGCCGGCCTGGTCGCCGCGGTTGCGGTCCCGGTCACGGTTGCGGTTGCGGTCGCGGCCGTCGCGGCCCTCCCGCCCCTCGCGGAAGTCGCGCTGGCCCTCACGCTGCCCTTCACGGCCGTCACGCGGTTCGCCGCCCGCGTCGGGCGTGGCAGTCGGGGTGTCGCCGGGTGCCTGGCTCGGCACGGTGGCGGTGTCGGTCTGCGCGGCAGCGGGCGCGTCGGCCGACGTGCCGCGGCGTGAAGTCTGTCGGGCGCGAGCGGGCCGCTCGGTACCGGCGGTAGCAGCTGCGGCGTCCGGCGCCGGTACAGCTGCGCTCGGGGTGCCGTTCGCCGCTCCTTGGCGGCTTTGGATGGCGGCGATGAGTTCGCCCTTGCGCATGCGGCCAGTGCCGCTGATGCCCATGCTCGTGGCGAGCGCCTGGAGCTCGGGCAGCACCATCGCGGTCAGGCCCGAGCCGGTAGCCCGGCGGCGGGTGCGTGCGTCAGCGCTGGTGCGGGTGCCCCCGTTTTCTCCTGCGTCTGTCGCAGTGATGAGGGGGGCGTCGGTGATCTCGGTCACTCAGGATCCTTCCGGGAAGGCCCGCCGCTTGCGGCGTCCGGGTAACGCCAGGACGTCGGCGGTCGAGCCATGTTCTTGCCTGCCGGATCTGACGTTTTGATCCTTTGGTCAGCCGGCACGGGCATCACAACGCTTGCAACCATGAGGCTCAACTCCACCTCGAGACTCGACTCAGGTCGGCTATTGACCGGCCGGATGATTCATCGAGCAATCGGGGGGCTCCACGCGCGAAAGCGGACCGGGGAGAAGACCTGGTCACTCGATGATCGCCGGTGGATGAGACCGGTGATCGCACAACGTCGGGGTTCGAGCAAACGACGTCGGGGTTCGAGCAAACAGAGCCGGTCGAACCGGCGCGGCGTGGGGAGCAAAGCACCCTGGCATGTAGACCCTGCATGTAGGTGGAACCGCATGGAATGGGCCGACATGGCGAGTGGATGCGAGATCAGCCTAGCACTCCTGATCGGGCGCCATGCCAATTCGCCTCGCGCCGCCGGCCAGCGGATTTTTCGCCGTCACGCGTCGAGGCCCACAACCCGTGCGCCCAGGGTGTCGACCGGGAGTTGCGACGCGGTGAACCAGCGCGATCCGAGGTCGGCACTCGCGGCGACGTCGGCCGCCGTAACCGCGGTCGTCAAAGCCAGCACGGTCGGCCCTGCGCCGGAGATCACAGCGGGAATTCCCGCGGCGCGCAACCGCTCGACCAGCGCGGCGCTGCGTGTCATCGCCGATGCGCGATACGGCTGGTGCAACAGGTCGGCGGTCGAGACCAGCAGCAGGTCGGGCCTGCGGGTAATCGCCTCGACCAACAACGCGGCACGGGCTGCATTCGTGGCGGCGTCGTGGTGCGGCACCTGCTCGGGCACCAGCTTGCGCACTTTGGCGGTCGATGCCTTGGTCTCCGGCACGAAAGCCACCGGCGAAAGATCAGGGTGGACGTCGAGCCGCAATGCTCGGCTCACCGACCCGAATTCGTCGTCCTCGTTCCAGGCGATCGTGAAGCCCCCGAACAGGCAGGCGGCCACGTTGTCGGGGTGCCCTTCGAGCTGCGCCGCCAGGCGCAGCATCGCGTCGTCCGGCAGCTTTTCCGGCCCGCCGAGAACGAGCTCCCGCGCGGCGAGCACGCCGGCGACGATCGCGGCGGCTGATGAGCCAAGCCCGCGGCCGTGGGGGATGCGGTTGGCGCAGACGACCTCGAGCCCCCGCGGCTGGCCGCCGAGCAGGTCGAACGTTGCGTGCACCGAACGCACGACGAGGTTGCGCTTGTCGCGGCGCACATCGTCGGCACCCTCCCCCGCGACGTCGACCGAAAGGCCAGACTCCGCGACGCGCACCACGACGTCGTCGTAGAGCTGCAAGGCCAACCCGAAGCTGTCGAAGCCTGGGCCGAGGTTGGCGCTGGTCGCCGGCACCCGCACGCGCACCGGCGCGGCCCGAAAGGATGGTCCGGGCACTCAGGCGTCCATACCGAGCGCCTTGGCTGCCACTTCGACCTCCGCGGGGATCGTGATCGGCGCAGGCGCGCCGGAGATCGCCCACTCCGGATCTTTCAAGCCGTTACCGGTGACGGTGCAGACGACACGCAAGCCGGCGCCGAGCGTGCCTTGCTCGCGCGCCTGCAGCAGCCCGGCCACGCTCGATGCGGACGCAGGCTCGACGAACACCGCTTCTTTGCTTGCCAGCAGCCGGTACGCCGAGAGGATCTGCCGGTCGGTGACCGACTCGATCGCGCCGCCGGACTGGTCGCGGGCGTCGAGGGCCTTGGTCCAGCTCGCCGGGTTGCCGATGCGGATCGCGGTGGCGATGGTCGAGGGCTGGCTCACAACGTGGCCCAGCACAATCGGGGCGGCACCTGCGGCTTGGAAGCCGCGCATGACCGGGCGTTTGGTCGCCGGGCCGTCGGCCGCGTACTCGACGTAACCCTTCCAGTAGGCCGTTATGTTCCCGGCATTGCCGACCGGAAGGCAGTGGACGTCGGGGGCGTCGCCGAGCGCGTCGACGATCTCGAAAGAGGCGGTCTTCTGGCCCTCGATGCGGTCGGGGTTGACCGAGTTGACGAGGGTGACGGGATAGTCCTGCGCGAGCTTGCTCGCGAGTGCGAGGCAGTCGTCGAAGTTCCCGTCGACCTGAAGCAGTTTGGCGCCGTGCACCAGCGCCTGTGCGAGCTTGCCGAGCGCGATCTTGCCTCTCGGCACCAGCACGGCGCAAAGCAACTGCGCCCTCGCCGCGTAGGCCGCAGCGCTCGCGCTGGTGTTACCGGTCGAGGCGCAGATGACCGCCTTGCTGCCCGCTTCGACCGCCTTGCTGATCGCCATCGTCATGCCGCGGTCTTTGAACGAGCCGGTCGGGTTCGCGCCTTCTACTTTGAGGTAGACGTCGCAACCGGTCTTGGCCGACAGCACGGGGGCGGGCAGCAGCGGCGTGCCGCCCTCCTGCAGCGTGACAACCGGCGTGTTCTCGGTGACCGGGAGCCAGTCGCGGTACTCCTCGATCAGTCCGCGCCAACGGGGAGTCACGTGCGTCATCCCGACGTCTCCTCTGCTCCGCTCCTCGCTTCGCTGCGATGCTCGCCTCGGAAGCCGTCTCGCGCGCTCACGCACTCTCCTCGCCTTCGACTCGCATCACGCTCGCGACGTCGCGCACGATGTCGAGCGCGCGCAGGTCTTCGACGGTCGCCGACAAAGCAGCATCGGACGCCGTGTGGGTGACGATCACCAGGTTCGCGTCGTCGCCGCGGCCCGACTGACGAACGGTCTGGATCGACACGTCGTGGTTGGAGAACACGTTCGCTACGGCGGCGAGCACGCCCGCCTTGTCAGCGACATCGAGGCTGACGTGATAGCGGGTTCGGGTCTCACCCATCGGCCGCACCTCGAGGTCGGCGTAAGCGGATTCTCCCGTGCCCAAAGCACTTTTCACCTTGTTACGCGCTACTGCGACGAGATCGCCCAGCACCGCGCTCGCCGTTGGCGCGCCCCCGGCACCGCGCCCGTAGAACATCAACTGGCCGGCGGCCTCGGCCTCGATGAACACCGCGTTGTAGGCCTCGCGGACACCGGCCAGCGGATGTGACCGCGGGATCATCGCCGGGTGCACGCGGACGTTGACACCGCGGCCATCGGCCGCACGCTCACAAATCGCGAGCAGCTTCACGACCGAGTTCATCTCGCGGGCGCTCGCCACAGCGGACGCCGAGACGTCGGCGATGCCTTCACGGTGGACGTCGGCAATCGTCACCCGGGTATGGAAAGCGAGCCCGGCCAGGATCGCCGCTTTCGCCGCGGCGTCGAACGCGTCTATGTCAGCGGTGGGATCGGCTTCGGCGTAACCGAGCTCGGTGGCTTCGTCGAGGGCTTCGGCGAAGCCGGCGCCGGTTTCGTCCATGCGGGTGAGGATGTAGTTGGTGGTGCCGTTCACGATGCCGAGCACGCGATGCACCTTGTCGCCGGCGAGCGACTCGCGGAGGGGCCGCAGCAACGGGATCGCGCCCGCCACACTGGCCTCGAAGTAGAGATCGACGCCGTACTTCTCGGCGGCATCGTGCAAGGTGGCGCCGTCCTCGGCGAGAAGTGCCTTGTTCGCCGTGACGATCGACGCACCGTGGCTCATCGCGCTGAGGATCAGGCTGCGCGCGGGCTCGATGCCCCCGATCACCTCGATGACGATGTCGATGTCGTCACGGGCGACTAGGCCGGCGGCGTCGGTCGTGAAAAGGCCCTGGTCGATGTCGAGGCCGCGCTTTCGCTGGAGGCGGCGCACCGCGATGCCCGCGATCTCGAGGGGCGCGCCGATGCGGGCAGCGAGGTCGGCGTGCTGTTCGCGCAGCAGCCGGACCACCTCGGTGCCGACGACACCGCAGCCGAGCATGGCAACGCGCAGCGGCTTGTTCGGCCGCGTGCTCGTCACCAGCTGCTCGTCGCTTGCCATCGTCGCCTTATTCTGCCGGTTCTTCATCGACGTCGAGGCGCAGCAGGTCGTCGACGGTCTCGCGGCGCACGATCAGCCGCGCTCTGCCGCTGCGGACGGCGACGACGGGCGGGCGCCCGAGGTGGTTGTAATTGCTGGCCAGCGATCGGCAGTAGGCCCCGGTAACCGGCACTGCGAGCAGGTCGCCGGGAGCCAGATCGCTCGGCAAGAACGTGTCACGGACGACGATGTCACCCGATTCGCAGTGCTTGCCGACCACCCGGCTCAGCATCGGCTGCGCCGACGAGGCGCGGTTGGCCACCGTGCAGGAGTAGCTCGCGTCGTAAAGGGCAGTGCGGATGTTGTCGCTCATGCCGCCGTCGACGCTCACGTAGCTGCGGACGACGCCCGAGCTGACCTCGACCGGCTTGATGGTGCCTACCTCGTAAAGGGTGAACGTGGTGGGGCCGCAGATAGCGCGCCCCGGTTCGACGCTCAGCCGCGGGATCGCGAGACCAGCAGCCGTACATTCGCGCTCGACGATCGCCCGCAATTGCCCTGCCACGTAGGAGATTTCGGCAGGGTCGTCATCGGCGATATAAGCGACGCCGAGGCCACCGCCGAGATCGAGCTCGGGCAGCTCGACGCCGAGGTCGTCGCGGATCTCTCTGAGCAGCCCGACGACGCGGTGCGCTGAAACCTCGAAGCCGGACGTGTCGAAGATCTGCGACCCGATGTGCGAGTGCAGCCCGACGAGCTCGAGCGTCTCGCTGGCGAGCACCCGCTTGGCCGCCTCTTTCGCGTCACCACCGGCCAGCGAGAAGCCGAACTTCTGATCTTCGTGGGCAGTCGCAATGAATTCGTGGGTGTGCGCCTCGACGCCGACCGTGGTGCGCACCAACACCCTGGGCTTCGTTTCACGACCGGCTGCCAGCTTGGCCAGCCGGTCGATCTCGTCGAATGAGTCGACGACGATGTGCCCGACGCCGGCATCGAGGGCGGCGGTCAGCTCCGCCATCGACTTGTTGTTGCCGTGCAAGGCAATTCGGCTCGGCTCGAACCCTGCGTGCAGGGCGACGGCGAGCTCGCCGCCAGTGCAGACCTCGAGATTCAAACCTTCTTCAGCGACCCAGCGCGCAACCGCCGTCGTGAGAAACGCCTTGCCAGCGTAGTAGACATCGGCGCCGGGGAAGGCGTCGAGCCAAGCCCGGCAACGGGCGCGGAAGTCGTCTTCGTCGACGACGTAGGCGGGCGTGCCGAATTCGCGGGCGATATGGACGGCAGCGACTCCGGCAACGGCCAGCCCGCCGTCGTCCGCCCTTCTTACATTGCTGGGCCAGACGTTGCTTGCGAGCTGGTTGAGGTCGGCCGGTGGCTGCAGCGGCTGTGCACCGAGCTCGCGGACGTCGGCGTGCAGCGCGCCGGCTTCGTGGGTGTGCATCGGACTACATCCGCCCGGGAGCGCTGACGCCGAGCAGGCCGAGGCCGTTCGCGAGCACGATGCGCGTGGCCTCGCAGAGCCAGAGCCTGGCCCGGTTCAGGTCGGTGACCTCCTCGTCGCCTTGCGGGAGCACCCGGCACACGTCGTAGAAGCGGTGATATACGCCGGCGAGTTCTTCGAGATAGCGAGCGACGCGATGCGGCTCGCGCAACTCCGCAGAACTGGCGACGACCCGTGGGAACTCCCCTAGCGCACCGAGCAAATCGCTTTCGCGTTCGTGTGAGAGCTGCGCGGGATCGAAGGCTCCACGGTCGATACCGAGCTCGGCCGCGTTGCGCAGCACCGATGCGATTCGCGCATGGGCGTACTGCACGTAGAAAACCGGATTGTCGTTGGTCTTTTGGATGAACAGATCGAGGTCGATGTCGAGTGTGGAGTCGACGGACGAGCGAGTGAGCGCGTAGCGCGCCGCATCGACGCCGACCGCGTCGACAAGGTCTTCCAGAGTGAGAACTGTGCCGGCCCGCTTGCTCATGCGCACCGGCTGGCCGTCCTTGACGAGGTTGACCAACTGGCCAATGAGAATCTCGAGATTCTCGTGCGGCACGTCGCCGAAGCAGGCGCACATCGCCATCATGCGGCCGATGTAGCCGTGGTGGTCGGCACCGAGCATGATGACCACTTGGTCGAACCCGCGCTCACGCTTGTTCAGGTAGTACGCAAGATCGCCTGCGATATAAGCGGGAACGCCGTCGCTCTTGATGACGACGCGGTCTTTGTCGTCGCCGAACTCGGTGGTGCGCAGCCAGACGGCGCCGTCCTGCTCGTAGATGTGCCCGAGGTCACGCAGCCGCTCGATCGCATGCGCCACCGCGCCGGAGTCATGCAAATCGTTCTCGTGGAAGTAGACGTCGAAGTCGACGCCGAAGTCGTGCAGGCTCTTCTTGATCTCGGTGAACATGAGGTCGACGCCCTCGCGGCGGAAGACCTCCTGGGCGTCGGCGTCGCCGAGTTCGACAACGTCGGGTACCCGCTTCATGACGGCGTCGGCGATGTCGGTGATGTAGTCGCCGCCGTAACCGTCCTCGGGCGGCTCGTGACCGCGGGCGCGGGCGAGCAGCGACCGGGCGAACCGATCGATCTGGGCGCCGTGGTCGTTGAAGTAGTACTCGCGGGTGACCTGAGCACCCGACGCCGTGAGGATGCGGCCGAGCGCGTCGCCGACCGCCGCCCAGCGCGTGCCGCCGATGTGCACGGGACCCGTGGGGTTCGCGGAAACGAACTCGAGGTTGATACGGCGGCTCTCGAAGGTCTCGGTCTGCCCGTACCGCACGCCCGCCTCGACGATCGTGCGGGCGAGCTCGCCCTGGGCCTCGGCGTCGAGCGTGAGGTTCAGGAAGCCGGGGCCCGCGACTTCGACCTTCGCGATGCCATCGACCTGGCGCAACCTGTTCGCGAGCAGCTCCGCGACCTCGCGTGGAGGTCGGCCGGCCGGCTTGGCCAGCTGAAGGGCGACGTTGGTCGCGTAGTCGCCGTGCTCCTTGTTCTTGGGACGCTCTACCGTGATCGCCTTTGGCGCCTCGACGGGCAGCTCGTTGTCGGCCACCGCCGCGACGACGGCAGCGAGGATGGAGCGGCTCAGCTCAGCGGGAGTCACGCGCGCGAGGCTATCGCAGCGGCGCGTCGCGGGTCGCAGCCGTTTCAGCCAGCTCGCGAACGGCGCGGATCAGCACGTCGGGGTCGAACGGCTTCGTGAGATAGACGTCTGCGCCTGCGTCGATCCCTCGGCGGACGTCGGCCTGCTGCGCACGCGCCGACACGATGACGATCTTGATACCGGACGTCGCCGGCTGCTCGCGCAGCCGGGCCGTCGTGGCGAGCCCGTCGAGACGCGGCATCGCCACATCGAGGACGACGACGTGCGGCGCGACCTCCGCGACGACGTCGAGGCAGGCCTGACCGTCAACCGCCTCCGTGACGTCGAAGCCCTCGAGCTCGAGGTTGACCTTAATGAGGCGGCGGATCACCGGGTCGTCGTCGACCACCAGCACGCGCGGCGTCTCGCTCACGCCTGGGAGGGTAGTGCACCGGCGCGCGCTGATACCCTCGTGCCCTGCTGGTCGCGCGACCCTCGCCGGTCGTCGGCCCCCGTAGCTCAGGGGATAGAGCACTGCCCTCCGGAGGCAGGGGCGCAGGTTCGAATCCTGCCGGGGGCACTTTGTGCCGGGGGCACTTGTGTTTTCGCAGCTCAGAGGCTTGCGCCTACCGCGTCGGTACCCATGCATGCGGATCTTGACCACATTTTGACCACATGAGTGTGGTCAAGATCTTTACCAGATCTTCACCACACGGGCGTTGTCACACCCGTCTGCTGCTGCGATCGGTGCCCGTCAGCACAACCCGCCAGCGGCACGCTCTGGACGCAAGGCGAAGGCCGCGCCGGCTGGCGCGGCCTTCGCAAGAGATCTGCGGCTACCTTCGGTGACCGACCGCGGCGCCGTCGGGCGCGCCGGCCTGCGACGCGACACCATGGGCAGGGTTGCCCGACAGCAGGTCGAGCAACGGCTTGGTGGGAACTTTGATGAGCCGCCCGATCCGCAAGATCGGCGTCGGACAGCGACCTTGCTGCACGAGTTTGTACGCGGTCGTTCGTCCGACCCCGAGCATGGCGGCCCGCGCGCGGCAGATCGAGCACCGCCGGGAGCCGCGGCTTGGACGCCGGGGCCGTAGGCGCCGGGGAACCGAGGCTCGCGCCACGTTTGTCGATCGCGGGAGTGCTCATGACGCACCTCTCCAACAGGTGAAGGGCCGCTGTGCCTCGTCGCCGGGCTGCGGCTCTGGCTCCTGAACCAGCGATAGCTGCGGCGCCGCGCACGGCGAGAGGGGCACACCTAGCTCCAACAGGTGACCTCGACGCCGTCGACGTGATCGTCACCGATGCCGGGATCGACACCGAGACCGCGGCATACCCACGCTTTGCCGACAAGCTCGACATCGCGCAAGCCGTCGCGTAGAACTGG
>Ga0105240_10005070_pt1 | contig 19745 bp, 15 predicted proteins | sample KBSC54metaG_FD_80426 | JGI IMG/M metagenome (GOLD analysis project Ga0105240, IMG submission 80426) | Corn rhizosphere microbial communities from Kellogg Biological Station, Michigan, USA - KBS C5-4 metaG | ecosystem: Host-associated > Plants > Roots > Rhizosphere > Soil | place: Michigan, USA... | reverse complement strand
GGCATGGGGCTCGATATAGCCCTGGTGCACCGCAGCGGTGTCGTAGCGGCCCTCGACGATGACGTCGGACGCATCGATCGCCTTGGCGGCATCGCCGCGGGCAAGCCGCATGAACATCGCGACATTCGACGGCTTTTCCGCCGGTGGCGTCACGCCCTTGGTGAGCATCTTCTCGTGGAGGAGCGGCGCATCGGGCGCCATCGCCGCCTCGACGTCGAGCACATGCGGCAGCACCTCATAGACGACGTCGATCAGCTCAAGCGCCTCCTCGGCGATTGCGACCGTCGTCGCGGCGACGGCGGCAATGGCGTGGCCCTGATAGAGCGCCTTGTCGCGCGCGATGCAGTTCTCGCTGATATGGCCGACGTTCATCGCCGCTTCGCCCATCGGCAGCTCCATGTCGCCGAGAAGCGGGAAGTCCTTGCCGGTGATGACCGCCTTGACCCCCTTGAGCGCCTCGGCGCGCTTGGTGTCGATCGAGACGATCCGGGCATGGGCGTGCGGGCTGCGCAGGATCTTGCCGTGCAGCATCCCCGCGACCTTGTAGTCCGCGCCGTAATTGGCGCGGCCGGTGACCTTGTCGACGCCGTCCGGGCGGATCGGGCGGGTGCCGACAACGGCGAGCTTCGGGGGCGTGACCGTGACGTTCATGCTGCGCTCCGTTCTTGCCTGAGCTCCGCGGCGGCATCCATCACCGCGCGGATAATCTTGTCATAGCCTGTGCAGCGGCACAGATTGCCGGCCAGCCAGTACCGGGTCTCGGTCTCGGTCGGCGAGGGGTTGGTTTCGAGCAGTGCCTTGGCCGCGACCAGCAGGCCTGGCGTGCAGAAGCCGCATTGCAGGGCGGCATGCTCGAGGAACTTCTGCTGCAGCGGATGCAGCTCGCCATTGACGGCCATGCCCTCGATCGTCTCGATCCGGCGCCCTTCGGCCTCGACGCCAAGCGCCAGGCAGGAACAGATCAGTCGGCCGTCCATCATGACGCTGCAGGCGCCACAATCGCCCGAGCCGCAGCCTTCCTTGGCGCCGGTCAGGCCGAGCTCGTCGCGCAGCGCGTCGAGCAGGGTGATGCCCGGCTCGACGAGGAACTCAGTCGCGTCGCCGTTGATCGTGCAGGTAATATGTTGCTTGCTCATGCTTTCCCTCCGGCACGGGCATAGGCGATCAGGGCGACGCGTCGCGCCAGGACCCCGGCCATTGCCGTGCGATATTCAACGGTTCCACGCTTGTCGGCGATCGGCTTGGCGGCGGCGCGCGCCGCCTGGTCGAGCTTCGCCAGCGCGGCCTCTTCCAGCTTGCTGCCGATCAGCGCCGCTCCGGCGTCGGCGACGAGCAGCGCGGTTGGCGCGACCGCGCCCAACGAGACGCGCGCCGCGGTCACGGTGCCATTGGCGTCGAGCGCCAGGCTGACGCCGCAGCCGACGACGGCGATGTCCATCTCGGTGCGCGGGATCGCGCGGAGATAGGCGTCCGACGCCCTCGCCGGCCGTTCCGGCAGGCGAATCTCGAGGACGAACTCACCCGAGCGAAGGGAATTACGCCCCGGACCGGTGCCCATGTCGGCAGCCGCGACCTCGCGGCGGCCGCCTGGCCCGACGACGATGCACACCGCATCGGCGGCGATCAGCGCGGGAACGCTGTCGGCCGCCGGCGAAGCGTTGCAAAGATTGCCGGCAATCGTCGCCCGGCCCTGGATCTGGGTCGAACCGATCAGATTGGCGCCCTCGACCACGCCCGGCCAGGCCGCGACCAGCGCCGCGTCTTCGCCGAGCGCCGCACAGGGAGTCGCCGCGCCGATGACGAAGGCGCCGCCCTCGCGGCGGATGCCGATCGCGCCGGGAATGCGCTTGATGTCGACCAGTCGGCCGACCTTCCGGCCGGACCGCATTTGAACGAGAAGGTCGGTGCCGCCGCTCAGCGGCCTCGCACCATCATTGGCAAGCAGCGCGGCAGCCTCTTCGGGGCTGGTCGGCGCCATATATTCAAGGGTCGGCATTTGATCCCCTCACCAGGAGCGCGCTGGCGAGTGCCAGGCAGCGATAAGGATAAGCCAGTTTCATCGGCGATTCCTAGCCGTGTATATTCAAACGTATATAGCGTGTTCGCGATCAAATGACGCGCAAAAAGAAATCGCCGCGGTGACGCGGCGATCTCGACGTTCACGCTGCAATGTCGGGGCGAGCGATGCCCGCCCCGAACCTTGTCGACGATCAGCTGATGTCGATGTTGTAGACCCTGGCGGCATTGCCCGAGAAGATCTTGAACCGCTCTTCCTCGGTCAGCCCGGCGATCGCATCGACCATATAGTCGAGCCCATCCGGGAACAGGCAGGCCGGATGCGGGAAGTCGGTCTCGAACATGATGTTGTCCACACCGACTTGATGCACCGTCTCGACGAAATTGGCCCGTTCGAAGAAGGTGCAGGCGTAGATCTGCCGCTTGAACACCTCGCTCGGCGGGGTCTTGTAGGTGAGCCCGGCCTCGACGCTCATATATTCGAGCGCTTCAAGCAGATACGGGATCCAGCCCGCGCCGCTCTCGACCGAGACGACCTTCAGCGTCGGCCAGTTCTCGAGGAAGCGCGAGGCGAGCATGTTGCCCATCACGCGGAGGTTGCCGATGAACAGCATCACCGCGCCCATCGCCATCTGCTGGTCGTTGCTGAAGCCCGGCAGCGAGCCCTGGAAGAACCAGGACACCGACTCGTCCGATGCGCCGATGTGGAAGTTGACCGGCAGGTCATTGGCGACGCAGGCCTCCCACAGTGGGTTCCAGTGCGGATCGGCGATCGACGGCAGGCCGTGGCTGTGCGTGTCGGGGTTCCAGTTGATCCCCTTGGCGCCCCATTTCAGGCAGCGCTCCAGTTCCTTGACCGACTCCTCGACATCCCACCAGGGCAGCATTGGCATCGGCATGATGCGCTGGCCGGAATCCTTCTGATAATCGCCCATCGCGTCGTTGAAGATCTGCATCGCCATCAGCCGCAGCTTGGGATCGGTCTTCATTGCGTTCTGGCCGGAGAAGCCGAGCACGTTGGGATAGGCGATCTGGGCGTGGATGCCCTGCTCGTCCATCATCTTCACCCGGGCATGGACGTCATAGGACGCGACATGGACCTCGGGGATCTCGGTGGTGATGAACTCGATGCCGCGGGTCTTGCTGCCGTCCTTCATCACCGCCGAGGCAGCCCCGGTGTTGTAGATGAAGATATCCTCGTCGATGACCCATTTGCGGTCTTTGCCCTTGCCGACAATCCGCGGCATGCGGTCCTTGTACGCGGCGGGCGCGCGATCGGTCCAAAGCTCGGGCCATTCGCTGATATGGGTGTCGACATCGATGATCTTGATGCCGGCGAGCATGTCTCGAGCCGTTGGCTTGAGCGCGGTAACATTGGACATTGGCTTCTCCTCGTAACTCATGCCCCGGCCTCGCGGCCGGGGCTCAATCGCTGACTACTTCGCCGGCACCGGCTCGCGCTGCGTCTCGCGCATCGCATCGAGCGCTACGGTCCGCGTGTCCTTGCCGGAGCGGATGACGCTGCCGGGCAGGGCGCCGGTATGCTCGCCGTTCTTCACGATCTGCGTGCCGTTGACGAAGACATGGTCGACGCCGATCGCATCCGCATAGATGCGGAAGACCTCGTCGCCGCCCGGCACGTCATAGCGATTATAGGCGGCACCCGGGCGAACCGTCGCCGCGTCGAACACGACGATGTCGGCATGATAGCCTTCCTTGATCACGCCGCGGTCGATCAGGCCGAAATATTCCGCCGGCCGCTGGGTGATCTTGTTGATCGCCTGTTCCAGGCTGATCACGTTGAACTCGCGCACGCCCTTCTCCAGCAGGCGGGTCGAATAGGAGAAGGTGTCGACCATATCGAGATGGGCGCCGGCATCCGAGGCGCCGATCAGCGTGCGATCGTCCTTCCACAGCCGGCCGCGGATCTCATAGGCGGCGCGGTCATAGGCGCCGAAATCGGGCGTGAAGACGGTGTTGAGATCGTCGTCGAGCGCGATGTCGAACATCACGTCGATCGGCTCGCGACCTTCGGCCTCGGCGATCTCGCCGACCTTCTTGCCCTCGTACTTCTTGTTCTTCTCGGCGACCGTCGCGACCACCGAGAAATTGGGCAGCTTGGAGACCATCTCCATCGCCGCGCCCGGCGGCATGTCGACCGCATCATGGGCGAGCTGCTTGCGCAGCGCAGGGTCCCTGAGCTTGGCCTTGCGCTCCTCGACCGGCCATTTGAAGATCTCGCGCCATTTCCCGGGCAGGGAATCGAAGATCACGCCGGTCCGCAGGTTGATGTAGATGTCCGGCGTCGCCGGCACGGTCAGCGCGATGACCTCGGCGCCACGCTCGCGGGCGAAGTCGCTGATGCTCAGCTGGCGCTCGACCTGCTCCTTGATGTCCGGACGGTCGATGATCGCCAGCACGTTCCAGTTGAGCGGGCGGTTGCCGGCCCTGGAGCAGTCGGCGAGCAGCTCGGGAATGCCGGGGCCGAAATCGACGTCGGGCAGCAGTTCGAGCGCAGTGCCCTCATAGTCTTTGACGACGCCGGCGAGCTCGACGATTTCCTCATGGCTCGCCCAGCGCGACGGGACGGGATTGCCGTCGCCGTCATTGTGGCTGGCGGCGATCGAGGTCGAGAAACCCATCGCGCCTTCCGCGAGCGACTTGCCGAGCAGCGCCTTCATCTTCTTGATGTCCTCAGGCGTCGCCTTTTCGCCGACGGCGCGCTCGCCCATGACGATGCGGCGGATCGGCGAATGGCCGGCGAAGAAGCCGGCGTTGAGCCCGATCCTGCCTTCGAAGGCGGCGAGATATTCGCCGAAGCTTTCCCAGTTCCACGGCACGCCGACCTGCAGGGTTGCCAGCGGCATGCCCTCGACGCGGGCGAGCATCGGCATGATGTAATCGGCTGCATCGGAAGTGAGCGGTGCGATCGAGAAGCCGCAGAAGCCGCCGAAGATGGTGGTGACGCCGTGATAGCAGCTGGGGCTCAGCTTCGGGTCCCAGAAGACCTGGGCGTCATAATGGGTATGGACGTCGATGAAGCCCGGCGAGACGATGCGGCCGGTCGCGTCGACCGTCTCCCTGGCGTCCTCGTCGATCTTGCCGACCGCGACGATGCGGCCGTCCTTGACGCCGACATCGGCGCGCACGCCCGGGGTTCCGGTGCCATCGACTACCGTTCCGCCTGTGATCTTCAGGTCGAGCATATCGTCTCCTATCTCCGCCGCCGCGCCTTTGGGGCATCGGTCGATTGTCACCGGCCCGCCAAGGTGAGTCGGGCCCCGTTGCCATTGTCGCACAAATCCGCCCCGATCTGAAATCAGGGGGTTGGCGTGCGTTCACCCTATTTACGCGGTTCCGCAGGCGCTGGCGACGCCTAATCCGCGGCCACGGAGATGACATTCGGGCGCTTGGCGGGCATAGAGACCGCTGGCGGCCCGGGGCGCCGTCCATCGACCTGTATCGCATGCGTTACGACGGAGAGGCTATGACCGCGCAAACCATCGATCCGATCGACCTCGAGGTGCTGCGCTCGCGGCTGGAGACCGTCGGCGAACAGGCCTGCCGTGCGGTCGAGCAGACCGCGGTCTCGCCGATCGTCACCGAGTCCAAGGATTATTCGGTGACCCTGCTCGACGCCGAGGGCGGGCTGATCATCGGCTCGGGGGTGGTGATCTTCCACTATGGCGCGGCGGTCCATGCGGTTCGCTCGACCATCGCCCGTCATGGCGACACGGTGAAACCTGGCGACGTCTTCCTGTCGAACGATCCACACAACGGCGGCGGCCTGCATCCTCAGGACGTCATGGTCCAGCAGCCGATCTTCCACGGCGACCGACTGATCTGTTGGGTCGCGGTCTCGGCCCATCTGATGGACATGGGCGGGATGGTGGTCGGCTCCTTCTGTCCCGAGGCAACCGAATGCTATCAGGAGTCCTTCCGCGTGCCGCCGGTCCGGCTGTTCCGCGCCGGCGAGGAGGTGACCGACGTCTGGGATCTGCTCAGGACCAATGTCCGCATGTCGGAGCTGGTCGAGCTCGACATGCGCGGTCTGTGCGCCGGCGCCCATTTCGCCACGGCGCGCATTCAGGAGGTGATCGAGCAGACCGGCGAGGCAATGTTCGTCGCCAGCCTCACCGCGATCCGCGACTTGACCGAGGCCGAGTTCCGCCGCCGCATCACCAAGATCGCCGACGGCAGCTACAAGTCGACCAGCTGGACCGAATATCACACCGAATTCTACAAGATCCCCTGCACGCTGACGGTCGCCGGCGATGAGCTGATCTTCGATTTCGAGGGCGCCTCGCCGCAGTGCAACCGCTTCTTCAATTCCAAGCCCTATATCGTCGCCGCCGAGCTGATCGTGATGATCGCCAATCTGCTCGCGCCCGACCTGCCGTTCAACGACGGCATGTTCGCGCCGGTGACGATCAAATGCCCCGAGGGCTCGGTGGTAAACTGCAAGCCGCCGGCGCCGATCAGCGCCTCGCACATGCACATCAGCCTCAACGCCGCCGGCGTCGGCATGCAGGCGCTGATGCTGGCGCTCGCTGCCTCGCCGGAGTCGCCGCAGCATCAGTATCTCGGCGGCGCATCCTGGGATTCGGCGATCACCACCGTGCTCTGGTCGTGGACCACGCCGGCTGGCGTCAGCGACGCCTTCGTCGCGATCGACGGTCTGTGGGTCGGCGGGTCGGCCGGCGCGCAGCGCGACGGCAACGACCTCGGCCGCAACACCGTCGGCCCGCATGTCGAGGCGATGTTCCCCGACATCGAGGTGCTCGAGAGCTGGTTCCCGCTGCTGTTCACCGAGCGCAGCTCGCGTGGCAGTGGGCTCGGCGGCGGGGCGGGGGCGCATCGCGCCGGCGGCGGCAACCGCTTCGCTTTCCGCCCGCATGGCGTCGGCGAGATCCGGAGCATGCTCGCCGGCATGCGCCGCTGGCTGCCGCTGCAGGGCCTTGCCGGTGGCCAGCCGGGTGATTGCAACACCTTCCTGATTCACCGCGGCGACGGCAGCGTCGAGCAGCTCGACGTGTCGAGCAGTGGCGCCAAGGTCGGGCCGGAGGACTGGTTCGAGATGCGGCTCGGCAATGGCGGCGGCTATGGCGACCCGCTCGACCGCGATCGCGCGCTGGTCGAGGCCGACGTCACTTTTGGCCGGATCGATCAGGCGATCGCCCACGAGGCCTACGGCGTGGTCGCCGGCGACGCCGTCGCGACCGAGCGGCTCCGCGAGGAGATGCGGCGCGACCGGCTGGCCCGCGCCGAGCCGGCAGCCAAGCCGGTGTCGCGCGACGCGGTGACCATCGCGGGCGATCCGCTGCCGCTCTACCCAGGCGTCGTCCAGCGCGGCGGGGTCGCGCTGGCCGAAGTCAGCGGCGCGCCGCTGGCGCTGGCGCCGGATCACTGGACCAGTGGCTGCCCGGCGCTGATCGAGCGGCCGTGGGGCGGCAATGGGCCGGATGTCAGCTATCGCAGCTGGCTCGATCCCGAGACCGGCCGCGCACTGCATGTCGAGGCGATCGTCGACGGCGATGTCGACAGCTTCTGGGTTGCACCGTCGCGCTGGGTCGAGGCGGGCGCGCTCGCGCACGCCTGACAGGGGAGACGGCCATGGCCTGGCGCGAACGCAAGCTCACCGACGGCTTCGGCGTCGAGCTGAGCGGTCAGCTGATCGAGCCGGCGCTGCCGCAGCCGGAGCGCGACGCGATCTACGCCGCGGCGATGCGCTATGGCTTGGTCGTCATTCCCGGCCAGTCGCTGACCGACGATGCGCTGCATGATTTCGCCGGCACGCTCGGCACTGTCTTCGCGGCCCCCAAGGTCGAGGGCGTGCCTCCGACGAAGGTCCTGCCGATCAGCAACGTCGATGACGCAGGCGAGCAACTGCCGCCCGACGACTGGTGGGTGCGGCAGAACATGGCGAATGAACTATGGCACATCGACAATACCTTCATGCGGCCGCGCGCGACGCTGTCCTTCCTCTACGGGCGCGAGGTCACGCCGGTCGGTGGCAACACTGAATTCTGCGACACGCGCCTGGCCTGGGAATCTTTATCGGATGAGATGAAGACAGGGCTCGAAAGCCTCACTGCCTATCACTCGATCATGCATTCGCGCTCGACATACGGCTTTGACGAATGGAGCCGAGAGGAACAGGAGCGCTTCCCGCCGATCCCGCGTCCGCTGGTCGAGCTCCATCGCGAGAGTGGGCGCAAGGCGATGATACTGGCATCGCACATCGCCGCGGTCGGCGATCTCGGTCTCGAGGACACGGCCGCGATGATGAATCTCTACATGGGATTGGCGACGATACCGGAAAATTGCTATGCGCATCGCTGGACGCAGGGCGACCTGCTACTGTGGGATAATCGCTGCATCATGCACCGCGCGACGCCGTTCGACGTCGCCAAATATCGTCGCGATATGCGCGGACTGCGCCTGATGGACCTCGCCGACGCGTGACAGGAGCTTTGCCATGAAAATCGCCCATGCATCGATTCCCGCCGATGATCCGAAGACCGTCGCCGATGTTCTCGCCGAGATCATGGGCGGCGAAGCCATGCCCTTCCCGCCGGGCGGGCCCCAGGCTCGGGCGGCCTGGTCCGGCGATGGCGCGATCATGTTCGAAGTGGTGCAGCGCGGCGATGTGCTGGCCTTTGCCGACGAGGAGGGCGCCAGGGAGCCGGCGGCGGGCGGCGAGCGCCGTTCGGAAGTTCACCTCGCGGTCTGCGTGAGCCGGCCCGCCAGCGAAGTCATCGCGATTGCCGAGCGTGCCGGCTGGCCGGCCCGGATCTGCCAGCGCGGCAACGGACTGTTCGAGCTCGCCGAGCTGTGGATCGAGGGCGTTTTCATGGTCGAAATGCTCGATCCGGCGCAGGCCGCCAGGTACGAAGAGGTGGTGACGCCGGCGAATATGAAGCGCTTCTTCAGCGAAATGGGCGCGAACGCCGCGGGCTGAACGGCGCCCGCCGGCGCATCGCCGTTGGCCTTTCGCGACAACGGCGACACAGGGTTGTCACATCATATCCCTACCTCCGCGGGAAGCATGTTTCCTGGAGGTAGCGATGAACGCGACACTGGCGATGGAGCAAACCGCTCGGCCTGATCTCGACCGGGGCCTCGGCCCGGTCGGCAAGATCGGCTTCGCCGCAACGATTCTCACATCGATCCTTTACGTCGCCTACAGCGTCTATCTCGATGCCAGCGCCGCCCATGTCCAGGCGACCGCCTATCTGCCCTTCTTCCTGCTGTTCATCGCCCTGCTGATCGCGCTCGGCTTCGAATTCGTGAACGGCTTCCACGACACCGCCAATGCGGTTGCGACGGTGATCTACACCAATTCGCTGCCCGCCCATGTCGCGGTCGTCTGGTCGGGCTTCTTCAATTTCCTCGGCGTGCTGTTCTCGACCGGCATAGTCGCCTTCGGCATCATCTCGCTGCTGCCGGTCGAGCTGATTCTGCAGGTCAGCTCCAGCGCGGGTTTCGCCATGGTCTTCGCCCTGCTGATCGCGGCGATCATCTGGAACCTGGCGACCTGGGCCCTCGGCATTCCCTCATCCAGCTCGCATACGCTGATCGGCTCGGTCATCGGCGTCGGCGTCGCCAATGCGCTGATGCACGGCAAGTCGGGGACCGCCGGCGTCGACTGGGGCAAGGCCAAGGAAATCGGCGAGGCGTTGCTGTTCTCGCCGCTGATCGGCTTTGTCATCGCCGCCATTCTGCTGCTGGTGCTGAAGGTGCTGGTGCGCAATCAGGCGCTCTACAGCGAGCCCAAGGCCAACACGCCGCCGCCATGGTGGATTCGCATCTTGCTGATTGGCACCTGCACCGGCGTCAGCTTTGCCCATGGCTCGAACGACGGGCAGAAGGGCATGGGCCTGATCATGCTGATCCTGATCGGCACGGTGCCGACCGCCTATGCGCTCAACCGCGCGGTGCCGGCGCCCTATGTGGCGCAATTTCACGCTCACTCGGCTGCGGCCGCGGTCGTCCTGATCAAGCACAGCGGTGGCGGCGCGGTCCCCGATGCGCAGGCGTCAGTCGAGCGCTATATCGCCGACAAGACGATGGCGGCGGACACCTTACCGGCGCTCGCCGCGCTAGTTACCAGCGTCGACCGTCAGGTTCAGCAGTACGGTTCGCTTGCCGCGATTCCGGCCACCTCGGTGAAGAACGTGCGCAACGACATGTATCTCGCCTCGGAAGCGGTGAAGCGCGTGTCCGCCGACAAGGCGGTCGGCCTGTCGAGCGCGGACGCCGATACGCTCAAGGATTACAAATCGGATCTCGACAAGGGTACGCGCTTCATCCCGACCTGGGTCAAGGTGGCGGTGGCGATCGCGCTCGGGCTTGGGACAATGATCGGCTGGAAGCGGATCGTCGTCACCGTCGGCGAGAAGATCGGCAAGAGCCATCTGACCTACGCTCAGGGTGCGTCGGCCGAACTTGTGACCGCGGTGACGATCTTCTCGGCGGACAGCCTGGGCTTGCCGGTCTCGACCACGCACATTCTATCGTCCGGCGTTGCCGGCACGATGGCGGCCAATGGATCCGGCCTGCAGATGGCAACGATCCGCAACCTGCTGATGGCCTGGGTGCTGACGTTGCCGGTATCGATTGGCCTGGCTGCCTTCCTCTATTATCTGTTTTCCCATCTGTTGTGAGAGGCGGCCCGATCGATCAGGCCCTGGCACAAGACGAAGCGCGCTGGCCGGGCCTGATCTGGGGTTTCGACATTGCCGATGGCCAGGTGCACTGGGTCGGTGACGGTCCGGCGCCGGCCGGCGGCCTGCGCTGGCTGCACGTCGCCCTGGCCGACCGCCGGGCACAGCAATGGATCGAAAGTTTCGCGGAGCTGCCGCCGCTCGCCCGCGAGGTGCTGGTCTCGGCTGACGAGCATCCGCGCGCGCTGGTCGACGACAGCGGCGTCATCGCTTGTGTCATCCTCGACGCGGGGCGTGGCCTCGCCGGTGACGACGACGTTGTCCATGCGTTGCGCTTCGCGATCGCGCCGAACCTCGTCATCACCGCGCGGCACCATCCGGTCAAATGCGTCGATGAGGTCCGACGAAGGATCGAGGGGAGCAGCGTGCCGATGACGAGCGCCGCTGCGCTCAACCTGTTGATCGGCGCGCATGTCGCCGATACCAACGAGCGGCTGCATGCGCTCATCTGTCAGGCCCAGGAGATGGAGGATGCGCTCGCCGATCGTGACCGCGAGCCCGAGCCGCGGGCGTTGCAGCTGCTCCGCCGGCGCGCGCTCAGGATCCATCGTCAGGCCAGCGGCCTTCATCGCGTGCTGAACCGGCTCGAGGAGGACGAGGCCCTGCCCGAGACGCTGTTGCCGCCGGTCGAGCGGCAGGTCCAGCGCGTCGCGGCGATCGAGGGCGACGTCGTCGCGCTGGTCGGCCAGGAGCGGCTGTTGCGCGAGGAGCTCGATGCGCGCGCGACCCAGCACAACAACCAGAATCTCTACATTCTCTCGATCATGACGGCATTGCTGCTACCGCCGACGCTGATCGCCGGACTGTTCGGGATGAACACCAGCGGGCTGCCCTTCGCGGGCGGCGCGCATGGCACGCTAGCCGCATGCATCACGGCGCTGGCGTCGATGATCGGAACCTATGTTGTGCTGCGCGCGATCGGCTTTTTCGGCAGCAGGGGATAGCGGGGGTCAGGCGGCCTTCGCTCTGATGTCGCCCTCATGCTTGAGCAGCGTCGGGATATCCTTGGCCGCGATCGGCCGGCTGAACAGATAGCCCTGAACCGACGAGCAGCCATGCGCGCGCAGCTCTGACAGCTGGGCGGTCTCCTCGACCCCTTCGGCGGTGGTTTCCATGCCGAGCGCGGTGGCGAGATCGGTGATCGCCTTGACGATCGCGCCGGCGCCGGGGCGGGTCAGCAGATTGGCGATGAACGACTGGTCGATCTTGATCTTGTCGAACGGGAAGCTCTGCAGATAGCTCAGGCTCGAATAGCCCGTGCCGAAATCGTCGAGCGCGATCCGGACACCGAGCGCGCGCAGCGAATGGAGCAGCTTGATGGTCTCTTCGGCGCTTTCGAGGAATAGGGACTCGGTGATCTCGACCTCCAGCCGATCCGGCTGCAGGCCGCTGCTCTGCAGCGCCTGGACGATATGCGTGCCCAGCCCGGGCCGGCGGAACTGGACCGAGGAGACGTTGACCGCAACGCGGATATGCGCGGGCCACAGCGCCGCTTGGCGGCAGGCCTCCTGCAGCACCCAGGCGCCGATCGGGACGATCAGCCCGGTCTCCTCGGCGACCGGGATGAACTCTACCGGGGCGATCATGCCCCGGGTTGGATGGTGCCAGCGCAACAGCGCCTCGAAGGCGCTGATGCGGTTCTTGGTCAGGTCGAACAGCGGCTGGAAATGGAGCTCGAGCTCACGGTTGCTGAGCGCGTGATGCAGGTCGCTTTCGATCACGCGCCGTTCCTGGGCGTGCTCGTTCATGCTCTGCTCGAAATAGCAGAAGCTTCCCCGGCCTGAGGCCTTGGCGCGATAGAGCGCGAGATCGGCGTTGCGCAGCAGCGTCTCGGCGTCGTTGCCGTCGATCGGCGAGATGGCGATGCCGATGCTCGACGACGGCACCAGGTCGTGCTCGCCGATGTGCATCGGGATGGCGATCGCCTCGAGCGTGCGGCGGGCGAGCATGTCGACGCCGCCCTGCGTTTTGCCGAGCGGCAGGACGACGACGAACTCGTCGCCGCCGAGCCTGGCGACGAAGGCTTCGCCGAGCTGTTCGCCCAGGCGGTTGGCGACGCGGCGCAGCAGCTCGTCGCCGACGGCGTGACCCAATGTGTCGTTGATCGACTTGAAATCGTCGAGGTCGAGGCAGAGCAGCGCGACCTCGCCACTGCGGCGCTCGGCCTGCTTGAGCAGATGGTCGAGGTGCTCGTGGAACAGCGCGCGGTTGGGCAGGCCGGTGAGCGTGTCGTTGAACGCGAGATGGGTGATCCGCCGCTCGCGTTCGGCGATGCCTGCCGCCATGCGATTGAAGCTCGCTGCCAGCCGCGCGATCTCGTCCCGTCCTTCGACCGGCACCGAGACATTCTCGCCATCGGCCAGCCGCCCGGCGGCGTCATCGAGGAGTGACACCGGTCGGGTGATAGATCGCGCCATCCGCCAGGTAGCGAAGATCACCAGCGCCAGGCCGAAGATGCCGGTCAGCGCGATCGCCAGCTGGAGCGGACGATATTCGGCGAGCGCCAGCGCCATCGGGTAGCGCAGCAGCAGCACCGCGCGCGGTGCGCCGGGCATCCCCGGCAAGGGCTTGGCCAGGGCGATCGAGGTACCGTGATCGACATCGAGCTCCGACGGCTGCCCGTTGCGGATCGTCGTTTCGATGAACTGGTCGACTGCCGTGGTCGATGTCCGCTTGTCGTCATCCGCGCCGACCCAGCTGCCGCTGGGCTGGCGCTGGTAGACGGCTGCGGTCAGCGGAATCGCCGACAGCCGCTCGAGCGCGCGCATCTCGTGACGGCTGAGATCGGTGGTGAACACGACCCAGCCGGCGAGCACCGGCGACAGCACAGGCGCGGCGATGACCTGGCGCGCTTCGCCGCCGAGCGACACGACCCCGGTGGTTGCGCCCGCATCGAGCGCGCTCCACAGGCCGGCCGCCTCGCGGGCGGTGGCGGGATCGGCAATGCCGGTGACGCTGCCATCGATACCGACGATGAAGGCCATGCGCAGCCCGAGCCGCGACTTGAGATTGTCGAGCGCCGATTCAATCGTGCCGCGGTCATGCGTCGCCAGCGCGGCGCGGAAGCCATAGTCGCGGGCGAGCAGCCCGGCGGCGTCGCGCAACTGCGTCGAGCGCTGCATCCACAGCCGGTCGAAGATCGTGCCGCTGGCGATCAGCTCGTTGCGCACCTGGGCTTCGGCGTTGCGCTCGACGACGACATAGAGCGCCGTCGAAACGCACAGCATCGCAATCGCGAAGAGGCTCGCATAGAGGACGGTCAGGCGCGTCCGAAGCAGGCCGAATTGGGGAATGCGCAGCTTCACCGACACCTCAATAGCCGGCGTCGGGCGGGCGCGGCGGGCTGCGCAGCGCGACCGTGAAGCTCTCGCGCCGCGCAGGGCCCTGGGACAGCGCCGCGCCGCGGCTGACCTGATTGCCGGGCGCGCGCAGATAGGGGTGCCAGACGTCGATCGTCACGGCCGCCGCCGGCAGGCCGTGGAAGGAGACATTGCCATTGGCGTCGGTCTTCGCCGCCCAGGGCGTGTCGACGACGTCGATGAACGCGATCATGCGATCGTGGATGTTGCAGCCGAGTGGAACGATGCCGGCCTTGTCGAACACCACCACGCGATTGACCTGCCGCTCATTGACCTTGAGCTCGAAACGCTTGGCTTCGGAGAATGAATAGACGTGATGCCGCACTGGATCGTGGTTCATGAAGGCGACGCTGGCGCCGATCGGCACGACCGAGACGAGCGGATGAAACTGGATATTCTGCTGGTCGATCGCAAAATTGCCGCTGGATTTGGGTAGCGGCGTCGCCTGACGAACGAGATGCAGCGTGACCACCGCGTCGCGCACCGGGCCGCCGTTCGGCGTCCGGATCTGAACGTCGAGATCCGCCGCGTCCGCCACGGTGCCCGCGAACAGCGCCGCGATCACAGCCAAAGGCCGCATTTCAAACATCTTAAGAGTTTAGCGCGGTGTAGTAAACAAAGCCTCTATTACCTGGATTAGGGTCCAGGCCGGCTCAGGGCGCTAGATCTTCAGCTTGAGCGCCAATTGCCCGAGGGTCTGGTCCTGCATTGGTGACAGCTCGACATCCTCGCGCTGTTCGCGCCGACTTTCGACGTGGATGAGCTCGATCACCATGGTCGCAAAAGGCGTGATCGGGCGCCGCGCGGCCGCCGTGATCGCCCAGCCGTTCTCGCCATATTCCGCGTCGGCCACGCTGCCATGGCTGTGTGTCCCGAAGGCTTCGATCCGGGCGGAGACCGAGCCTGAACCGACCTGGCGGGTCAAAAGCAGAAAGGCCGAGCGGAAACGGGTGTCGATCCAGGTTGCGCCGTCCATCTTGTGACCCATCCTGGTCCGGCCAGTGATCGCCTGGCCGGTCAGCCGGGTGCGGCTGTCGATGTCGAGGATCGCGCCAAGATGATCGAAGCGCGTCCGCCAGCCCCATTGCAGCTCGCTGTCGACGGCCTTCGGCTCGGCACGATTGTCGTAGTGAAAAGCCTGCAGCTCGAACGGCCCCGGAGGCGCCCAGGTCAGCTTCGCATAGAAGCCCAGCCGGTTGTCCAGGCTGATCACCGGGCGGGTGAAGGGTGCCTGAATCATCCCGAGGAAGCCGTCGAGCGGAGGCAGCGGCTGGCGGCTGAAGACAGTCGCCTTCTCATCGTGCAAAGCCCAGCCGCGGAAGGCGAGCAGCGTGCCGGCCGTATCGTTCAAGCCGAACAGGCCGGCGGTTAGCGACAGGCGGTTGCCGCGGACCTCGGTGGCGGCGGTGATTTCGATGCCGGTGGTTTTGACCTCTTCGCCAATCCAGCTGTTGATCGCCGACGGGGTGATCGTGTCGCGAACGCCCCATTCCGGCCCGCTGTGCTCGAGCGAGACGGGCGGATAGAGCAACCCGGCCCGGGCGGAGAATTTGACCTTGCCGACGGGCATCGGCTTGAACGTCAGATAGGCTTCGGACAGGTCGATCGGCTTGTCCTGACTGCGCTGCGCGATCGCGACGATGGTGGCGCCCAGCGACCAGGTCAGATGGGGCGTCCAGGCGAGCGTGCCCTCGACCGCCTGCGGGCGGATCCGGACGTCATCTCCGTTACCGGGGCCGAAACGCAGCTTGCCGAAGCCGCCGTCGAGCCAGGACGTTTCACCGTCCACGCCAATCAAGCGAACATCCGCGGTCGCACTGAAATCATAGGGCAGGTGCGGCGCGTCCTCGGCTTGGGCGACGCCCGGCAGCAGCCAGCAAGCGGCAAGCGCCGCGCCGCAGGCCCATGGCCGGCCCCGAATTTGTCGTGGCATCCACCCCATGGGGTGAGCTTAGGCGAATATAGTTAAGCGATGCTTTTTACGCGGTTTACGGTCTCTTAGTGCGCGTCGCCGGGCCGCGGGGTGGCTGAACAGTCAGTTTCACTTGTTTCGACCATAAACACGCGGATCGCCGGGATATCGAACAGCTTCGCCTCGTCCTCCTCGCGGATGCGCGTGGCTTCTGGCGTCATCATCCGCGCGAACGCGCGGTCGAAGGCGGCACGATCGGCGTAGACAAACTCGCTGATCACGTCGAACGGCATGTCCTCGGCGCCGTTGATCATCTCGCCGGTCAGATAGTTACGGCGATAGTCCAGCATATTGGGTCCCTGCTGGGCGAAGATCAGCGGAACATGGTTGCCTTCGTAATAGGCGCGGAACTCGGCGCGGCTCATGCCGGCGCGCTTCTTGAGCAAAGCGATCATCTTGAGCATCGTGTCACCGGCTTGTCTGGATGGTCCAAAGCTGTCCTACGTCATTCCGACGGCGATTGGGGAGAGGGTGATGGTGCAGTCAGGCGAGGTCGTGCTCGCGCGGATCGAGCATATCCTGTTCGGCCAACCCGCCGCGGCAGCGCTCGCGGAGCTCGCCACCCGGCGCGATTCGCAGCGCGTGTTCCTGGCGGCCAGCGACAGCCTGCGCAGCGGCACGGGCGAGATCGCCGCGATCGAGGCTGCGCTGGCGGATCGCTGGGCCGGGACATGGTCGGGCATGCGCCCGCATGCGCCGCGCAGCGACGTCATCGCGCTGACCACGGCGGTGCGCGCGGCGGAGGCGGATCTGATCGTCGCGATCGGCGGCGGCTCGCTGGTCGATGCGGTCAAGATCGTCGCGCTGGCGCTGGCCAATGACGTCGCCACCGCTGACGGTCTCGACGCGCTGGCCAACAAGGTCATCGACGGCAGGGTCGTACAGCCGATGCTGCGCGAGCCCTCGGTCCGCGTGATCTGCGTGCCGACCACCCTGTCCGGCGGCGAATTCGGCCCGGGCGCCGGCGCGCTCGAGGAGCGGAGCAAGGTCAAGCAGGGTTTCCTCCACCCCGCCATGGCGCCCTGGGCGATCGTCCTTGATCCCGCGCTGACCCGTCACACGCCGGAATGGCTGTGGCTGTCGACCGGCGTGCGCTCGCTCGATCATGCGATCGAGACGCTGGCGTCGTTCCGCTCCAACCAGGTTGCCGACGGCGCCGCCGAGACCGCCATCCGCCTGCTCGTCGCGGGTTTGCAGGGAAGCAAGGACGACCCGGCCGATCTCGACGCGCGGCTCAATTGCCAGCTTGGTGCCTGGCAATCGATGCTGCCGCTGGTCAGTGGCATACCGATGGGCGCCAGCCATGCGATCAGCCATGCCGTCGGCAGCACCCATGGCGTGCCGCATGGCCATACCAGCTGCGTCATGCTGCCGGCGGTGCTGGCGTGGAGCGCCGACCATGATCGCGGACGGCAGGAGCGGATCAGCGCCGCGCTCGGCATGGCCGGCGAGACGGCCGCCGACGCGTTGCGCGACTTGCTCCTGGCGCTGGGCCTGCCGACGCGCTTGCGCGACGTCGGCGTGAGCGAGGGTGATTTTCCCGAGCTTGCGCGCAAGGCGATGGCCAATCAGTGGATCCGCACCGGCCCCCGGCCGGTCGACACGCCCGAGGATGCCATGGTGAGCCTGCGGCTCGCGGCATGAACGGAGGGGAATGGCGATGCTGACCGTCCACCATCTCGGCATCTCTCAATCCGATCGCGCGGTCTGGCTCTGCGAGGAGCTGGAAATTCCCTATGCGCTGCAGCGCTACGAGCGCGATCCGGTCACCCGCGCCGCGCCGCCGGCGTACAAGGCGCTGCATCCCGCCGGCACCGCGCCGGTGATCACCGACGGCGATATCGCGCTAGGTGAATCCGGCGCGGTGCTCGATTACATTATCGGCCGCTACGGCGATGGCCGGCTGGCGGTGACCGCCGACCAGCCGAATTTCGCCGACTATCTCTACTGGTTCCACTTCGCCAACGGCTCGATGATGCCGACCGCGCTGGTCGAGCTGGTCGTCACCATGGTCGCCGGCCGAGCGGATGCTCCGGGTACCGAGGGTTTTCGCGCCCGCGCCGATGCCGCCTTCGCCATGGTCGAGCAGAGGCTGGGCGAGGCGGCCTATTTCGCCGGCGACGCGTTCACCGCCGCCGACATCATGATGCACTATCCGCTGACCAGCATGCGCCGGCCGGTGCCGCGCGACATCTCCGGCTATCCCAATCTGCTCGCCTATCTGCAGCGCATCGGTGCGCGCGCCGCCTATCAGCGGGCAATGGCGAAAGCGGATCCGGGCCTGGAGCCGATGTTGAAATGAGGCATGATGATCGGCATTCGGGTGCCGCAGAGGAAGGGTGATAACATGGCGGAGAAGATCGTCAGAATCGGCGCCGGCAGCGGTGGGTTGATCGATTCCGCGCTGGGCATCATCCAGCATCTGCAGGGCGAGGTGACGCCGGATTATGTGATCTTCGACCATCTCGGCGAAGGCATGATGGCGAATATGGCCCTGCAGCAGAAGGGGATGGCGGAAAGCGGCTGGTCTTCGGCCTTCTTCGACATGCACGTCGGCCCCTATCTCGAAAAGATCGCCGCCAAGGGCATCAAGATCATCTCCAATGCCGGCGGGCTCAATCCGCATGGCCTGGCGAACCTATTGCGCGCCGAAGCCGAGCGACTTGGCATTTCGCTCAAGATCGGCGTGGTCACCGGCGATGATCTGCGGCCGATGGTCGATCAGCTCGCCGGCGAAGGTCATCGCGACATGTTCAGCGGCGAGGAATGGCCGGACAAGATCGTCAGCGCCAATGCCTATCTCGGCGGCTTCCCGATCGCCGAAGCGCTGAGCCGTGGCGCCGATATCGTTCTGACCGGTCGCGTCGTCGACAGCGCGCTCGTGCTCGGCCCGCTGATCCATGAGTTCGGCTGGCAGCGCGAGGATTATGATTTGCTCGCCGCCGGCACGCTCGCCGGTCATCTGCTCGAATGCGGCGCGCAATCCAGCGGCGGGACCTTCACCGACTGGCTCGATCTGCCCGATCTCGACAATGTCGGCTTTCCCTATGGCGAATGCCGCGCCGACGGCAGCTTCGTGCTGACCAAGCATGAAGGCACCGGTGGCGCCGTCAGCTTCGGCACTGTCGCCGAGCAACTCCTCTATGAAGTCAGCGATCCGGCCGCTTATCTGGTCCCGGACGTCTCCTGCGATTTCACCGCGGTCAACCTCGAGGAAGTCGGACCGGACCGGGTCGAGGTCACTGGGGCGATCGGCCGCGCCCCGACCGGCTGCTACAAGGTCTGCGCGACCTATGACGATGGATGGAAGGCGACCGGCCTGATGCCGGTGTTCGGCCATGACGCCGATCGCAAGGCGCGCAGCGTTGCGGAAAGCGTGTTCGGGCGAACCCGCCGCGTCACCGACTCGCTGGATCTGCCGCCGCCCAAATTCACCCATTGGGAGCTGATCGGTGCCGGCGATCTGGTGAAGAGCGGCGCGCCGGTGAACAGCCGGCCGACCGAGGTTTTCGCTCGCGTTGTCTATCACACGGAAAGCCTGCGGGCGGCGCAGATACTCGTCTTCGAATGCAATACCGCATGTCTCAGCGGCAGCCCGGGAGCCTTGCCCTATTTCGGCGCCAGTGCTTCGCCGATCAATCCGCTGTTTTCGTTCCCGCTACCGCGCGACCG
>Ga0105240_10005069_pt1 | contig 19747 bp, 21 predicted proteins | sample KBSC54metaG_FD_80426 | JGI IMG/M metagenome (GOLD analysis project Ga0105240, IMG submission 80426) | Corn rhizosphere microbial communities from Kellogg Biological Station, Michigan, USA - KBS C5-4 metaG | ecosystem: Host-associated > Plants > Roots > Rhizosphere > Soil | place: Michigan, USA... | reverse complement strand
GCATTGCCGAGGCCCGGGTAGTAGGTCTCGACCACGTAGTCGACGAGGGCGCGGATCGTGTCGGCGCGGTCGTGGTAGGCCTGCCGCTGGAATGTGCCGAAGCGCACGTGGCTGTACTGCAGCCGGGTCAGCACGGCCGAGCGGGTCGGGCTGGGCTCGTCGCCGCGGGTCAGCTGCTCGCCGGTCTCGATCACCGAGAAGGTCCGCGATGTGGGTACGCCAAGCGCCTCCAGCATAGCCGTCGCCAGCGCCTCGCGAACGGCGCCCTTCAGCGTCAGCCGCCCGTCGGCGGTGCGCGACCAGGGCGTCTGCCCCGACCCCTTGGTGCCGAGGTCGAGCAGCCGGTCGGTCCCGCGCTCGCGCAGCTGGGCGAACAGGAACCCGCGTCCGTCGCCGAGGTCGGGGTTGTAGGACCGGAACTGGTGGCCGTGGTAGCGCAGCGCCAGCGGCCGCGGCAGATTGCCCGGCAGCGGCTCGAACCGGGCGAAATGGGCGATCCATTCGGCGTCGGTGAGGGTGTCGAGGCCCACGCTCGTGGCCGCGCGGTTATTGCGATAGCGCAGGATCTGCTTCGGGAACTCTGCTGGCGCGACCACGTCATAGAACTCGGGACCCAGCCGGTCGTGGCGCGGATCGGGACGGTAGTCGGGCGAGACGGGCATCTAGGGGCTTTTTGTCCAGGCAACGCGGCGCGGCGAGCCCCCTCCACCCCTTCGGGGTCCCCCTCCCCCAACGGGGGAGGAGAGTCGAGGTCGGCGCTGTCCGTTCTCCTCCCCCTCAGGGGGAGGGGGACCCCGAAGGGGTGGAGGGGGCGGGGCCGCGCGACGGCCTGACCGGAAGAAACTCTGAGCGCCAGATGCGCTCCCGCCGATCGCGCCGCAAGGTCGCCGCCGTATCGCCGCTGCCGGCGACGCATGTTAACCGGAGGCATGCGGCGGCCGACGCTGAACTATCTGAAGACCGAGTCCGGGGCTGGGCTGATCCTGGTCGCGGCGGCGGCGCTCGCGGTGGCAGTCGCCAATTCCCGTGAGGCCGACCGCTACTTCGCCCTGATCGCGACGCCGATCCCGGTCCAGGTCGGTGGCTTCGCCGAGACCCTGACCCTGGCCGGCTGGGTGCAGCGCGGGCTGATGCCGGTGTTCTTCCTGGTGCTCGGCATGCAGATGAAGTTCGAGATGCTGCGGGGCGAGCTCTCCAATCCGCGGCGTCTCGCCTTCCCGGCCCTGGCGGCCGCCGGCGGCCTGGCCGTCCCGGCGCTGCTGTTCCTGGCGCTCACGGGCGGGCAGGAGCCGCTGGCGAAGATCTGGCCCGCGGCGGCGGCCACCGATGTCAGCGTCGCCCTGGCGATGCTGGCCCTGGCTGGGCCGCGGCTGCCGTCGTCGCTGCGCATCCTGCTGATGAGCGTCGCCATCGCCGACGACCTGGCGGTCGCGGCGCTCCGGGCCGTGCTGCACCGGCACGACCTGGTCTGGCCGATGGCGGTGGGCGCGGCGGGGAGCCTGGCCGGGCTCATGGCCCTCTCGCGCTGGCCGCGCGCGCCGTTCCTGTTCTACGCCGTCGGCTTCGTGCTGGTCTGGGCCTTCGCCCTGAAGGCCGGGCTCGACACCTCGCTGGCCGGCTTCGCCTGCGCCCTGACGGTGCCGATCGGGGCGCGCCGGCTCGGACAGGAGAGCGTGCTGAAGTTCTTCATGGACAGCCTGCACCCCTATGTGGCGTTCGCCGTCCTGCCGCTGTTCGCCTTCACCGCGGCCGGCTTCTCGCTGCGCGATCTCACCCTGGCTCAGGCCGCCGGCGCCTTGCCCCTGGCGATCGCCGCCGCGCTGTGGCTCGGCAAGCCGCTGGGGGTGTTCGGGATCTCGGGCCTTGCCGCCGTGTTCAAGCTGGCGCGCCGGCCCACCGGGGCCGGCTGGGCGGAGATCCTGGGGGTGGCGATGCTGTCCGGGGTCGGGCTGACGGTCAGTCTGTTCTTCGCCGCCGTCGCCTCCGGCGGCGCGCCGGCCCGGGCCGAGGCCGCCACGCGCCTGGCGGTGGCCGCCGGCTCGCTGCTCTCGGCGCTGAGCGGCGCAACGTTGATAAGTTGGGCCCAGCGCCGTCGCTCCGAGAAGGGCGAAGACGTCTCGGGCTGACGCGCTAAGCGTACGCCCGGCCGGCCATCATGCCGCCGTCCACCAGGATGGTCTGGCCGGTGATGAAGCTGGAACGGTCCGACAGCAGCCAGACGATCGAATCCGCCATTTCCTCGGGGCTGGCGACGCGCAGCAGCGGGATCTTCTTCATCAGCACGTTCATCGCATCCGGGAACTGCGACAGGTATTCGCCCATCATCTCGGTGCGGGTGGCCCCGGGGGCGATGCAGTTCACCCGCACGCCGTGCTGGCCCATGTCGATCGCCGCGCACTTGGTCATGCCCGTCAGGGCGTGCTTGCTGGACGCATAGACCAGCGACGCGTCGATCCCGTCCACGCCGGCCACCGAGGTGATGGTCACCACCGAGCCGGCGGCCTGCTCGCGCATGATCCTGAGCTCGTGCCGCAGGCAGTAGAAGGTGCCCCGCAGATTTGTGCGCATCACCGCGTCGAAGTCGCTCATCGACACGTCCGGCGCCCGCGCCCGAGGCGCGTCCACGGCGGCGTTGTTCACCGCCCCGTCCAGCCGGCCGTACTCCGACATGATCACCTCGAACAGGTGATCGATGTCGGCGTCGTCGGAGATGTCGGCCCGCACGAACCGTCCGGCGCCGCCGGCCGCGACGATGCCGTCGATCACCGCCGCGCCCTTGGCCTCGTTGCGGGCGCAGGTGACCACCGTCGCCCCCTCGCGGGCGCAGGTGACGGCGGTCGCGGCCCCGATGCCCATGCTGGCGCCGGTGACCAGGATGATCTTGCCGTCCAACAGGCCCACGGCGCCCCTCCCTGCAGGATGCCGGGGCGCGACGCGGGGAATTCCGCGCCGCGCCTCGGTCGTTACTGGGCGGCCTGCTTCGGCGTGAAGCCGGTGACCGCCTTCACTTCCAGGTACTCGTGGAAGCCGAAGTCGCCCCACTCGCGACCGTTGCCGCTCATCTTGTAGCCGCCGAACGGGGCGTTGTAGTCGGCGACGCCGTTCAGCGACACCTGGCCGGCGCGCAGCCGCGAGGCCACCTCGCGCACCTTGTCGATGTTGCCGCCCGAGACATAGGCGGCCAGGCCGTATTCGGTGTCGTTGCCGATCTCCACCGCCTGGTCGACGTTGTCGTAGCCCATGATCGAGACCACCGGCCCGAAGATCTCCTCCTTGGCGATGGTCATGTCGCTGTTCACGTTCGCGAACACGGTGGGCTTCACATAGAAACCCTTCTCCAGGCCTTCCGGCCGGCCGGGGCCGCCGGCGACCAGGGTCGCCCCCTCGTCGATGCCGGCCTTGATCAGGCGCTGGATCTTCTCCCACTGGGCCCTGTTCACCACCGGGCCGATGGTGGAGTTGCCGTTCGGGTCGCCCACCGTGGTGCCGTCGGCGGCTTCCTTGGCGATGGCGATCACGTCGCTCATCTTGCCCGCCGGCACCAGCATCCGGGTCGGGGCGTTGCACGACTGGCCGGAATTGTTCATCACCGAGCGCACGCCGTTGCCGACCGCGCGCTTCAGGTCGGCGTCCTCGAGGATGATGTTCGGGCTCTTGCCGCCCAGCTCCTGGGCGACGCGCTTGACGGTCGGGGCAGCCGCGCGGGCCACCTCGATGCCGGCGCGGGTCGAACCGGTGAACGACACCATGTCGATGCCGGGATGGGCGGCTATCGCCGCGCCGACCTCAGGGCCGGTGCCGTTGATCATGTTGAAGACGCCCGCCGGGACGCCCGCGGCGTGCATCACTTCGGCCCAGATCTGGGCCGAGAACGGCGCCTCTTCCGACGGCTTCAGGACCATGGTGCAGCCGGTGGCGAGGGCGGGGGCAACCTTGCAGGCGATCTGGTTGATCGGCCAGTTCCAGGGGGTGATCATGCCGCAGACGCCGATCGGCTCCTTGACGATCCGCGTCGCGCCGCGGTCCTCCTCGAACTTGAAGGTCTTCAGGGCCTCTATCGCGGCCGACAGGTGGCCGGCGCCCATGGCCGCCTGGGCCCGCTGGGCAAGGTTGGCCGGCGCGCCCATTTCCTCGGTGATCGCGTGGGCCACGTCGCCCAGGCGCTTCTGATACTCGGCCAGCACGCGCTCGAGCAGGTCGATGCGGTCCTCCCGGCTGGTGCGCGAGAAGCTGGCGAAGGCCTTGCGGGCGGCCACGACAGCCTTGTCGACGTCGGCGGCCGAACCGGCGGACACCCGGCCGGCGACTTCCTCGGTGGCGGGGTTGATCACGTCCAGGGTCTTCGGCGTCACCGGGTCGACCCACTGCCCGTCGATGTAGAATTTCAGGTATTCGCGCATGCGGTTCTCCTCGCGTGACGTTGCGTGACGTTTTTCGGGCCCCGGTCTGCACAGGGCCGGCAATTCGGGGCGAATATCAGGTCTCGCTCTCCTGACCGAAAGGGGCCGTGGAGTCGAGTCTCGCGCCCGGGGCCAGGGGCGTCAGGGCGGCCGCGATCAGGCGGCGGGTGAGCGGGCTGACCTGCGGCGGCAGAAGGGCCGGATCCACCCAGCGCACGGCCAGGATCTCGCCGCGCGAGGTCGCCTCGCCTTGGGACCAATGCTCGACCCGGTAGCAGATCACATGGTCGCCGCGGAAGTTGACGAAGTTGTCGTGGATGCCCACCAGCGCCGGCGGCGCGGTCATGGTCACGCCGGCCTCCTCGACCAGCTCGCGCGCCAGCGACTGCTCGGCCGTCTCGCCGCGCTCGACCCCGCCGCCAGGCAGGTGCCAGCCGTGAGTGTAGGTGTGCTCCACCAGCAGCACCTCGCCGGCGTCGTTGACCACCACGCCCCGGACCCCCAGGGTCATGCCGCGATTCAGCCGCCACCAGGTGCGGAAGAAAGGTTGGAAGACGGGCTTCAGTCGGCGTCGCCAGAGCATCGCCCTTCCTAGACCACCCGTCGCTTGCCGTCAGGACCGGCCGCCGCTAAAGCCGGTCGCATATTCCTCGCGCTTCGGAGCCCCTCATGGAAGGCTGGACGGCTATCGGACTCATCGTCCTCTTCGTCATCGTGATCGGCGTGCTGAACCGCTACGAGTTCGGCCGCTTCGACTGACGCTGATGGCCGGACGCGGCTGGGCCCTGGTCACCGGCGCCGGCCGGCGGATCGGCCGGGCCCTGGCGTCCGCGACCGCCAAGGCGGGGTACGACGTCGTCGTCCACGTCCGCGCCGACCCGAAGGACGGCGAGGCGACCCGCGCAGAGATCGAGGGGCTGGGACGCAGCGCGCGGGTCGCGCCGGCTGACCTTTCCGATCCCGCCGCCCTGCCCGGCCTTCTGGCCGCCGCGCCCGGCCCCGTGACCCTGCTGGTGAATTCGGCCTCGGTGTTCGAGGACGACCGCATCGACAGCCTGACCCCCGACGGGTTCGACAGGACTCTGGCCGCGAACCTGCGCGCGCCGGTGCTGCTGGCTCAGGCGTTCGCCGCCGCCCTCCCGGCCGACCTCTCCGGCCTGATCGTCAACATCACCGACCAGCGCGTCTGGCGACCGACGCCGCGGTTCTTCAGCTACGCCTTGAGCAAAGCCGGCCTCTGGGCCGCCACCGAGATGCTGGCCCAGGCGCTGGCCCCGCGCATCCGGGTCAACGCCATCGGCCCCGGGCCCACGCTCGCCAATGTCTATCAGTCCACGGACGACTTCGCCGCTGAGGCGGCCGCGGTGCCGCTCGGCCACGGCCCGACACCCGAGGAGATCGGCCAGGCGCTCGCCTACCTGATCGACGCGCCCTCGGTGACCGGACAGATGATCGCGGTGGACGGCGGCCAGCACCTGGCCTGGCGCACCCCCGACGTGACCGGCGACTGACGTGGGAGACCCGATGACCGCGCCCCAGCCCGCCCCCGCCGAGACGCCCGCCGCCTCCCAGATCGTGATCACCAAGGTGTTCGTGCGCGGGCTGAAGGTCGACGCCCAGATCGGCGTCCACAAGCACGAGAAGGGCCGCACCCAGCCCCTGATCATCGACGTCGAGCTCGACGTCGCGGTCACCGACTGGGGCTCCCTGGCCGCGACCGTGAACTACGAGGTGATCGCCGAGGCCGCCCGCCGCGTCGCCGCGCAAGGCCATCGCGGCCTGGTCGAGACCTTCGCTCACCACCTGGCCGAGGCCTGCTTCGAGGAGCCCAAGGTCACCCGCGCCCGCATCCGGGTGGAAAAGCCGCTGGCCCTGGCCCCCGAGGCCGCCGGCGCCGGCGTCGAGATCACAGCCGTGCGCAGCTAGGCCACATGCCATGACCGACGTCTTCCCGGCCCTGCCGCCACCCCCGCCGCCGCAGACTCCGCCCTCGCCGCTCAGCGACGACCGGCAGATCGCGATGATCGTCTACATCTGCTACCTGGGCTCGTTCTGCGCGGGCGGCGTGCCGGGCCTGGTGGGACTGATCCTGGCCTATGTGAACCGCGACACCGGGCCGGACTGGCTGAAGAGCCACTACCGATTCCAGATCCGCACCTTCTGGATCGGACTGCTCTACACGGTCATCTCGCTGGCGCTGTCGATCGTGGTGATCGGCATCTTCCTGCTGATCGCCACCTTCGTCTGGTACATCGTCCGCTGCGCGCTGGGCCTCGACAAGCTGCTGAAGCGCGAGCCCTACCCGAACCCGGAAAGCTGGATGACCTGACCTTCTCCTCCCCTGCCCCGCAGAGGGCGGGGGAGGTGGCGGCCCGCGCAGCGGGACGACGGAGGGGGCGCAAGGCGGCGCGCAAACTGACGGAAGAAGAAGCGCCCCTTCCCCGCGCCCCCTCCACCGCTTCGCGGTCCCCCTCCGCTGCGCGAGGGAGGAGAATGGTCAGAGGCCCACCGCCGCCAGCGCCGCCGCCTGGCGCTCGGCCAGCCGCGCTTCCGAGAAGCCCTCCAGCGACGCCTCGAACAGCTTCCGCCAGTTCAGCGCCGCACCGAGCCGCAGGAAGGCCGAACCGAGGCCGATGGCGGCGCGGTCCATGAACACGAACTCGCGCGGGATGGTGACCGGGCCGCGCCGCTCCAGCGCCTGCTTCACCTGGAACGCCTCGCGGCGGCCGTAGAGCGACGGGCTGACCCCGTCGGCCACCGTCCGCACACGGTCGTCCAGCAGCGGCCCGTAGATGAACCGGGCCCAGATGTTCAGGGTCTCGATCAGGTCGTCATTCAGGCCCTTGAACCCCCAGATCCGGTAGGCCTCGGCCTGGCCGGCGCGGTCGTCGTCGATCAGCGCGCGGTAGAGCCGCACCACCCCGCCCACGAAGCTCGGCGGGAAGATCCGGATGCAGCCGAAGTCGAGCAGGTTCAGCCGCGCCGCCTCGCCGGCGAAGGTGTAGTTGCCCAGGTGCGGGTCGCCGTGGATCACGCCGATGTTGATCAGCGGCGTCCACCAGGCCTCGAACAGCAGCCGGGCGATGCGGTTGCGGGTCTCGGCGTCGGCCTCCGTGAACCCCAGCAGGCCGCGTCCCTCCAGCCATTCCATGGTCAGCAGGCGGCCGGTCGAAAGCTCCGGGTAGGACAGCGGCGCGGCGACGTCGTCGCGTCCGCGGAAGAACTCGCGGTAGAGCGCCATGGCTTTCGCTTCGCGGCCGTAGTCCAGCTCCTCGCGGACGCGCTCGCTGATCTCCACGCCCATCTCGCGGGTGTCGACGGCCCCGAACATCTGCCGGCCCACCGCCATCATCGCCCGCATCTGGGCGAGGTCGCTTTCCACGGCGCTCTGCATGTCCGGGTACTGCAGCTTCACCGCCAGCGCCTCGCCCTCCAGCGAGACGGCGCGGTGCACCTGGCCCAGCGAGGCGGCCGCCGCCGGCGTCTGGTCGAAGCTCGCGAACCGCTTCGGCCAGTCCGGGCCCAGCTCGGCGGCCATCCGTCGGCGGACAAAGGCCGGTCCCATGGCCGGGGCGTTGGTCTGCAGCTCTGCCAGTTCCTGCGCGAACTCCGGCGGCAGCAGGTCCGGTACGGTGGCGAACATCTGCGCCACCTTCATCAGCGGACCCTTCAGCTGGCCGAGGGTCTGCTTCAGCGCCCGGGCGTTGCGCGCGTCCACGTCGCCGCCCCCGAACAGGGCGTTGGAGCCGAACGTCACCGCCGCGCCCGACAGCCCCGCGCCGACCTTGGCGAAGCGCAGCGCGCGGCGGCTCAGCCGATCGCGTTCGGGATCATCGGGCATGTGGGATCAGACCAGGGCCTCGAACTCGTCCACCAGCCGCTCCAGCCGCGCGCAGCCCGCGGCCCAGAAGGCCTTCTCCCGGGGATCGTGACCGAAGGGCGCCAAGGCCTCCACATAGGTGCGCGCGCCGCCCGCCGCGAGCAGGTCCTCGTACAGCGGGACGAATCCCTTCGGGTCCTGGCGCCGCGCCTCCATCAGCGCCTCCACCAGCAGGTTCCCGAAAGCGTAGGCGTAGACGTAGAACGGCGCGTGCACGAAGTGGCTGATATAGGCCCAGTAGGACTCGTACCCCGGGTTCAGCCGGATCGCCGGCCCCAGGCTCTCGCCCATCACCTCCAGCCAGATCTGGCCGATGTGGTCGGCCGACACCTCGCCCTCGGCGCGGGTGGCGTGAAAGCGGGTCTCGAACCGATGGAAGGCGATCTGGCGCACGACGGTGTTGATCCCGTCCTCGATCTTGCCGGCCAGCAGGTCGCGCCGTTCCGCCTTGGAGGCCTCGCCCAGCAGCCGCTCGAACACGAGGCCCTCGCCGAAGATCGACGCGGTCTCGGCCAGGGTCAGCGGCGTGTCGGCCAGCAGCGACCCCTGCGGTGAGGCCAGGGTCTGGTGCACCGCGTGGCCCAGCTCGTGAGCCAGCGTCAGCACATCGCGCCGCTCGCCCATGTAGTTGAGGAAGACAAAAGGGTGGTAGGCGGGCGTCACCGGGTGCGCGTAGGCCCCCGACTGCTTGCCGGGCCGCGGACGCGCGTCGATCCAGGGATTGAGGAAAAAGGTCTCGGCAGTGGCTTCGAACTTCGGCGCGAGGCCCGCGAAGGCTTCCAGCACCATGCCCTTGGCCTCGTCCCAGCCGTACCGGCGCGGCTGCGCCGTGGTGAGCGGGGCATTGCGGTCCCAGTGGTCCAGCACCTTGCGGCCCATCACCTGGGCCTTCAGCCGGTAGTAGCGGTGGCTGAGCCGCGGGTAGCTGTCCACCACCGCCGCCTCCAGCGCGTCCACCGCCGCCGCGTCGACCTCGTTGGCCACGTGCCGCGACTGCGCGGGTGTCGCGAACTTGCGCCAGCGGTCCTCGATCTGCTTCTCGAACGCCACTGTGTTGAGGCACAGACCCAGCGTCGGCGTCGCCGCCTCCAGCGCCTTGGCCAGACCCTGGGCCGCCGACTTGCGCCGGCCGGGCTCGGAGTCCGACAGGCGGTTCAGCGCCTCGGGCAGGGTCAGGCGCTCGCGCCCGGCGCCGATGCTCATCCGCCCCAGGGTCTCGTCGTAGAGCCGCACCCAGTTGGCCACCGCGGGACCGCGGTCCACCAGCATCCGCTCCAGGTCGGCGCTCAGCTCGTGCGGCCGCGACAGCCGCACCCGCCGCAGCCAGGGCCGCCACTTCGCGGCCGCCGGATGCGCCGCCAAGGCCGCCGCGATCTCGGCGTCCTCCAGCTCGTTCAGTTCCAGGGTGAAGAACAGGCTCTCGGCCGCGATCTGCGAGGCGCGGGCGCGGATGTCCGACTCGAACTTCGCCGCCGCCGGATCGTCGCGCGCCGTCGACACCGCCAGGGACGCGTAGGCGCCGACCGCCCAGAGCTTGTCGGTGGCGCTTTGGTAGAGGTGGATGCCGCGATCGATCAGCCCGCCCAGCGCCGCTGCATCGCCGCGCGCGCCGACGAAGCGGCCCTTCAGGGCTGACAACTCGCCGTTCAGCCGCGCCGCCTCGGCCATGTCGGCGTCGATGTGGGGATCGGTGCGCGACAGATAGAGGTCGTCCAGTCGCCACTCGGGCAGGGTCTCTGGGACGGGGTCGATGCGGACGGGGGCGTTCATGCGGCCATCTAGCGCCGCTGGGCCGCAGGGACTAGGTCTGCGGCCCATGAACGCGCCCGCCGCCCTCTCCGGCGTCAAGATCCGGCCTGTGACCGCCCCGCTGGCGGGCGCCGTGCGCCTGCCCGGGTCGAAGTCGATCACCAACCGCGCCCTGCTGCTGGCGGCCCTGGCCCGCGGGACCAGCCGGCTGACCGGCGCGCTGAAGAGCGACGACACGCGCTGGATGGCCGAGGCCCTGCGGGCGATGGGCGTCGCCATCGACGAGCCGGACGAGACCACCTTCGTGGTCACCGCCGAGGGGCGCCTGAAGGCGCCTGAGCGCGCCCTCTTCCTCGGCAACGCCGGCACCGCCACCCGCTTCCTCGCCGCCGCGGCTGCGCTGGTCGACGGCACGGTGATCGTCGATGGGGACGCGCACATGCGCCGCCGCCCGATCGCCCCGCTGGTGGACGCCCTGCGCGCGTTGGGCGTAGACGCCACCGCGCCGACCGGCTGCCCGCCCGTGATCGTCGTCGGCAAGGGCGCGCTGGCGGGGGGCCACGTCGCCATCGATGCTTCCCTGTCCAGCCAGTACGTCTCGGCGATGCTGATGGCGGCGCCCGGGGCGACCGCGCCCGTCACCCTGGACCTGGTGGGCCAGGACATCGGCGCCCGCGGCTATGTCGACCTGACCATCGCGGCCATGAGCCGCTTCGGCGTCTCCGTCGCCCCACTCGGCAACCGCGCAGCCTGGCGGATTGATCCGGCCCCCTATCGGGCCACCGACCTCGCCATCGAGCCCGACGCCTCGGCCGCAACCTATTTCTGGGCCGCCGAGGCGCTCACCGGCGGGCGCATCGACCTTGGCGCGCCGGCCGCCGACTTCACCCAGCCGGACGCGCGCGCCCACGCCTTGATCGCCGCCTTTCCGCACATGCCCGCCGTTATCGACGGCTCCCAGATCCAGGACGCGGTCCCGACGCTCGCCGTGCTGGCGGCGTTCAACGACGGGCCAGTCCGCTTCACCGGCATCGCCAACCTGAGGGTCAAGGAGTGCGACCGGATCACGGCCCTGGCCCAGGGCCTGAACCGCCTGCGCCCGGGCCTGGCCCGGGAGGACGGCGACGACCTTGTCGTGGACGGCGCGGCGGCCCTGGCCGGCGGCCCGGCCCGCATCGCCACGTTCGCCGACCACCGGATCGCCATGGCTTTCGCCCTGGCCGGGCTGCGCCTGCCCGGGGTGGTGATCGAAGATCCCGGTTGCGTTGCGAAGACATTCCCCACCTACTGGGACGTGCTGGCCCAGCTGGGCGTCGGGTTGGAGTTCGGGGCATGAATCTGCAAAGCGTCCGGGGCCTGGCGGCCGCGGGACTGGCCATCGCCCTGGCGGCGGGCGCAGCCCAGGCGGAAACACCTCGGGCCTATCTGTTCGCCTATCACGAAGCCGGCCCATACGGCTTCGTCGACGCCTCCAGCGTGCGGCCGGTCGGCGGCCGGAGTGAGGCGGACATCCTCCTCGTGGCGCCAACAGCGCAGCCGGCCGGCGAGAAGTCGCACATGACGGCGCACATCTCGATGAACTGCCAGAGCGGCCAGACCTACATCCTGTCCGGCCAGGCCTACGACAATTCCGACGCGCCGCTCGGCGCCCCCCGCCAGGGCTCGCTGACCTCGCCCGACGACAACGTCGGCGCGCTGGACGACGCGACCCGGGCGATCGTCTGCGGGGGTTCGGGCGCCCCGCCGGAGCCGCACCGGTTCACAACGCGTGCAGCGGCGGTGGCCTGGGTGCGCGCCGGCGCGCACTGATCATGCGCCCGCCGCACCGCCTCCGCCTCGCCGCCCTCGCCCTGACCCTCCCGCTTGCGGCCACCGCCTGCGCCCCGAAGCCTCAGCCAGGCTACGTGTTCGCCGCCCGCGCGGCGGCAAGCGCGGGTCCCTATGGATTCGTCGACCCCTCGAGCATCACGACCGCCGCCGCCCAGCGGAGGGTCAATTTCCTGATGGTGGCGCCCAGCAAGCCGGCGGCGGGCGGCAAGTCGTACATCACGGGCCAGGTGACAATTGATTGCGGCACGGGTCAGACCTTCCTGCTGAGCGCGCAGGACTTCGACGATGCGGCCGCACCGGTCGGCCCGGCGCGCCAGGGGTCCCTCGGGGGCGCGACTTCAGACATGGGACAGATGGACGCGGTCACCCGCGCCCTGATCTGCGGCGGCTCCGCCGCGCCGGCCAATCCGCCCCGGTTCGCGACGGTTCCGGCGGCCATCGCGTGGGTGCGGTCCGGCGCGCACTGAATCTGCCGCGTTAACCCGCGGCTCACGTCTCCGAAACCTGCCCTTTACCCAACACCTGTATCAGGAAGGCACAAAACGAGCCTCGTCCAACGAGACGAGTGTCCAGTCCGGTGTGGTGTCTCCAATGAATAAAACGGTCCTGGTCGTCGACGACGACCCGACGCAGCGGCGGCTGACCCAGGCGGTTCTCGAGCGCGAGGGCTTCCGGGTGCTGCACGCGGACGGGGGGCGGGCGGCGCTGGACCAGCTCGCCTCCGGGACCGGCATCGACGTGGTGCTGCTCGACCTGGTCATGCCGGGCCTCAGCGGCCAGGAAACCCTGGCCGACATGCGCCAGCGCGGCTTCACCCAGCCGGTGATCGTGGTCACGGCCACCGGCGGGATCGAGACCGTGGTGGCGGCGATGCGGGCCGGCGCCTGCGACTTCTTCATCAAGCCGGCCAGTCCCGAGCGAATCCTGGTCTCGATCGGCAATGCGCTGTCCATGGGCGCCTTCCGCGCCGAGGTCGACCGGGTGAAGAAGCACGCCGGCGGGCGCACCAACTTCGACGACCTGATCGGCTCGGGCCCGGCCATGAGCCTGGTCAAGCGCCTGGGCGAGCGCGGCGCCAAGTCCTCCATCCCGATCCTGATCACCGGCGAGAGCGGCTCCGGCAAGGAGATGATCGCCCGCGCGGTGCACGGCTCGTCCGACCGGTCCGGGCGGCCGTTCGTGGCGGTGAACTGCGGCGCGATCCCCGAGAACCTGGTGGAATCCATCCTGTTCGGCCACGAGAAGGGCAGCTTCACCGGCGCGCACGAGAAGCACCTGGGCAAGTTCCAGGAGGCCAGCGGCGGCACCCTGTTCCTCGACGAGGTGGGCGAGCTGCCGCTGGACATGCAGGTCAAGCTGCTGCGCGCCCTGCAGGAAAGCGAGATCGACCCGATCGGCTCCAAGCGGCCGGTGAAGGTGGACGTGCGGATCCTGTCGGCGACCAACCGCGACCTGTCACAGGCGGTGAAGGAAGGCGCCTTCCGCGAGGACCTCTACTACCGGCTCAACGTCTATCCGATCGAGGCGCCCGCGCTGCGCGACCGGCGCGAGGACATCCCGGCGCTGGTGGGCGCCTTCATCCAGCGCTTCAATCTCGAGGAGGGCCGCCGCGTCGCCGGCGTCACGCCCGAGACCCTGGAGATGCTGACCAACGGCTTCGACTGGCCCGGCAACGTGCGCCAGCTCGAGAACGCAATCTACCGCGCCATCATCCTGGCCGACGCCCCCTATCTGCAGCCGCACGACTTCCCGGCCATCTCGGGCCTTGCCCTGCCGCCCGCGGCGGCGGCGCCTACCGAGCCGGCGGGCCAGGGCGCAACCGCCGCCGCGCCGCGCCTGCCCACCGTCGCCGAATTCGCGGCCGAGCTGCCGAAGACCGCGCCCGTGCGCATCCTCGACGACCGCGGCCACCTGCGGACGCTCGAAGACATCGAGCACGACCTGATCCAGCTGGCGATCGAGATCTACGCCGGCCACATGAGCGAGGTCGCCCGCCGCCTCGGCATCGGCCGCTCGACCCTCTACCGCAAGGTCCGGGAGCAGGGCCTGGAAGACCACATCAAGGAAGCGGGGTAGTCCCCTTCTCCTCCTCTGCGCAGCGGAACGAGCGAGGAGAAGACGGTCAGTCGCCCTTCGGCTTGAAGCCCCGCCGCTGCATCGTCTTCTTCGGCTTGCCCGACGCCTTGCCGGCGATCTCCTTCAGCTTCACGCCCTGCATCGCCGACAGGGCGGCGCCGGGCGCGCCCTTTTCCGGATCGGCGAAGGCGCGGCCGTACTTCGAGACCCGTTCCGACACCGAGCCGAGGAATTCGCCTTCCCATTCGGAAAGTTCGATCCCGGCGCGTCCGGCCTGACGTCGGACGCGTTTGAGCGCGCTGAGGGCGGCGCGCTTGGCCGCCTCGCGCCGGTCGAGAGGCTTTCGGTTCACAGCCCCCCGATGGCGGATACATAGAGGTCGATCAGGGCCTCTTCCTCCTGGCGCTTGGCGCTGTCCTGCTTGCGCAGGCGGATCACCTTGCGGAGGATCTTGGTGTCGAAGCCCTCGCCCTTGGCCTCGGCGTAGACCTCCTTCAGGTCGTTGGCCACGGTGGCCCTGTCCTCCTCCAGCCGCTCGATGCGTTCCACCAGGCTCTTCAGCTTGCCCTGGGCGGTGGAATTGAGGATTTCGATACTGGACGAATCGTCGGCCATGGCGGTCGGGAACTCTCGCGTATGAGGGGAAACGGCTGGGACCCTAGCGGGGCGCCGGGCCGCTCACAACAGCCCTCTGGCCTGCAGGGCGGGCCCCAGCGCGGCAGGGTCCTCGAACAGATGGGCGTCGAACCCCAGCGCGGCCGCGGCGTCGACGTTGCGGACGCTGTCGTCGATGAACAGCAGCTCGGCGGGCGCCAAGCGCGCCCGCTCGCAGAGGATCCGGAAGATGCGCGGGTCGGGCTTGATCACTCCCTCGCGGCCGGACACGACGGTGTCGGTGAGGCGGGCGAACGCCGGGCTCATGGCGAAGGTGGCGGCCTGGGTCTCGGCCGCCATGTTGGTCAGGCCGAACATCGGCACGCCCCGGGCCGCCAGCGCCTCGATCGCCGCCTCGGTCTCGGGGATCGGGCCGGAGAACATCTCCGCCCAGCGGGTCTCCCAGGCGCGGATCGCCGGCGCGTGCTCCGGAAACCGCGCGATCAGGCGCGCGCCATTCTCGGCGAAGCTGAGCCCGGCGTCGCTGGCCAGGTGCCAGTCCATGGTGCAGACGTTCGCGAGAAACCAGTCGCGCTCGGCCGGGTCGGGAAAGATCTTGGAATAGAGCGTGCGCGGGTCCCAGCGCACGATGACGTTGCCGACGTCGAAGACGATACCCCGGACCACGGCCCGGGCCGGGCTCAGCCCTGGCGGGCCTTGTAGCGCGGGTCGGTCTTGTTGATCACGTAGATTCGGCCTTTGCGGCGCACGAGCTTGCAGTCGCGGTGGCGCGTCTTCAGCGACTTCAGGGAGCTGCGGACTTTCATGGACGCGTCTTCGGACCGGTGGCTGCGAGAGCGGGCGGATATAAAGCCCCGCCCGGCGAAGTCAACCTCCGCCGGCTAGAAGCGCCGCGTCACGCCCACGTAAAGCTGGGAGCGGGGGGTGGCGCGGTTCAGGCCGAAGTTGATCCCGCCGTCGAGCTGGACGCTCGGCGCCTTGGTTGGAATCCAGGCCAGCGCCAGGTCGGCGGAGGCCTGGGTCACCCGGCCCGTCGGCTCGAAGTCTTCGTCGCCCCAGACCTCCGCCGCGCCGGTCAGCTCCGGGGTGATCGGGCAGCTGACACTGACGACGCCGCTGGTGTTCAGGTGTCGGCCGGACCCCACCGCATTGGCCAGCACGTCGGCCTCCGGATCGAGCGACAGCTGCCAGCCCTTCGGCAGGCTGATCTGCAGCGGCGCCGCCAAGCCCGCCTCCACCTCGCCATTGCCCACTGTGGTCGGGGCGGTGGGGAGCTTCAGATACGGATCGAGCGCGAAGGCGACCTGGCCGCCGTCATCACCGGCCAGATTCCACTTGGCGCGCAGGTAGAGGTCGCCGATGCCGCTGGCCGTCGTCGTCGCGCCGGATGTCCCATCGCGCGTGGTGACCCGCTGCCACGGCGACATGCTGACCTCGACGTCGAGGCTGTTGGTCAGGCCCAGCTTCAGCGTCGGATTGGTGAACAGCTCGATCCGCGTGCTGACGCCGCCCGCGCTCTGGAAGGTGACGTTGTAGAGGTCCGATTCGACCTGCCAGTGGCCGGCGTCCACCGTGCAGGGACCGGTGGCCTTGCTCGGCCGGTCGGCGCACAGAGGCCGAAGATCGGGCGTCGGCGTCGGGTTGAAGACCGTAAAGCCGCTCTTGTCCGGCGCGGGCGCATCGTCCGCAATTGCCGCGCCCGCCATCATCACCGAGAGCGCCGCCGCCGCCATCGCGCTCGCCCGCCGCACGGCCTCACCTTTCGTCATGAACGACGATCCCAAGCATTTGATTGCTCCCGTTCAGGTCGCTTCGCTAGCGTCGCCGTCATGAGACGCCGATTCTTCCTCGCCCTGGGTCTGGCCGTTTGCGCCCAGCCGGCTGCCGCGCAGCCCGCGCCCGGTGCGGCCCCAGCGGCAGGCGGTCCGCGGCCATCGGACCTGCTCGGCGCCTCAGGCGACGACAACTTCCTCGCCTGGCTCAACGACTTCTACGCCCGCTCGCTCTCGGCCGGCTGGTCTCGGGCTGTGCTCGACAAGGAGTTCTCCGGCCTGTCGCCCGATCCGCGGGTCACCGCCCACGACGCCAGCCAGCCGGAGTTCGCCCGGCCGATCAGCGACTACATCGCCAGCGCCGCCAGTCCCGGCGCGGCGGCGATGGGAGCGCGCAAGCGCCAGGGCGTCACCCAGCTGCCGGCGATCCAGCGCAGATACGGCGTCCCCGGCGACATCCTGGTGGCCATCTGGGCGATGGAGTCCGGCTTCGGCGCGAGCCAGGGCGATTTCGACGTGGTCCGCTCGTTCGCGACCCTGGCGGCAGCGGGGCGGCGGCGCGCCTGGGCCGAGGACCAGATCAACGCCTGCCTGAAGATCATCACCACCGGCGCGGCCACGCGGGCGCAGCTGAAGGGCTCCTGGGCCGGGGCCATGGGCCAGACCCAGCTGCTGCCCACCAGCTTCCTGACCACCGCCGTGGACGCCGACGGCGACGGGCGGCCGGACATCTGGGGCTCCAGCGCCGACGCCCTGGCCTCGGCCGCAAACCTGCTGGTCAAGGGCGGCTGGCAGGCCGGCCAGGACTGGGCGCGCGAGGTGATCCTGCCGCCGCGCTTCGACTACAGCCTGGCCGAGGGCGCGAAGATGGCGCCGACGCGGTGGGCCGAGATGGGCGTCACCCGCGCCGACCGCCGCAGCTGGCCGTCCGCCGACGCGGCGGCCGACGCCCAGCTGGCGCTGCCTACCGGCGCCCGCGGCCCGGCCTTCCTGCTGTTCCCGAACCACTTCGCGATCCGCACCTACAACAACTCGATCGCCTACGCCCTCTCGGTAGGGCTGCTCGCCGACCGCCTGGCCGGCGCCCCGGGGCTGGTGACGCCCTGGCCGCAGGAGACCCCGCTGTCGCTCACCGACCGGATGGCCGCGCAGGCGGCGCTCGCCAAACTGGGCTTCAATCCCGGGGCGCCGGACGGGGCGATCGGAACCGGCACGCGCCAGGCCCTGCGCGCCTGGCAGAAGGCTCGCGGCCTCCCGGCCGACGGCTACCTGTCGCCCGACATGATCCGCCGCCTCAAGGCCGAGACCCAGGTCGCCCCTGCCCCGGCCGGCGCTCGCTAGACCCCGGCCCCCTCGTCGCTGCGCTCCAGCGTGGTGGTGATCGCCACCTGCTCCCCCCGCACCGGCGCCGCGCCGACGGCGCCCAGGATCGGATCGCGGAAGGCGTAGGCGACAAGGCCGCCGAGGATCAGGGCGTTGAGCAGGAATGGGCCCGGCGCGCTGAAGCGGTAGAAGGCCACCGCCAGCGGCGCGAGCAGCGCGTTGACGCCATTGACCGCGGCGATTGCGCCGGCCGCGCCGGCCTGCTCCTCCATCTGCACCGACAGCGACGCGCCGGCGGTGAAGCCGGGACGGGCGAAGGAGAAGCCGAGGCTGGACAGGGCGTAGCCCACCGTCGCCGCGGCGTAGTCCGGCGCGAAGGCCACGATCAGGTTGCCCAGCCCCGCGAGACCCGCGCCCCAGCGCAGCAGGTCCTTGGGCGTCATCGCGAACATCCGGATCAGGCCCCAGAGGGCGAGCAGCCCGGCCATGGCGCCGGCCACCATCGCCACCTCGATGTAACCCTGGGAGACGTGCAGCAGGTCGTAGGGGCTGAGCCGCGGGAAGGCCTTGTGGGTCTTGTCGATGATCAGGAAGCCCAGCGTCTGGGCCTGGGCGGTCTGGCAGGTGGCGACCAGGAACCCGTAGATCAGGAACGGGACCAGCCGCCGGTCGCGCCATAGCCCGCGGGTCGGGGTCGAGGCGCCGGGGCCGGCCTCGCCGGGCGCCATCCGCGGCTCCGGCAGAAAGCGCACCGTCACCACCAGCATCCCCACCGCGATCAGGGCGAAGGCGTAGAGCGGTCCGGCGTATTCGAAGACCCCGATGATGAAGAGCGGCGCGGCCACCGGCCCGACCACCGTGCCGAGGCTGATCGCTCCGGCCAGGTTGGACATCGCCTGGGTGCGGTCCTCAGGCGCTGTCCGCTCGGCGACATAGGCCTGGGTCGCCGGGTTCGAGGCCGCGCCGAACAGGCCGAACAGGGCGCGGGACAGCAGGAACAGGACGAAGATCACCATCGGCGTGGCCAGCTTCGCCAGGCCGGCGCTGACCACCACGCCGCAGAGGATCATCGACACCGCGAATCCCGCCAGGCCGACGATCATCAGCGGCTTGCGGCCGCGGATATCGGACAGCCGCGCCCAGGTAGGCGAACTCACCGACCAGAGGATCGCCGACAGCGAGAACACCGCCGCGACCGCCGGATCGGGCATGCCGATCGAGCGCCCGATCGCCGGCAGCACCGACTGCAGCCCGGTGTTGCCCATCGCCGTGGCCATCGACACCCCGAAGATGATGGCGAAGGCGGACCGCGACAGCTTGAGCGGCGGGGCGACGGACATGGCGGGTTGCTAAGGAGAAACGGCCGCGCGGGCAACGCACTCCGAGGCCCCTCCCCCAAGAGGGGGGGAACTCGCGACGCCTGCGACCGGGCGTCGCTGGCCGCGGTTTGGCCGCAAAGGTCACCAGCGATTAAGCATTAACGCCGATCCTGCCGGCTCAGTCGCGCCGACCAGGGGGTTTTCCGGACACGCATGTTCCAGATCATCGGAATCGTCCTGCTCTTCGGCCTGGTGTTCGGCAGCTTCCTGATGTCTGGCGGCAACATGGCCGTCATCCTGGAGGCCGCGCCGCACGAGCTGATGTGCATCCTGGGCGCCGCCGTCGCCGCCTTCCTGACCTCGAACTCCATGACCGTGGTCAAGGCCACTGCCGGCGGTTTCGGCAAGGTGTTCAAGGGTCCGAAGTGGAAGCCCAGCGACTACCGCGACCTGCTCTCGCTGCTGTTCCTGCTCACCAAGACCATGAAATCCAAGGGTGTGATCGCGCTGGAGAGCCACATCGAACGGCCCACCGAGAGCACCATCTTCTCACGCTTCCCGACCATCATGAAGGACCACTTCGCGGTCGACTTCATCTGCGACACGCTGCGCATGATGACCATGAACCTGGAGGACCCCCACCAGGTCGAGGACGCCATGGAGAAGCAGCTCGAGAAGCACCACCACGAGGCCGAAGCCCCGGCCGCCGCGCTGCAAGGCACCGCCGACGCCCTGCCCGCGCTGGGCATCGTCGCCGCCGTGCTGGGCGTCATCAAGACCATG
>Ga0105240_10005068_pt1 | contig 19747 bp, 19 predicted proteins | sample KBSC54metaG_FD_80426 | JGI IMG/M metagenome (GOLD analysis project Ga0105240, IMG submission 80426) | Corn rhizosphere microbial communities from Kellogg Biological Station, Michigan, USA - KBS C5-4 metaG | ecosystem: Host-associated > Plants > Roots > Rhizosphere > Soil | place: Michigan, USA... | reverse complement strand
TAATGCGCCGTGAGCACGCTGTCGCTGTGCGCGCGCTGAACCGCGGCGCCGGCCACCGCCATGAACGCCACGAATACGAGGGCGGCGCCCAATACCAGGCGCGTGCGGATGGACAGGTCGAACCTCATCCGAGAGCAAAACGATAGCCGCGTCCGCGCAGCGTCTCGATCGGTGCCAGCGTGCCATCGGGGTCGAGCTTGCGGCGCAGCCGGCCGATCAGCACTTCCAGCACGTTGCTGTCGCGGTCCTCGTCGTGCGGATAGAGATAATCCGACAGCTCCTGCTTGCTCACCACCCGCGCGCGTTCGCGCACCAGGAATTCCAGCAAGCGATATTCGAAAGCGGTGAGGTCCATCGCTTCGCCGTTCAAGCGCACCGCTTGCGCCGAGAAGTCGATGGCCAGCGGCCCGAAGGTCATCACATCGGACGAGGCTTTCAGCGAGCGGCGCAGCAGCGCCTTCACGCGCGCGGCGAGCTCCGGGTACTCGAAGGGCTTGACCAGGTAATCGTCCGCGCCGGCTTCGAGGCCCACCACCTTGTCCTGCCAGGTGCCGCGCGCCGTGAGGATCAGGATCGGCATGATGCGGCCGTCGGCGCGCAGGCGCTGCACCACGGTGAGTCCGTTCAACTTGGGCAGGCCGAGATCGACGATGGCCAGGTCCACCGGATATTCGCGCGCCTGGAACAGGCCGTCCTCGCCGTCCTTGGCCTGGTCGACGCGATAGCCGTCCGCTTCGAGCTGGCGCGCCAGCCCTAGGCGAAGCGCGGCGTCATCTTCGATCAGCAGCAGGCGCATGACGACGCGGTGCTTGGCCGCCTAGGGCCTGCGGCCGTAACCGCCGCCGCCGTAGCCGCCCCCGCCCCGGTAATCGCCGCCCCGGTAATCGCCGCCCCGGTAATCGCCCCCGCCTCGGTAATCGCCGCCGTTCCCGCCGCGAGCGCCAGCCGCGGGGCCGGCGTCGATCATGACGACCCGCACTTCACCGCGGGGCGTCACGACTTTCACCCTCCATGCCGCGCGCCCGCCCGAATCGACGCGGTCCACCGACAGCACCCGCCCGCCGGTGGAGCGCTGCGCGGCGGCCGCGGCATCGTCGCGGCTCATGTCGGCCCACGCAAGCGTGGTCACCAGCATGAGCGCGGCGCAGATCGATTTGACGAGGGCTTTCATGGACAGGTGAACCAGCCGCGGCATGCGGCCAGGATATCAGCGAGTCACCGGCTCGACCGAAACGCGAACCCGCATGTCGCGGCCGGGGTTGTCGCGCATGAACGTGGTGTATTCCTGGCCGCGCCAGTCGTAGGTGACGCGGTAGCCCGTGAGGCGCGGCTGCACGTCATTGACGGTGCGGCAGTTGGTCACTTCACGCGGCACCACCTGGTACTGCTGCGGCTGGTTGTTCGCCAGGCGGTCGCCGGTGAGCGCGCCCACCACGGCGCCTGCAGCCGTTGCGGCCTCGCGGCCATGTCCGCCGCCGACCTGGTTACCCAGCAGCCCACCCACGACGCCGCCGAGCACGGCGCCGCCGTAGTTCTGGCCCCCGCCGACCGGGCGCTGTTCGTTGATCACCTGCGTGCTGCACTCCTGGCGCGGCGTGGCGACGTTTTCGTATTGCGGCTCGACGGCGCGCACGCGCGCATTTTCGATAAATGTCTCGGCGTGAACCGCCACAGCGCCGGTGGCGAGCAGACAGACAAGAGCGAATCGTTTCATTTCAAGAGACCCCGTTGGTTTGGTATGGGCCTATTTTGCTGCGTTTGGCTGAACGGGGGCTGAACCGATGAGAGACGGTCCGCTGAGCCACGGCAGTCACTGCTGTAGGCCAGGCCTTGCGGCGATTGCGGACGCTCGCCGATGCCCAAGTAGTGCGTTCTGCCGCACATTGAATCCGTGCTCGCGCACTTTCCAGCGCGGCAAAGGAGTCATCAATGAAAACCTATTACCTGCTTGCCCCTGTCGCCGCCATCGCCCTGGCCGGCTGCGCCATCAACAAGCCTGTTGCCTACCAACCCGCCGTGGTCACGAGCCCTGCAGTCGCGGTTGCGCCAACCTATGTGGCACCTTCAACCACCGTCGTGTGGGCTGCAGTGCCTGAGGCGCCTCTGCCGCAAGGCGAAGGCATGAGCACACGCTGACGGCGACGCCGCATCAGCACCCCGCCATGCACTTGCCTGCCGCGTTGAACTCCATCGTGCGGCCCGACAGCGGCAGGTAGGACGGGATCTTGACCGCTTTGATGAAAGCTTCGGCCTTGCTGCCCGGGCGCACCTTGCCGCCCACCGTGCTGACCTCGTTGGAGTGCGATGGGATCACCGACGCCGGCTTGACCAGCTGATTGATCACATAAGCGGCCTCGGCCGGGCCGGTGCTGAAGCCGTCGCCCATGTTCATGACGGCCAGTTTGGCGTGGTAGTAGTCGCGCACGGTCCGCTCCTGGTCGGCGACGATGCCGGTGTCGCCGGACAGATAGGCTACCAATCCGTTGGAGAAGCGCAGCACGTATCCGGTGGCCAGGCCCACGTCGCCCGCGATGCCGGCTTCGGTCATCGCCTTGCCGAGCTCGCCACCGATGTAGGCCGGATCGAGTCCGTTGCTGTGCAGGGCGGTCACCGTGGCGATCTTGATGCCATCGATGGTCACGCTGCCGCCGAAGCGCGCGAGGATGGAATTGGCCGGATCGCCGCCATTGGCCTTGAGCTTGGCCGCGAAGAACGGCGGCATTTCGCTGCCCGTCACGATCTTGGACTTCTTGGCCAGCGCGATTTCGACGGCGCTGCTATTGGGCACCGCCGAAACCGAGACGTCCGGCTTGTCGCAGGAGCCTGAATTGGGCGCCTTGTTGTGCGCGTTGCCCAGGTGGTCGCCGTGCATGTGGCTCACCAGGATGATGTCGATCTTGCCCAGCCGCGGATCGTCCGCGCCCGCCACCGTGCGGCCGGGGTCGTACAGGATGCGCGTGCCGTTCGGGTCTTCGAAGACCATCGCGCGATCTTGCGGACAGAACTCGCCGTCGATGCCGCCCAAAGGCGTGACCTTCACGTTTTGCGACTGCTTCTGGTTCTGCGCGAAAGCGGGACTGGCCAGGGCGGCCGAGAGAGCGCCCAGAATTGCGAATAAGTGCAAGCGTTTCATGATGCTCCTTGATGACTTGGGACCCACCCTCGGTGAGGGTCGCATCATATCTCCCGAAGCATCCATCAAGAAGCCCGCTGCTTTCTCAAGCAGCGGGCTTTTGCGCACCAGCACCGATCAATAGCGGCGCGGGTTGTACGGCGCGCGGTCGAATCGGTTCGGCACGCCATCGTGGTCCGTGTCGGCCCACTTCACGAAACGCGCGGCGTGTCGATCGAAAAAGCGCGAGTCGCGATCGAACCGGTTCTGGATGCCGTCGTGATCCGAGTCGCCGAACGGGCCGGCGCGGTCGTGCCCGTAGTACACAGGCGCCGGCTGGACATACCCGTGGGGATCGCTCACCGCGACGGACAAGCGCACGACCTCGTGCGCCTGCGCCATGGAAGCTGCGCCGAGTGCGCCCAAGGCGATAGCGGCGGCAATGAGGGGTTTGGCAGAGAAGAGGCGTTTCATACAAGCTCCTTGTTAAGGTGAACGTATGGTGCGATTACGCCTGTGAACGCGGGCTGAACGAAATCGCGCGCTTCGTTTCGCGCAGGTAAAGATCAGGCGCTGCCCCTAGAATGGCCCACCGAATCGAGACGCCATCACGGAGCCAGCATGCGCAAACCTTCCTTTTCCCGTGTCGCCATCGCAGCGACCCTGTGCCTTGCCAGCTTCGCCGCGCTCGCCGCACCGGACCAGCGCATCGCCACACTTGCCGCGCAGCAAAAGCAGCCGTTCCTGCAATCGCTCTCGCAATTCGTCGGCATCGAATCGGGCAGCCGCGATCTTGAAGGCCTGGACCGGCTCGCCAACCTGATCGCTGAGAAGTTCCGCGCGATCGGCGGGCAAGTGGAGCTCATCGAGCCGGGCAGTCCCGCATCGCCCGAGATCTACAAGATGGAGGACACGCCCGAGAAGATCGGCAAGATGGTCAAGGCGACGTTCAAGGGCAAGGGCACGAAGAACATCATGCTGATCGCCCACATGGACACCGTGTACCTGAGGGGCATGGGCGCCAAGCAGCCGTTTCGCGTCGAGGGCGACAAGGCTTATGGCCTGGGCATCGCCGACGACAAGCAAGGCATCGCCGTCATCCTGCATTCGATCACGATGCTCAAGCAGCTCGGGTTCGACGACTACGGCACGCTCACCGTGCTGATCAACGCCGACGAGGAACTCAGCTCACCCGGTTCGCGCTCGTTGATCACCAAGTTGGCCGGCCAGCACGACGTGGTGCTGTCGCACGAAGGCGCGAGCATCACGGAAGACAAGTTGTCGCTGGCGACGGCGGGCATCGGCTCCGCCTCGCTCAAGGTGCACGGCCGCGCCTCGCACGCAGGCTCCGCGCCGGAACGCGGCATCAACGCGCTCTATGAAATGGCGAACCAGGTGCTGCAGATGCGCGACCTCTCCGACCCGGCGACCGGCATGAAGATGAACTGGACGCTGGCCAACGCCGGCACCAACCGCAACGTGATCCCCGCCGAAGCGACGGCGTTGGCCGACGTGCGCGTGACGCGCGTGGCCGATTACGAGCGCATCGAGAAGCTGATGATGGAGCGCGTGAAAAAGCAGCTGGTGCAAGACGCGAAGGTGGAACTGAAATTCGAGCGCCGCCGCCCGCCCCTGGAATCCGGCCCCGCCGCGTTGGCGCTGGCGAAACATGCGCAAGGCATCTACCAGGAACTTGGCCGCACACTGGGCGCGGACGACAAGGTGGCCGGCGGTGGAACCGACGCGGCCTTCGCCGGCCTCGCGCCAAAGACCATCGTGCTCGAACGATTCGGGCTGGTAGGCTTCGGCGCGCATTCCAACAATGCCGAATACATCGTGCTTGACTCGATCGAGCCGCGGCTGTATCTGGTCACGCGGCTCGTGATGGATGTCGCGCGCGGGAAGGTCTCTCCGTAAGCGCTCGCCCTAGATCGCTTTTGCCTCGCCGCACGCAGCCAGCAAGGACCCGATCTTGCTTTCGCTTTCGCGATCGACGTCCAGCGAAACCCTCTTCACGAGGGATTGGATGAGATTTCGTGCCGGCTCTCTTGCGTCCTGCGCGATGAGCGAGTTCGCGAGATTGATCGTTGCGCGCAGCTCCCACGCGACGGCGCCCTGCCGCTGGGCGACCGCGATGGCCTTGCGGTAGCAGGCTTGCGCCTCGGCGAGCGGCTCGCCGGACCTCTCCAGCAGCATGCCCTGGTAGCGATGCAGTTCCGCCTCGCTCCAGCGTTCCCCGGTTCGCTCCGTCGCTTCGAGGCACTGTGCCAGCGATGCTTCGGCGCCGGACATGTCGCCGGCCGTCGCGCTCATCGTGGCGTAGTGGCCCTCCCAATAGGGCAGAAAATGCTTTGCACCGGTCATGCGGAACAGATCGAGCGCACCGCGCATTCCCGGCAAGCCCGATACCGTGTTGCTTTGGTCGCAGGCTTGCCACGACGCCAGCATGTGACCATGCGCGAGGAATATCAGGATGTTCTGGACGCCGCAGAACTGCACGAGTTCCTCGCTGATCGGCGCGACGGCCGCGTAGTCGCGGCAAAAAATGCGATGCCATCCCGCGAACGTCAATGCGAAGGCGAGCGACAGCGGATGACGCAGGCGCCGCGCGAGGGACACGGCCGCCTCCGCGGAGCGCAGGGCTTGATCCTGCCGGCCCATCAACCAATGGGTCCAGACCAGGAAGTTGTGGGCGACCACCGCCGGATCCTGGCCGAACTGGAACATATGCATCGCATGCCGCTGCGGGTCGTAGGTTGCCACGCATTTCTCCAGATAAGGCGCGGCTTCGGAAAATTCCCCGAGGTGGAAATAGATGACGCCCAGGGTCAGGTAGGCCTCCAGCAGCAGGTCGTCATTGTTGATATGGGCTGCGATCGCATAGAGCTGCTTCGCCAGCCCCAGCGCCGTCTCGAGATTGGCGCTGACGATGTTGTAGGCCACCAGCTGGTACAAGGCGATGGGCAGTTGGGGCGCATTGCCGACCAGCCCGCAAAGCTCATGCGCGCGGGCGCAGGTGACGCGCACGTCTTCCGCCGCATATCCTTTCCACGTCATCAGGCAGTGACCCAGCAGGATTCGGAACTCGAGTTCTTTCACGTCGCGTTCCGGCGTGGGCGGAATCTTCTCCAGGAGCGCCAGCCCCTGGTTGAGATGCGCGACCGACTCCTGCGTCGCAAATCCTTTCAACGCCAGTTGGCCGGCCGCGAGCCAGTAGCGCACGGCCTGATTCACTTCCTTGCCGGCGGTGTAGTGATGCGCCAGCACGTCGGGCTGCCGAGCCGCGATGTCGGGAAACACCCGTTCCATGACCTCCGCGACCTGCCGATGCAGCATCTCGCAATTGCGCTTCAACATCGAGTCGTAAGCCGCATCGCGAATCAGGGCGTGCTTGAACTGGTACAGCCCCAGCGCGAAATCTCCGCGCACCTGCAACAGGTCCGCCTTGCACAGTTGCTCCAGGCCGTAATACAGCGCTTCGCGCTTGCCGGTCCACACGGCTTCCAGCATCTTGCCGTCGAATTCGCGGCCCAGGATGGCGGCAACCTGGGCGACGGACTTCGTGTCGTTCATGCTATCGAGCCGCGCCATCAAGGCGTCCTGCAAACTGTCGGGAATCGTGCTTTCCAGGAGCTGCGTCCCGCCGGGCGCCAGCGCACCCTGCTGGTTGGTCAGGACGATCTGCTTGGTCAACACCTCCAGGTAAAGCGGCACGTTGTCCGACTTTTTCATCAGCTGCTGCAGCATGCTCTCGGACAGGTTGGCGTCGCCGGCCGCGAGCCGCACCAATTCCATCGATTGCGCATCAGGAAGGCGGCCGATATCCAGGGTGGTGAAGTTGCCCTGCGGCGGCCAGGGAGGTGAGAATTCCGGACGGCTGGTCAGCAACATCAGCGATTGGCTGTTGGCGGCTTCTTCCGTCCATACGCGGATCAGTTCCAGCGTCGAAGGGTCCGCCCAGTGCAGGTCTTCGACGACCACGACGACGATGGGCGATGGGCTCAACTGCCGAAACAGGTTCGCGACATATTGCAAGGTGAGTTGCTTGTGGCGCTCCGGTGTCAGGTTGAGCACCGGACGATCGGCAGGCGCGGGCACCGACAGGAGCATCGCCAGCAAGGGTGCGGCCAGCGTCTTGTCCAGCGTGGTGCGGTCCAGGAAGCTCTCGAGCAATGACCATTTCTGTCCCGCATCGCCGATGTCGGCCGACGAGAAAATTTCCTGCTGCAGCCATTCGATCACGGGAAACAGCGCACTCTGGTTGTAATAGGGAGAGCATTGCAGCTCGATCGGCACGACCGTGTGCTGCGCGCAGATGCCTTCGACCAGCGCGCGCGTCAGGCGCGATTTTCCGATCCCGGCCTCGCCCTTCAGCAGCACGGTCTGGCCATGTCCGGCCACGACCTGCCGCGTGCGCTCTTCAAGCAGCGCCATTTCCTCGAGCCGGCCCACCAGCGGCATGACCGACATCCCGTGCGCCGCGGCAAACCGGCTCTGGCGCTCGCGTTGCCGGATGACTTCACGAACCAGCACCGGCTCGGGAATGCCTTTGAGCGAGTGCACTCCGATTTCCTTGCACTCGAAGCGCTGTCCCAGCATTCGATAGGTGTGCGGCGAAATGACAACCGTGTTCGGCGCGGCCAGACTTTGCAAACGCGCGGCGAGATTGGGTGTCTGGCCAACGGCGACCTTCTCGATGTTGGCGCCGGCACTGACCAGGTCGCCAATCACGATGGGGCCGGTGGCGATGCCGATCCTCGCCCGCAGCCGCAGGCCCGGACGCGGTTCGAGCGCAGCGAGAGCTTCGATGATTCCCAAGCCGGCATGCACCGCGCGCTCGTTATTGTCTTCGTGCGCGACGGGGTAGCCGAAATAAATCAGCAGGCCATCGCCCAGGTGCTGTGCGACAAAGCCCTCGTAGCGCTTCACCACGGCAACGCAAATGTCCTGGAACGAACGGATGATTTCCTGCAGATCCTCCGGGTCGTACTTCATGGACAGCGCCGTTGAATCGACGACGTCGCAGAACATGACCGTGAGGTGCCGGCGTTCCCCTTCGCCGGCGGAGGCGCCGCGCTCGGGCGCCGGTGCGGGTTGGCGATCGGCCGTCAGCGCCGCGCCGCAGTTGGAGCAGAACCGACTCCCGTCTTTATTTTCACTGGCGCACTGGCTGCACTGCATATCGCACCTCCTCACCGCTTCTCAGCGGTTACCGCCTGGTTAAAACTGCACGCCCGCCGCGAAACAGTTCTTGGTGGGATCCACTCCACTCTCGGGATACAAGCTGATCCTGAATTGCGGAAACTGCTGGTGCAGCTTCTTGTCGGTGGCGATCATCGCTTGCTTGAATTTCTCGATGACCGGACCCAGCTGGTTGGCGAATTCGTACTTGAATTCGTTCAGGTAGGTGGTGCTGTGCGGCATGAAGAACATCTCGTCGCACAAACGCGCCGGAATGACGTCGCGGATCAGCCGCACCCCCGGCCGCCACTCGGGCTCGACGCCCGGCGTGGGCGACAGCATCGGCTTGTCGCGCAGGATGTAGGGCGTGGGGAGTTTCTGCTCGAACATGTCGTGCATGACCCAGTGGTCCGCCGTATGCACGATGGCGCCGTTCCAGATGATGGAGGCACAGGTCTCGGCCAGCAGCTTGTTGTTCTTGTAGATCGTGTTGCCATCGGGAAACCCCGGAACCCACGAGGCGACATGGTCCGCCCAAAAACGGATGGCCTCCCAGGTCTTGCCGTCGTCCGGAAGCGATGCGACGACCCCGGTCGCAAAGTCCAGGATGGGTTGGAAATAGCCGTTGAGGAACGATCCGTATTTGGACGGGATCTGCCGCGGCTGCGTGGCGAATCGATAGGGCGGGAAAGCCTTGCTCGGTGTTTCGGATCCCCACCAATAAAACGGAAAGACCTTGCGGATCTCCTCGCCAGCCGCGGGATAGGGGCTGTAGGGAAAAGTCGCGGTTCGGCTCAGCAGCGAGTGCGGCCCCTCCAGCACGCGGTTGTCCACCGGCAGGCTCATGAAAAGGTGCGGCAGCAGCAGCTGCAACACGCGATTGCTTTTCGGCAAGACCGACTTGGTGATGGCGTTGATGGCGTCGAACGGAAAATGCACCATCGGGTGGTCGATCAGATTGATCCGCACCAGCGCGGCCTGCAAGGCGTAATACTTGGCCAATTGCCATGCCTGCCCGTGCCCGGGTTGGAGCAATGCCCCACGGTCATACGGGCCGCCGGGTTGCGATTGGGCGAAGATCCTGATGCCGTCGACCCGGAAGTCGTATACCTCGTCGGCCGTGGAACTCAAGGGGCGCGACAAGAGCACGACGCAGGGCGCCACATACTCGCCCGGCCAGGTCTTGCGCACCACCGCCATGTGCATGAGGTCGCATTTCCAGTATTGCCGGGCCTCGTCGTTCAGGAGCCCCTCGAACGGGGCGTGATCCGCAGTATCCAGCTCGGTCAGCATCTTGCTGAGCAAGCCGTGCGCGATCATCTCCGTGAATGTCGAATCGGGCAGTCCGGGGTAGGTGCCCGTCGCGTCCTCGAAATCCACTGGCGTTCCCAGTTCGTACCAGGCCAGGATCTGGGCCTCGATCCCGGCTTCGTACATCCAGCCTACCGGTACGCGCAATAGGTTGGCGGAGTACTTGATCGCCGAGGGAACGAAGTTCAGGGCAAAGTTGTAGTACAGGTAGTTGTAGAGGTACTTGGTCCAATCGTCGACCTCCGACTTCGGAATGCAGTGCGGACCCTCCATCAATACTTCGGGTGCGACTTTGCAGGCGTTCTCGCCCTGAGGCGGGGTGGGCCACGGCCCCTGGTCCCCATAAAGAAATTCGCTGGGCTGGAAACCCGGGGGCAGTTGGAACGGGAGCCCCGGTTGGCAAATTGATCCGGGATCGCCTGTCGAAGCGGCCATGAGTCTTCCCCAAATTTCGGTTGAAATTCCTGGATCGTGCGGCACTGCCATTCAACAATTCCGCTTTCCCGACTCGGCACGGTGCAGGCGCTAAGCGGCGCAGCTTAGCAGCAACGCCCGCGCAGTACAACGGCAGTTTCCTAGCGGGCCGCCAGCGCGACCACATGCGGCGCAGCCAGCAGCGCCAGCAGGCGGATCGCAGCGATCTCGTGCTCCTGCCAGCGCGGCTGCCGGCCAAGGACGTTGAAGGTCGCGGCGCATCGCCCGTCACGCACGATCGGCACGTTCACGACCGCGTGCAGGTCGAGCGATGCGATCCGCGCGTGATCGTCGAAGACCTCGGCCAGCGCCTGGTCGCCCTCGCCCACGAACACCTTGCCTTGCTCGATCAGCTGGCGCGTCCACGCAGTGCGCGTCTTGCGCTTGGCGCCGCCGACCGGGTACGCGTGGGGATGCGAAGTCCAAACGCGCTTGAGCTGGACCTCGCCCGGCGGGTCGTGCGGCATGGTGGCGTCCACATTCACGGTCATCATGCCCTCGCCCAACATCATCGAGCGCGCCTGCTCGATCACGCCCATCGCCTCGTCGAACGATTTCGCCTGCGGCAGCGCGCTGCACAACAGCTCGCAGACTTCCACCGGGAACACGCCGCTCACGCTCGCGCCCTCCGCCGTGGATCGCACGCGCTCATTCAAGCTTGATGCCCAGTTCGTGAATGACCTTCGTGTAGCGCGCCGTATCGCGCTTGAGCGTGTCGGCCAGCTGTTCCGGCGTGCTGTTGATCACCTCGACGCCCATCGCGTCCATGCGCGAGCGGACTTCCGGCACCGCCAGCGCCTTGTTGATCTCCGCGTTCAGCTTTGCCGCCAGTTCGTGCGGCATGCCCGCCGGACCGAAGGCCGCGTACCAGACGCTCATCTCGTAACCGGGCAATGTTTCGGCGACGGTGGGCACGTCCTTCAACAAGGCCGAGCGATGCGCCTCCGTCACGGCGAGCAGGCGCAGCTTGCCGGCCTTGACGTGCGGCAGCGTCTGCGTGCCCGCCGAAAACAGCACCTGCGTCTGGTTGGCCACGGTGTCCGCCACCGCCGGCGCGCCGCCCTTGTAAGGCACGTGCAGCATCTTGATGCCGGCGGCCTTGTTGAACATCTCGGCGCTCAGGTGGTTGGTGGACCCGGCGCCCGCGGACGCGTAGGCGAGCTTGCCCGGATTCGCCTTCGCGTACGCGATGAATTCCTGCAGGTTTTTCGCCGGCACAGATGGATTGATCACCATCGTGTTGATCACGTTGGCCACCAGCGCAATCGGCGTGAAATCGTCCGCGCCCTTGAACGGCATGTCGGGCATGAGCGCCGGGTTCATGGCATGCGTGCTCATCGACCCGATCAACAAGGTGTAGCCATCGGGCTTGGCCTTGGCCACGATGTTGGAGCCGATGTTGCCCGACGCGCCCGCCTTGTTCTCGACGAGCACGGGCTGGCCCATCGACTTGGTGAGCTGCTCCGCGATGGCGCGCGCGAGGATGTCGGTCGAGCCGCCGGGCGCCCAGGGCACGATCAGCGTGATCGGCTTGTCGGGGTAAGCGGCCGATGCGGTGGCGGCAATCAGCAGCGCCAAGACTGCGACGCAAATGCGGCGAAAGATTTTGAACATCGACGGCCTTTCGAGAGGGCTTCCTGAAGAACGCGAGCTTAGCGCCCGACGGCGTAACCTTGCATGCCGCGCGGGTTGGCGCCGGCCCGCAGCACCGGCTGGCCGCGACTGTCGCGCTCGCGGGTGCAGGCCGACATGCGGCCCTCCGACCAGGGCTCGCCGACCTTGACGCCGTGACCCGCGGCCTGCAGCTGCGCAATCACCTCGGGCGCAAACCGCGACTCGAGCGCCAGCGTGTTGAGCGTCGTCTGGCGCGGCCAGAACGAGCTGGGGAAATGCTTGACGTGCCAGGCCGGCGCATCGATGGCCTCCTGCAGGTTCATGCCGTGCACCGCGTGGCGCAGGAAGAACGCGGTGGACCACTGGTCCTGCTGGTCGCCGCCGGGCGTGCCGAACACCATGTAGGGCTCGCCGTCCCGCAGCGCCAGCGACGGCGACAAGGTGGTGCACGGCGCGACGCCGGGCTTGAGCGAATTGGGCAGTCCTTCGTCGAGCCACGTCATCTGCAAGCGGGTGTTGAGCGCGAAACCCAGCGCGGGAATCACCGGGCTGGACGACAGCCAGCCGCCCGAAGGCGTGGCCGCGACCATGTTGCCGGCGCTGTCGATCACGTCGATGTGGCAGGTGTCGCCGACGAAGATTTCCAGGTCCGCCCACTGCGCCACCGGCGGCAACGCGGCAAAGGTCGGCTCGCCGATGCCGAAGCGGATGTCGGCCTCGCGCAGCGTCCGCTCGGCAACCTCCAAGTCGGGCAATACGGGCGCCCTGCCGAGCGGGCTGCCCGGGCGCAACTCGCCCGACGCGCGCGCGAGGTCGACCTGCGTCCAGCGTTCGCGCAGATACGCGTCAGACAACAGCGCCTGCTGCGCATCGGCGCAATTCGCTTGCGCCGTGCCGTACCAGGCGAGCCGGTCGGCCAGCGCCAGCTTGGCGGCTTCCGCGATGCGATGAACGAAGCCCGCGCTGTCCGGCGCATGCGCTTGCAGACCCGCGTGCCGCAACAGGCCCAGTTGCTGCAACGAGGCCGGCCCCTGGCTCCAGAAGCCGCACTTGGCCACCGTGTAGCGGCCGAACTCGATGGTCGCGGGTTGTTCGACGACGGTCCGCCAGCGCGCCATGTCGTCCAGCGTCAACAAGCCCTTGTGATTTTCGCCGCTGGTGTCACGGACCGCTTCGCTGCGGCAGTACTGTTCGATCTCGCGCGCGACGAAGCCGCTTTGCCAGATGCGCATCGCGGCCTGAATCACTCCGGTGCGCGAACCGCCTTCGCGCTGCGCGTCGGCCAGCAGGCGCTCGTACATCGCGGCCAGCGCGGGCTGCCGGAACAGCGCGCCGGGTTGCGGCACTTTGCCCTGCGGCAACCACACGGCCGCCGAGGAAGGCCAGTGCTCGAGGAACAGTTCGCGCACCGCGAGGATCGCCTGCGAAATGCGCGGCACCAGCGGACAACCGTCGCGCGCATAGCCGATGGCGGGTGCCAGCACGTCGGCCAGCGGCCAGGTGCCGTGCTCCAGCAGCATCGTCATCCACGCGGAAAATGCGCCGGGCACCGTGGCCGGCAACAAACCGATGCCGGGCACCTGCTCGAAGCCCATGGCGCGAAACGCCGCCGCGCTTGCCGCCTGCGGCGCGCAACCCTGTCCGCGGATCGCCTGCGTGCGCCCTTGCGCCTGGTCCCACAGCAAGATCGGCGCTTCGCCGCCGGCGCCGTTCAGATGCGGCTCGGCCACCTGCAGCACGAAGCCGCCCGCGACCGCCGCGTCGAACGCATTGCCGCCGCGCTCCAGCACGCCCATGGCGGTCTGCGAGGCGAGCCAGTGGGTGGATGCAACGACGCCGAACGTGCCGATGATTTCGGGGCGGGTGGTGAAGGGAACGGACATGCGTGCATTGTCGCCGGGCGGACGTGCATGGGGCGGCATGGCCTTCCTCGCCCGGCGAGCGCGCAAACGATGTCAAGCCGCTTTCGGCCGCGCGGCGATACCCGCTTGTCTGCGAAATAGAAAGCCCCTACATTCGCTCTGGTCGAGCAATACGGAGGGCGGGAATGGGGCGTCGATTTTTCACGATCTTGCTGGCGGCCGCGGGCTGGCTGGCGTGCGGCACTGTGGGCGCGCAGCCGCTGGACATGCAGGTGTTCAAGCGCAGCGCGGAGCAGGCGCCGGACCTGAAGCTGACTACCGAGGCGAAGGAGCCGTCGTTCTTCATGAGCGCGCCGGTGCTGCTCAAGCCCGCCGGCGAGGGGCCCTTCCCCGCGCTGGTGGTCTATCACACCTGCGGCGGCGTGCGCAGCGAGACCTTCGATTGGGCCAAGCGCGCCGTCGCCGAAGGCTATGTGGCGCTGGTCATCGACAGCCTGGGCCCGCGCGGCCTGAAGACCAATTGCATCCCGCCCACGTCGGTGCCGATTTCGCGCGGCGTGAAGGATGCGTACCAGGCGCTCGTGCACCTGCAAAGCCTGCCATTCGTCGATCGCGACCGCATCGGCCTGATCGGATTCTCCTGGGGCGCGATGGTGGGCACTCTGGTGTCCAGCGCGGAAGTGGCGCAGCTGATGTCACCCGGCCCGCGCTACCAGGCCTCGGTGGCGTTCTACCCGATGTGCTACTTCAAGGGCATGCGCGGCATCACCACCACCTTCGAATACCTGCGGCAAGACGCCGACCGGCCCTTGCTGGTGCTGATGGGCGACCAGGACAACGAAACGCCGCCCGCCGACTGCCTGCCGCGCCTGGAGCAGCTCAAGGCGAAGAACGCCCCCGTGGAGTGGCACCTGTACCCGGACACCACGCATTGCTGGGACTGCATCAGCGTCAACGGCTATCGCAAGGTGGATTTCCAGGGCAACAACATCGTGTACCGCTATCGCAAGGACGTCACCGAGGATTCGGGCAAACGCGCCTTCGAGTTCCTTGCGAAGGCGATGCCGAAGCGCTGAGGGGCCGCCGCTTGCGGCCGGCGCTCGCAGCTCGACTGGAGCGAAGGGGCGACAATCAAATCCCCACTTTTCTTCCAGCAGAGGTTCACATGTCAACTTACATCGACGCCATCCTCATTCCGGTGCCCAAGGCCAACCTCGATACCTACAAGCGCATGTCCGAGCAATGGGGCAAGGCGCACTTGCGTCACGGTGCGCTGTATTACTCCGATTCGATCAGCAACGATGTGCAGCCCGGCAAGGTCACATCGTTTCCGCAGGCGGTGCAACTCAAAGACGACGAAGCGATCGCCCTGGCGTGGGTCGTGTACAAGAGCAAGGAAGATCGCGACCGTATCAGCAAGGCCGTGATGGAAGACCCTCAATTGAAGGAGTCGATGGACCCCTCGAAGATGCCTTTCGACGGCAAGCGCATGTTCTGGGGCGGCTTCGAAACCATCATCGGCCTCTCCGCCGGCCACTAAGAGCGCGTGCCCTTGCTTTCCCGCATCCTGTTCCCATCTGGCGTGGATGGGAGCGCGTGACCTCGACCTGCTCGACGCCTATTCGCAGACCGTGAGCGGCGTGGCCGAACGGGTCGGCCCCAGCGTTGCGGCCGTGCAGGTGCTCGGCCGCAACGGCAAGCCGGCCGGCAGCGGATCGGGCTTTCTCTTCACACCCGACGGCTACCTGCTGACCAACTCGCACGTCGTGCGCGCGGGCCGCGCGGCGCGGCCCGATGCGTCGGCCGCGTTCAATGCATCGTTCAGCGACGGCCGCCATTTCTCGGCGCGCTGGGTCGGCGACGACCCGCACACCGACCTGGCCGTGCTCCAGGTGGACGGCCTTTCGCAAGGCGCGCTGACGTCGGCGACGCTGGGCCGCTCGGCCGATGTGCGGCGCGGCGAAATCGCCATCGCGATCGGCAATCCGCTCGGCTTCGAACACACCGTCACCGCGGGCATCGTCAGCGCGCTCGGGCGCAGCATGCGCGCGTCCACCGGGCGCATGATCCCCGACGTCATCCAGACCGACGCGGCCCTGAACCCCGGCAACTCCGGCGGGCCGCTGCTCAATTCGCGCGGCGAGGTGATCGGCATCAACACGGCGATCATCGCGCAGGCGCAATCTATCTGCTTCGCGGTGGCGGTGGACATCGCCAGCGTCGTGATACCGCAGCTCTTGCGGCACGGCCGGGTGCGGCGCGGATGGCTGGGCGTGGGCGGCAGCACGATGGCGCTGGACCGCCGCATCATCGTGCCGCTGGGACTGGTGCAAAGCCACGCGGTGCGCGTGTTGAGTGTCGAGGCCCCCAGCCCCGCCGCGAGCGCGGGCCTGCGACAGGGTGACCTGCTGTTGGGCATCGACGGACAGGACATCGCTTCGGTGGACGCGCTGTACCAGGCTTTGGGCCCGGAGAGCGTGGGCCGTGAGTGCGTGCTGAAGGTGCTGCGGCCGGGCAGCGCCGCGCCGATCTATCTCAGGGCGCGTCCCGTCGAGGCGGCGGAGAGTTAGGAGAAGCCCGGCTTCCCTCCGCCTTGATATTCGCGGCCCGCGTGACGGCCTGCCACGATTGCAGCTCGCTCGTCACCACCTTGTCCAGCGGCGATGCGACTGCAGGAACGGATGGCCACGCGACTCTCCCTCGAAACGGCGGATTGACCGGTGAGGCCGAGGATAGGAACACCGGTGGCGCTGTCAAGCTGGCGATCCTGCGCGAGAACGGCACACGTCGCACTCTGCTCGACCGATCTTGGATTTGAAGAACACCTCGATGCTTCCTATATTGGTTCGCACCGCGGTCGCCGGTTGCGACTATTTTCGGCGTGGAGGTGAACATGGCGAATCCAGTAAGTGTCTCCAGTTTCGAGGTGAAATCGCACGACTCGCCCGACGAGGTGCGCTCGCCGAACAAGACCCGCGTGGAAGTGGTGCAGCTCAGCGGTGTCACCATCGGCCGCTTCAAGTTCGAGCCCGGCTGGCGCTGGTCGGAGTGCGTGAAGCCGGTCGTCAAGACCGACCTGTGCCAGGTGTCGCACGTGGGGCACGCCGTCTCCGGCAACATCACGGTGCGCATGAAGGACGGCACCGAAAAGACCATCACCGCGGGCGAGTCGTACACCATCCCGCCGGGACACGATGCCTGGGTCGAAGGCTCCCAGCCCTTCGTCGGCATCGAGGTGATGAGCGCCGATATCTACGCGAAGGGTTAGGCGGGCATCGGCGGATCCTAGGCGTGGCCTGCGCCCATCGCTTGCGCGCGCCGCTTTTGGAACACGTCCCACACCTCGGGATTCGCCAGCCGCGGCGGCCGTTCGCCGTGCGCGATCTGCAGAATCTGCTCTGCCGCCATCCGTGCGACGTTGCGCCGGCCTTCGTGCGACACGCCCGCCGTATGGAAGGTGGCAATCACGTTGTCAAGCGCCAGCAGCGGATGATCCAGGGGCGGCGGCTCCTGCTTCCAGACATCGAGCCCCGCGCCGGCCAGATGCCCCGACGTCAGCGCCTCGGCCAGCGCCTGCTCGTCGTGGACGCCGCCGCGCGCGGTCGTAATGAAGATGGCCCCCTGCTTCATGCTGGCGAACCGCTTCGCGTCGAATAGATTCAGCGTGTCCTTGTTGCGCGGGCAATGCACGCTGACGAAATCCGAGGAACGCAGCAGCGTATCCAGCTCCACCGGCTCGGCGCCGCGCCGGCGGATTTCCTCGGGGGCGACGAAGGGATCGACCGCCAGCACGCGCATGCCGAAAGCCTTGGCCAGCGCCGTCGTGCGCGAGCCGGTATGGCCGATACCCACCACGCCCAGCACCTTGCCGCCGATATCGTGCCCCATCACGTCTTCACGTGAGAAGCCGCGCTCCTTGCGCAGCCTGCGGTCGGATTCGGCGATGCGCCGGCTGACGCCGAGCATCAGCCCGATCGCCATCTCGCCCACCGAAGCGGCATTGCCGCCAACCTGGCTCACCACGGCCACACCCGCGCGCGTGCAGGCGTCCACATCCACGGTGTCGTAGCCCGCGCCGGCGGAAGACACGCACAGCAATCGCGGACAGCGCTCGACCAGCGCCTGGGTCGCGCGAAACTGCAGGTTGAGTTCGTCCTTGGCCGCCGAGATCTGGTAGATGTGCGCGCGCTCCAGCGCCGCCCAACCCCGCTCGGAGTCGCGCACGGGCGCGACTTCCAGCGTGACGTTGGGGTCGGATCCGACGATCTCGTCGAAGACCGGGTTGATCCACAGGTCGAAACGGGTGACGTGCCAGTGCGGGGAACTTGTCATTTGATTTCTCTCGCTCAATCGAGCTTGGCGCCCGATTCGCGGACGATGGTGCCCCAACGCGCGATGTCTTCGCGAATGAGCTTGCCGAACTGCTCCGGCGTGCCGCCCAGGACATCGGCGCCCTGCGCGTCGAATTGCTTCTTCAGCTCGGGATCCTTCAGCGCCTTGTTGATGTCGGCGTTCAGTTTCGCGACCATGTCTTTCGGCAGGTTGGCGGGGCCCAGGATGCCGAACCAGGTGACGGCCTCGAAGCCTGGGTAGCCCGACTCCGCGATGGTGGGCACCTGCGGCAGGTCGGGCACGCGCTTGGCCGAAGTGACCGCGATGGCTCGCATCTTGCCGCTGCGGATGTGCCCGATCAGCGTGGGGACGGAGGAGACGTACAGCTGCACGGCACCGCTGATCACGTCGGTGGTGCCTTGCGAAGCGCCCTTGTACGGAATGTGCGTGAGCTTGATGCCCGCGCGCTTTTGCAGCGCTTCGGTCGACAGGTGCGCCACGGTGCCGTTGCCGGAAGAGGCGAAATTGATGCTGCCCGGATGCGCCTTGGCTTCCTTCACCACATCGGCCAGCGTGTGAAACGGCGAGGCGGCGCTGGCCACGATCACCAGCGGCGAGCTGGCGACGAGGCTCACCGGCGTCAGGTCCTTCACCGGGTCGTAAGGCAGCTTGGGATACAGCGTCGGGTTGATCGCGAGGTTGCTGGTCTGCCCCATCACGAAGGTGTAGCCGTCCGCGGGCGACTTGGCTGCCGCGTCGACGCCGAGGTTGCCGCCCGCCCCCGGCTTGTTGTCGATCACGAAGTTGTAGCCGGCGACCTTGCTCGTGAGTTCGCGCGAGATCACGTCGGTGCCGCCGCCGGCCGGAAAAGGAACGACCAGGCGGATGGGCTTGGCGGGCCAGGCCTGCGCAAACACATTCGTGGAAAGGAGCGAAGCGGCCGCGAGGGCCACGGCCGCGCGCCGGGAAAACTGCATCATGTGGACTCCGCATCGGCGCTTGGAAACGCCGCCGCGCAATGTAGCCCGCCGTTCCGCTGCATACAATACCGTTTCACTGTACGAACCATGGTGCAACATGCGCAACGCGACCGTCACTTCGGTTGAGCCCACTATCGGCAGCGGCGGCGTGGCCGCGGTGACGCGCGCCCTGGCCGTCATGGAAGCCTTCGCGGTCGGCGAATCGACCTTGGGGCTGGCCGAACTCAGCCGGCGCATCGGACTGCACAAGACGACGACGCTGCGGCTGGCGCGCACCCTGGCGCTGTCGCAATACATGGTGCAGACCGAGGACGGCCAGTGGCGGCTCGGACCCGCGGCGGGCTGGCTGGGCGCGCGCTACCAGGCGGGCTTCGACGTGAACAACGTGGTCGAGCCTGCGCTGCACCGGCTGGTGAAAGAGACGGGTGAGAGCGCCTCGTTCTACGTGCGCGAAGGCGACGTGCGCTCGTGCGTGGCGCGGGTCGAAGGCCCGCAGTCGGTGCGGCACAACGTGCGCATCGGCGCGAGGCTGCCGCTCAATCGCGGCGCGCCCGGGCGGGTGATCCTCGCTTTCAGCGGCGCGTCGGGGCAGCCCTACGAGACCATCCGCGAGCGCGGGTATCACATTTCGCTCGGTGAGCGCGAGCCGGAAGTCGCCAGCATCGCGGCGCCGGTCTTCGGGCTGAACTGGCGCTTGCTCGGGTCGATGTGCATCTCGGGCCCGAGCTCGCGCCTGACGAAGGCGAAGCTGGACAAACATGCCAAGGGCGTGGTGCGCGCGGCCAACCAGTTGTCGTATGCCCTGGCCGGCAGCCGTTCGACGGCCACGCCGGCCGCGGTATCGCGCTGGCACCCTTAGCAGAAGCCGCGCGCTGAATGAG
>Ga0105240_10005065_pt1 | contig 19755 bp, 20 predicted proteins | sample KBSC54metaG_FD_80426 | JGI IMG/M metagenome (GOLD analysis project Ga0105240, IMG submission 80426) | Corn rhizosphere microbial communities from Kellogg Biological Station, Michigan, USA - KBS C5-4 metaG | ecosystem: Host-associated > Plants > Roots > Rhizosphere > Soil | place: Michigan, USA... | reverse complement strand
GGGATAGCTTGGCGTTGACTTGGCGGTGTTACCCGCAGGGGTATCCGTGGCCGCGGCGATATTCGCCGCCAACAGGCCGCCGGCCAGGCCGGTGGTGAGCTGCAGCAGCTCGCGCCGGGATGTGGAGGGTGGATGTTCCATATATGCCTCCAGGGAGCGAAACGGAAAAGGATGAGGCGACTTCGCAAGGATCGCGCCCGGTCGGCATGGGATGGAGGGGCGGTGGCCAAGGCGACGGCTGCCCGTGACCGGGGGCGCGCCCGATGTTGTAGGAGGACGGCTTCCTGGGCACGCGCGGCTGGCTGACGAAACCAGAAGCGTCGTACTTCGTTTAGATCTCTATCGTGCACATCAACGGAGCATGTCATGAACGAGAATCAGATTCGTGGAACGGCCAAGCAGGTGAAGGGCGCCGTGAAGGAAGGGACCAGCAAGGTGACGGGTAATACGCTTGGAGAGGCGGAGGGAAAAATCGAGAAGGAGGTGGGTAAGGCGCAGAAGAGCGTTGGGGACGCGCAGGAGCGGGATCGCAAGCAGACCGAGCGCCCCTGAACGGTCAGCCGCCGGGAGGTAATGGCTTCCACGGAAGGAGGTGGCGCATTCCACGGGGGGAGGCGGCCACCACGGCGGCGGATACGGGGTAACGAGGTTGCGGGCGGAGCGTCGAACACGACGAAGAGGTGATTTTCGGTCGCGGAGGTAGGGCTCGAACTGAGCCTGTGCGCCGAACGTAGGCCCGAACAGCGCCGGCCGGCAGTTGGGTTGGTGTGTTCGTGTCAGGGTAATCTGTGCACGTCATGCCAACTCCAGACCGCGCACTCCTCTCATCCTGACCAGCTCGTGATCCACGGTGGCCGCGAATTCTCGTGCGATGGGGGATAAGCGGTTCCAATGTCTGAACGCCCACCCGACGGTAATGGCCGGCAGATCTTCAATGAGCACGGCTCTGACGGATCCGCTCTTCGCAAAGTTGTGCGCGTGAAGTGCCGGTACGATGGCCTGGCCGAGACCGAGCTCGACGAAGATTTTTGCCGTGTCGAAGTCGTCGAGCTCGACCTCGGGTTTCAGCTCGACGGACCGCTCGCGGGCCGCGTGCTCGATGGCGTGGTGGTGAGCGGTGCTGCCCGCAAGACCCAGATAGCGGACGCCCGCGAGATCCTTCAGGTGCAATTTCCGGTGCCTGGCCAGCGCGTCGCTCCTGGATACCAACAGGTATAACCGCTGGCGAGCGACCGCCCGTTGGTTGATTCCGCGCACGCTCTCACCCGTCGTCACAAAAGCCAGCTCGGCCTGGCTGAGGCGCAGGATTTCCAAACAGCGTTGGGTTGAATTGCCGGGCAGAAACCGCAGGTTGACTTCCGGATAGCGCTTTCTGAAGCGCACGACGGCACGGCTCATGAAGTGGCGCACCGTCGTGCCACCGGTGGTGATGGTGAGCGTGCGCGTCTCACCGTGTTGCAAAGCCCGGACGCGCTGCAGGCCTGTTTGAATGGCATCCAACCCTTCGAGCGCGAACTCCTTGAGAAGCCGGCCTGCCGCGGTCGGCATCACCCCGCGTGAATGTCGTTCGAAGAGTTTCACGCCCGTTTCGGCTTCCAGACGCGTGATGTGTTGACTGATGGATGACTGCGTTCGGGCAAGCTCGCGCGCCAGTGAGCTCAGGCTGCCGGTTTCGCAGGCGGCCACGAGAATCCGCAGGTCTTCGAGTGTCATGATCCGAGTCGCTCCATAAGGGATACCTGATGGCTCTTGGGTTTCCCTTAGTCTTGACTAAGATCGGGTGCGATGCAATCGTTGCGCCCTCGCCAGGGGACAGGTGGACTATGAAAGCGAGTCGGCTCACGACGGTCGATATTGTGGCCATGAAGCGGCAACGCGAGCGCATTGCCGCGCTCACCGCGTATGACTACACGTCAGCGCAGGCGATCGACGCGGCGGGTGTGCCGTTGATCTTGATCGGGGACACGGTCGGCATGGTCGTGCAGGGACACGAAACGACGCTTCCTGTGACGCTGGATCAAATCATCTATCACGCGAAGATGGTGGTGCGCGGCAGTCAGCGGGCGCTGCTCGTTGGTGACTTGCCCTTCATGACGTACCAGGTCTGCGTGGAGGATGCGTTGAGAAATGCTGCCCGCCTCATGAGTGAGGGCGGCGTGGGCGCTGTCAAACTGGAGGGTGGCGCAGCGATAGCCCCTACCGTGCAGCGCCTGGTGAGCGCGGGCGTGCCTGTGTGCGGTCATCTGGGGTACACGCCCCAATCAACGCATGCCATCGGCGGGCCTCGCATCCAGGGACACGAGCCGCCGGATGCGATGGGGCTGCTGGCCGACGCACAGGCGTTGGAGTCGGCGGGCGCATTTGCAATCGTCCTGGAGTTGCTTCCCAGCTCTGTGGCGGAGGAAATCAGCAGCCGGATCTCAATTCCCACCATCGGGATCGGGTCGGGTCCCGGTTGTGACGGTGAGGTACAGGTGTTTCACGACCTTTTCGGGCTCTACACGGACTTTCGCCCACGCCACACGCGGCGCTATCTGAACGTCTCGCTGGACATCACGGCAGCGGCACGTCAGTACAAGCAGGATGTGCTCGAGCGCATATTCCCGGGGCCGGAACAGAGCCGTGACCTGGCACCGGCGGCCAGGGAGACGTTGCGTATGCTGCTGGCGGCCCGGTCAGCCTAGTCGATACTGGCCGCGGTGTAGGGCAACCTGGCCAGCACCTTATCCCAGTCAACGACGACATCGCCAACTGCGGTGAGCGCCGTCTGGCCCTGCAGCTCCAGAACCGTCGCACGCCCATACGAGCCCTTTTCGAGCCGGTAAATGGCCAGCGTGCGATCGATGGGATGCACGAGCCAGACTTCGCGCACACCCGCTCGCTCATAGGCCGCGAGTTTCACAGTCTGGTCGTAGCGGGCCGTGCTCGGCGAGAGGATCTCCGCGACCCAGTCCGGGGCACCGCACACACCTCGCACATCGATTTTCTGCGCATCCGAGACGATGAAAACATCGGGTTGCACCACGGTGTCAATCTGGTCGTCCGCATCGCCGGTCTTGGGGAGCCGGACGTCGAGCGGAGCCATGCATACGCGGTATGAGCTGTTTTCGAGTGCATTCGCGATCTGGTGGTAGAGCGCACCGACGATCAACTGGTGCGGGAATGAGGGGGAGGGGGATCTCACATAGGCGGTGCCATCAATGACTTCATCGCCATGAGTGCGCGACCACACGAGGTAATCCGCGTAGGTGTGTTGGTCGGAGTCTCGTTTGAGTACCGCCATCGTGGCTCCTGGGTTTGGTTGAGTACCGGGCGAGGGGCGTGATTGTGTGGCAGAGGGAGGAGAGAGGCAATGCTTTGAAGGCGTTTGGAAATGGCGGGTTCTTTTGTTGCGACCGTGCGGGGTCGACGTCCAAATCACCGCGCGCAGATCGCACGCGGGACATGCGTGAGTGACCGCGACGGCAGGGGTACCCGCGCTGACTGATTGCGCGCACGAATCAATCCATCCAAGAAATTTGCTTGTCCCTGGGGGGCGGTGTGCCTCTATGATTTCGGCGACCTCCCTGGCGGACCGGGGCTCAACGTGTGAGGGGTTGGCCGATCAATGCTTGCCTTGCTGGGTGCCACCACGATCGCTGTGTTGCTGGCGCTGATTCTGCTCAACCGCTGCTCACCCCTGGTTGCGCTCATTGCTGTGCCCGCGGCGGCTGGGCTGCTGGGAGGATTCGGCCGTAAGACGGCGGAATTCATGGTAGAGGGCATCACGGGCATTGCGCCGGTTGCCGCGATGTTCGTTTTTGCCATCGTCTTCTTTGGCGTCATGACGGATGCCGGACTGCTTGATCCGATCATCGCCCGGGTCCTGAAACTGATCGGTCTCGAGCCGAGGCGCATTGTCGTTGCGAGTGCATTGCTGGCGCTGCTCATCCACCTCGATGGATCCGGGGCTGTGTGCTTTCTGGTCGTCATTCCCGCAATGCGTCCGCTCTACGAGCGTGTGGGCATCGACAGGCGCGTGCTCGCGTGCGTGGTGTCAATGGCCGCGGGAGTCAACTTCCTGCCGTGGACCGGGCCGACGATGAGGGCGGCGGCGGCCTTGAAGATCTCCACGACGGACATCTTTCGTCCGATGATGGCGGTTCAGGCGGCCGGGCTGGCTTTTGTGTTTGCAACGGCCTGGTGGTTGGGAAGGCGTGAGGCGCGTCGTCTGGGCACTCGTGGGGTGGATTCTGCGATAGAGGCCGTAACGCTGCGGCCTCAAACGGTCTCGCCTGAAGCACTTCAGGCCTTCAGGCGGCCGCAGCTCTTCTGGGTCAACCTGACATTGACTCTGGTTGTGATCGGGGTGCTGGTTTCTGGATTGGCGTCTCCAGCCGTCGTGTTTATGTTGGGTACCGCCACGGCGCTCCTCATCAATTATCCGGGGTCGGCAGCGCAGCGGGAGCGCGTTGATGCTCACGCTCGAGCCGCTCTATCCATGGCGGCCATTCTCCTGGCGGCAGGCGCATTTACCGGGGTCATGAGTGGTACGGGTGCGCTCAAAGCGCTCGCTCAGTCGGCCGTTGCGCACATGCCAGCCGGGGCTGACCATCATCTGCCTTTTGTGTTGGCGCTCATCGCGATGCCGCTGAGCCTGCTCTTCGATCCTGACTCCTTCTACTTTGGGGTGTTACCGGTCGTTGCCGAGACCTATCGGCAGTTGGGCGGTGAGCCGCTGCAGGTGGCGCAGGCTGCGCTGGTAGGCCAGATGACCGCGGGGTTCCCCATCAGCCCGTTGACGCCGGCGACCTTTCTGGTGTCGGGACTCGCGGGGGTGGAGCTGTCGGCGCATCAGAAGTTTGCTTTTCCGTTTCTGTACGCAGCCTCGCTGGTCATGGCGGTGGCCTGTCTGGTGTTTGGAGTGTTTTCCGCATGATGGATCATGTATGAGTACTAAGGTCGTCCGTATTGGCTGCGGGGCAGGGTTCTCCGGTGACCGCATCGAGCCGGCGGTGGAGCTTGCGCAGCGTGGCGCACTGGACTACCTGGTGTTTGAATGTCTGGCCGAGCGGACCATCGCGTTGGCGCAGAAGTCGAAATTGCAGAACGCCGGTCTTGGGTATGATCCTCTGTTGGTGGAGCGCATGACGGCGGTATTGCCGGCTTGTGTGGCCAATGGGGTCAAGATCATCAGTAACATGGGAGCGGCCAACCCGGTGGCCGCCTGTCAGCGCACCGCGGAGGTGGCGCGATCTCTGGGTCTTTCGGGGCTGACCATCGCCGCGGTGGAAGGGGACGATGTGACGGCGCTGCTGCGGGGCTCGAATGCGGACCTCGGTGATGCGTCGGGCGGACCACTCGAGTCGGGCAGGATCATTTCAGCCAATGCCTACGTGGGCTGCGGCCCGATTCGGGATGCGCTGCGCCTCGGGGCGGACATTGTTTTGACCGGGCGGGTCGCCGATCCGTCGTTGTTTGTCGGTCCGTTGATGTACGAGTTCGACTGGGCGGAAGACGATTGGCCGCGCCTGGGACAGGCGACGCTGATAGGCCACCTGCTCGAGTGCGCGGGTCAGCTCACGGGGGGCTATTTTGCGGATCCCGGGCTGAAGGATGTGCAGGGGCTGGCGCGACTGGGCTTTCCGCTGGCCGAGGTGGAGGCCGACGGTGCGGCGATCGTCACGAAGCTTGCCGGAACCGGCGGGTTGGTTTCGGTGGCCACGTGCAAGGAGCAGTTGCTTTACGAGGTGCAGGATCCTGCGGCGTACGTCACACCGGACGTGGTGGCTGACTTTTCGGGGGTGACTTTTCAGCAGGTGGCGGACGATCGTGTCAGGATTGGTGGCGCTGGAGGGCGGCCCCGCCCCGAGGCTCTCAAGGTCTCGATCGGCTATCACGATGGATTCATTGGCGAAGGTCAGATGTCGTATGCGGGGTCGGGTGCGGTGGATCGGGCGCGGCTTGCGTTGGAGATCGTGGAGGAGCGGTTGCGTTTGACCGGTGTGTCCTTGCGCGAGAGCCGCTATGACCTCATCGGTGTGAATTCAGTCTGCGCGGATCTGCAGAATGCGCCAACACCCCCAGAGGTACGCATCCGCGTCGCCGGGCGTACCCGCACTCTGGAGGATGCGCTGCGCATCGGGCGTGAGGTCGAGACGTTGTACACCAATGGACCTGCCGGTGGCGGGGGCGCCACCTCCTCCGCGCGGGAGGTCGTTGCCATCGTCTCAACTCTGTTGCCTCGGGAGCGGGTCGTGCCCTCCATCGGCATTGAGGCTGTTTGACATGAAGTTACGCCAACTCGCGCATTGTCGCACTGGTGACAAAGGTGACAATTCGAACGTCTCCGTCATCGTGTATCGCTCCGAGGATTACCCGTTGATCGAAAAATATGTGACCGCCGGTCGGATCCGTGCCCAACTGCGCGGACAGGTGCGTGGCGAGGTGATCCGCTACTGTTTGCCGGCCCTGGGGGCGCTCAATTTCGTACTCCACGATGCGCTCATGGGCGGGGTGACCCGCTCGCTGGCGCTCGATCCGCACGGTAAGTGCATCAGTGGCATCATTCTCGACCTGGAGCTGCCGGGGCCATAAACAAAACGGATCAAACGATTCGGAATTCCCAATTCCGCTCTTGCAAGCCGCTGTCCACAATAAACCCGCGAACACAATTTTACAGCGCATGGGTCGAGGGGGGCGTGCAGCATGTTGAAACTCGCGGGACGGATTCATTGGGGTGGCACGAGCGGATTCTCGAGCCGGGCAGGTTGGTCTGTGATGCTGGTTGCGGTGTTGGTGCCGGGCATGGCCAGTGCGCAGAACGCGCCAGCACAAGATGTACCGAACGCTTCAGCACAAGGAATACAGAGTGCACCGGCACAAGGCGCGCAGCAGAGCGACCTGGCGGAGGTGGTCGTTACCGGGAGTTATCTGCGCGGTGTGAAGCAGGAAGACCTCGCGTCGCCGGTCCTGACTATCGATCAGGAGCAGATGGCCAAGACCGGCGTGCTGTCGCTCGGTGACTTGACTCGCTATATACCCCAGAACGTGGGTAGTGTGGGCGGAATGCAGGATCTCGCCAAAGGCGGGGCCGATACACGCGATTCGCGTTCGGCCAATCTACGCGGACTGGGATCCGCCGCGACGCTCGTTCTGCTCAACGGCCGCCGTGTGGTTCCGTATGAGAACTATGTCAACCTGGACAGCCTGACACCTTCCATTGCCATCAGTCGCGTGGAGACTGTGCTCGATGGGGCCTCGGCGACCTACGGCGCGGATGCTGTGGCCGGAGTCGTGAACGTCATCACTAACGACCGGTTCGAGGGTTTTCAGACGGACGCGCAGTACACTCACGTCGCGGACTCTCCAGAGGAGCAGATCGAGGCGATGTGGGGCTCTCACGGAGAGCGCTCGCGGGTGGTGATCGCTGGCTCGTTCACGGAAATCTCAAACTTGCAGAATGCGGACCGGTCGGTCACCCACTTCTTCAACCCTTCCGGGGGCAGTGGGGCCCACCCGGGAACTTTCACCCTGGCGTCACGGCCGGTCACGGCGGCCGGGGGAGATGTCGTGATCAATGGTCACAACTACTCGACCTTGTACGATACTTACAAGAGCACGAGCGGTGCGTTGACAGTGGTGGATCCGAATTGCGGCTCGGCGGCCACCAGGAGTGTCTTCACACCGGCGGCCAACGGGCCCGGGTGGGGCCTGGGAACCTGTGCATTCAGTTTCCAGGCACAGAACCCGATCCGGCCGAAGAGCAAGAACACCTTGCTACACGCGGACGCCAGTTATGACCTGGCCGATGACCATCAGCTCTTTTTCGAAGCCGGGTATTATCACCAGGATTCGACTCGCTATGGGGTGCCCTCCTATGCCGAGAATCACAACGGCGCGACCGGCCCCATCGTGCCGGCCGCGAATCCCTACAATCCTTTCGGTGTGCCCGTGGTGTTCACCGGCCGGGCGATCGGGTCTGAAGGCTTCAACGGTACCTACTACAACGCGCAGGCCGATCACGTCGACCAACTTCAGACGGTCGTGGGTTTCAAGGGGCGGCTTGCGGACACCTGGCACTATACGGCGGACTTCACCTGGTCTCAGGCCGGTGTCACGCACAAAGATCACGACACCGACATGAATCTGTTCCAGGCCGCGCTGAATGGCTACGGGGGACCCAGTTGTAATTATCGGTGGAACGGCGCCGGGGTGGGCGCGACACCGGGGACGGGCAATTGCTACTACCTGAGCCCGTTCGCGAAGGATGACCTGACGCAGAATCCGGCGTTGATCTACAACATCCAGAGCAATGAGCTTGCGTACAGCATGATGCGCTACCTGACCGGTGAGGCGGTCGTGGATGGCTCGTTCGGGCGGCTCCCCGGAGGGCCGGTTTCCGCAGCCCTGGGCGTGCAGGTGCGCCACGAGGAGCAGTCACAGACCTTTTCCGATCTGTTCGAGAATGGGTTCGGCGGATTCAACGGTCCGTCGCGGGATTCGGATGGAGGACGCACGGTGAAGAGCGTCTTTACGGAATGGAACTTTCCGTTGCTGGCGGATCTCAACGCCGACATCGCGGTTCGCCACGAGGACTATGGGCAGTTCCAGACGACGGATCCGAAGTTGGCACTGCGGTGGAAGGCGGTCCCGTGGCTGTCACTGCGTGGGTCGTGGAGCAAGGCATTCCAGGCGCCGACCATCGCCAATTCGACGGCGGCGCAGATTTCCACGAATGTGGTCAACATCACCGATCCTCTCATGGGGACGACGGTGTTTCGATCAGTCATCGCCTTAGGGAATCCGGCGCTGAAGCCTCAGACGGCCAACGTTTACAACCTGGGGTTGACTTTGCTGCCGACACAGGCCTCATCGCTGTCGGTCGACTACTGGCGCTACAAGTACGACAACCAGATCGAGACGCAAAATCCACAGGCGGTGATCAACGCGACTCCCAACAGTTCGCAGGTCGTGCGTGACCAGAGCGGGGTGGCGCAGACGATCTATGTGCTGACTTTCAACGCACCCAGTGGCACGCAGACCTCGGGCATCGACTTCGATGCTCGCTACGGGCTGGACGGGCTCGGAAGCCGGTTTACCCTGAGGGATACCCTGAGTTATCTGTTGAGGTACGATATCGATACGGGCACGCTGGTCTATAATGGGGTTGGGCGCCGGAACAACTCGACGACCTCGCCGCTGACCGCGGCCGCGGCGCCAAGATTCCGCAACGTGCTGGGGCTCGATTGGGCGCGAGGAGGGCAGACCGCGAGTGCCATGGTGCGCTATGTGTCTGGTGTCGAGGACGACTACAACATCCCGGTGATGGCCACCACGAGCGCCCGTGTTGCTTCCTGGACGGTGCTCGATCTGCAATATGCATACGGGTTCGGGGCTGGCGAGCGCTATCGGGTCTCGCTCGGCATGATCAATGCGGCGAACCGGGCACCGCCCAGTGCCAAATACACCGGGTATCTGTCATCGCTTGCCGATCCTTACGGGCGGCAGTCGTACGTCAGGTTGGATGCGCGATTCTGAGGGCAAACTGCAGCACCGGGTGTACAGCGGATGATTGAGGTTTTTCGGTCCGGATCAGTGGCTCGCCTCACGGGCTCGTGCCGCGGCGGCGAGCTTCTCGATGAAGGCCTCAGCGCTCGGATGGAGGGGGGAGCCTTTGCGTCGCACGAGCGCGATCTCGCGCGCGAATCCGGGTATATCAATGGGTTGGGATCGGACATCCGCCTGGGTTTTGAGCTCGACCGCAGTGGAGGGAAGTATGGTGACTCCAAGGCCTGCCTGCACGAGAGCCACCGCGGTGGACATATAGTTGACTTCGCACGTGGCCAGCGTCGGGATACCCAGAGAGATGAGCATTTCGTCCACCCGCTCTCGCACGCTGCTGCCGCGGCCCATGAGGATCAGCGACTGACTCGCGAGCCACTCTGTGCAACTTGCCGTCGCGGTCGGGCACGGCGCGGTGCGGGCATAGACAATATGGAGCTCATCACTGAACAGCCGGCTCCACTCGAGATCGGTATTGTTTTCTTCCTGGACGGCGATCCCGAAGTCGACCTCTCGCGAGCGCACCAGGGCCGCTATGTTGTTGTTCACGACGTCGCGCACGACGAACGTGACTCCGGCATGCTCCTGTTGGAATTCCCGGATCACTTCCGGCAGGAGCGAAGCGGCGCACGAGGGCAGACAGGCGAGGCGGATGACGCCTTTGGCGCGTGTGACGGAATCACGCGCGTTCACCACCGCCGTCTCGAACTCACCGACCAGTCTGCGGAAAATCGGGAGGAGGTCGCGGCCCAAGGTCGTAAGCTCGACGGACCGCGTGTTGCGGTCGAAGAGCCGCAATCCCAGCTCATCCTCGAATTGGCGGATGCGGTTGGTCAGGGCGGGCTGCGAAAGGTGCAGCAGGTCGGCGGCCCGCCGGAAGCTGGCGGTGGAGGCGACAGTGACGAAGGCGCGGATCTGGCCGAGGGTGACGTGCACGGTGAGTCCAGCATGGATGGATGAAGCTTTGAGCATGATAGTGTGGAACCGAATGGCGCAAGAGGGGTTGTGATGGAAAGTGGCGTTGGGGTGGGAAGGCGCGTTGAGACCGGAAGCCGCGTTGAGATAGGTAGGGGCATTGGGATGGGAAGGGGGGGTTGGGGTGGGAAGGGGCGTTGAGATAGGGAGTGGCATTGGGATGGGCAGGGGGGTTGGGGTGGGAGTACACGCGCGAGCGGCCCTCGGAGTCGGGAGACTCGTAGCGGAGATCCGGCGGCTTGCCCGGCCTTGGACAGGAGCCGGCTTAGTGCTGCTGGCCCTGGGGATGGTGGGCGTTGCGGCCGGTGGCACTCCGTCGAGCGCAGGGACCGGTATTGCGCGGAATCCGACGGGCGCTACCGCGGCGGCGACGCCGATTGGCATGGAGCAGTCGCGACTCGCCTCGCTGGCGCCGCGGCAGCTTGCTTCGCTTCAATCACAACTGCGGTGTCTTGCGGATCAGGGCAGGATTCCGGGCGCGGTGGTGCTGGTCGCGCGTGACGGGAAGCTGATTTATCACACCGAAGTTGGGTTCCAGGATGTCGCGACACGCGTGCCGATGACACGCGATACGCTTTTCAGGCTGTATTCCATGTCAAAGCCCATCACCAGTGTCGCGGTGATGATGCTCCTGGAGGAGGGAAAACTGGCGCTGGAGGACCCGCTCTATCGCTTTGTGCCGGAATTCAGGGACGCGCGTGTGTATGTCAGCGGGGATGTGGATCACATGGTGACGGAGCCCTTGAAGCGTCCGATCACTATCGCCGACCTGCTGACGCACACCTCGGGGCTCACCTATCACTTCATGGGGGAGACGCCTGTCCACCAGTACTACCGCAAACATGGGGTGAAGCGCGATACGCCGGTGGGCTCGTTGCCCACGGATGCGCCTGCCGCACCCACCCTTGAGGAGCTGGTCCATCGGTTGGCCAAGGCGCCGTTGTTGCATCAACCGGGTCAGCACTTCGACTATAGCTATTCGACTACCGTGCTCGGCTATGTCGTTGAGCGGGCTTCGGGGGTCTCACTGGACCGCTTTCTTCAGGACCGTCTGTTGGGACCGTTGGGTATGCGCCATACCGGATTTTTTGTCACGGGGCCGGCGCTCGATCACCTGGTGACGAACTATTTGTGGACGGGGTCTGAGTTGAAAGCGATCGAGACTCGCGAAACGACTGACTATCGGGACCCGCACCGTTTGCTGGACGGCGGGGGTGCGCTCGCCGCGACGGCGGACGATTATCTGCGATTCGCACAGATGCTGGTGAATGGAGGTGAGTTGGATGGGGTGCGGATACTCAAACCGGAAACGGTTGCACTCATGATGCGGGATCATCTGCCGGCTGCCGCTGGCGATCAGGGCATGATACCGGGTGTACCGTTCGAGTTTGGGTACGGGTTTGCGGTCGGTAATGCCTCGACCGCGAGGGAAGGATTGTTTCCTGATGGCGCGGTGGGGTGGGATGGCTCGGGTAACACGTTTTTCTGGGTGGATCCCGGTAAGAAGCGGGTCACGGTGTTCATGACACAGGTGATTGCGCCCAAGGGGCCGCCGGAGCCGTTGAAGAAGTTGGTTTATCGGGCGGTTATGGGGAGGGGGCGGTGACGAGTCATCGCCGTTGCCGATGACACCAGGCTTCAAGGCGCCTGCCACTCCCACGGATTCAGGATCTCAACACCCATCGGCGCGAAATCCCGCACGTTGCGTGTGACGACTGTCATGCCGTGGACCATGGCGGTCGCTGCAATCAACGCATCCCGCATGGGTCTTGGGTCTGGTACATGCAACTTGGCGCAGCGCTGAGCCACGGCCACATCGATAGGCAGTATTTGCCCTTCGAACTCGGGCAACACCCGCGTCTCGAGCCAGGCGCGCAGGATGGCACCCTGGCGTTTGTCCCTGCGCTCGAGCAAAAGGATGCCGACCTCGAGTTCGTGAATCGTAATGGCTGCTAGAAAGGTTTCGCCCAGGGTCACCTGCTCACTCCAGGCTGCAACCCGCCGGTGACCTTTGCCGGCTTCGACCTTACGCAACTCGGAGACGACGTCCGTAACCAAGACAAACATCAGTCGAACTCAGCACGCTTCGGCATCCAATCGGTTTTCGGCGGGTTGAACTCAATCTCCGCTGCCCCCGGCATGTGCAGAGCTTCGGCCAGCGTTTTAGAGCAGCCCGTCAGTTTTTGGTACTCCTCGATGCTCAGTAGCACGTGCGTCGGACGGCCCCGGTCGGTGATGAACACCGGCCCTCGCTGGGCTGCCTTTTTGGCGCGGCTCGTGTCCTGATTGAATTCCCGGCTGGATAGTGTGGTGACGGCCATAGCAGGCTCTCCATTAAATGTAGAAATGTTTCTGCATTTGCCATCAGAAAGCCAGCCGTGAGCCAGTCGACATTTTGGCGCCCATTCTGGGACAGGCTTCCGGCGGCGCTCCGTGTGCGGCACAATCCTGTGGCTGAGGAGGAATGTTGGGTGTTGCTGATCGAGCCCGCTTCCACGCGGCACACCGGGACGGAAATAACGGATCGCACGCGCAGTCTCGGAGAGCAGCTTTAGCTGCGTGGCATGCCTGGGAGCACCCGGTCCGCGGCCGCGCGCAGATGCTCGAGAAAGGCGCGCACAGCCGGACTGGCGCGCCGGCTGGAGGGCCACACCGCGGTGATGATCTCACGTTCCACCGCAAAGTCCTCGAGAATCGGGACCAGCTCACCGCGCGCGACATAGGGGGCGGCAATGAAAGACGCGCTGATGCCGATACCGCCGCCTGCGACCAGCGTGACCACCACCGCTTCACTGGCATCCACGATGATGCTCGACGCGGGAGCAATCTCAACCTCGCGCTCGCCGATCCGAAATGGCCAGCGGAAGGCCTGCCCGCTGCTCTGATATCTGAGATTGACGGTGTCATGCGCTGCCAGTTGGTTTGGGTGCAGCGGCGTGCCGCGCGCAGCCAGGTACGCTGGTGAGGCGAAAGCGCAGAGCCTCAACGGGGCGAGCCGACGGGATAGCAGACGAGAGTCCGCAAGCTCGCCGATGCGGATTGCAACATCGATACCCTGTTCGACGATGTCGACCCATCGGTCATCGAGACGCAGGTCGACTGTCACCTTGGGGTGGAGTTTGCGGAACGCGGGCAAGGCGGGCGCGATGAGGTGCAGCCCGATGGGGAGTGAGGCCGCAATCCGTAACGTGCCGGTCGGCTCGGCGCGAACGGCCTTCGCTGCCTGTTCGATCTCCTGCGCATCGTGCAACAGCCTCATGGCGCGCTCATGCAACTCGCGGCCCTCAGGCGTCAGCGTGAGGGAGCGGGTGGTCCGGGTAAATAACGAAACGCCCAGTTGCTCCTCGAGGCGCTGCACGCTCTTGCTGACCGCCGATGGCGAAATGGCGAGCGAACGGGCGGCAGCGGTGAAGCTGCCCAGCGATCCGGCCCGTGCGAAGGCGACCAGACCGGTCAATCGCTCCAGCGCCATTTGTTCCTTCATGGCACTATTAAAGCGAACAGAACCCCTATTATCAACCTACCTTCGGCCATCTAGAGTGATGCTCTGTGGATGAGCTTGACGGAGGTTCGATGAGCAATGTCATGAAAGCGGTTCGCCTGCACGGCTTCGGTGGCCCCGAAATGCTGAAGTATGAGGATGCTCCGCAGCCGGAGCCGCAGGCGGGCGAGGTGTTGGTTCGCGTTCATGCCATAGGCGTGAACCCGCCCGACTGGTATCTGCGCGAGGGCTACAAAATGCTGCCGTCCGAGTGGCAGCCCCAGGTCTCGTTCCCGATCATTCCAGGGACCGACATTTCAGGCACCGTCGAGGCGGTCGCCGATGATGTGCGGGCCTTCAAAACCGGGGATGAAGTCTATGCCATGGTCCGTTTCCCCGCAGGTCTCGCCGGCAAAAGCAGCGCCTACGCCGAATATGTTGCCGTGCCGGCAACGGAGCTGGCGCTGAAGCCTGCCGGCATCGACCCTGCGCACGCGGCCGCGGCGCCGATGTCTCTTTTGACGGCCTGGCAATTTCTGATCGACCTGGGGCACAACGAGCCGAACCCTCTGCAGGCGCAACCGCATGTCCCGGTGCCGATCGCGGGGAAAACCGTGCTCGTCAACGGCGCGGCGGGTGGGGTCGGCCACCTTCTGGTGCAGTTGGCGAAGTGGCGGGGTGCGCACGTGATCGCCGTCGCCTCTGGAAGGAACGAGGCGTTTCTTCGTGAGCTTGGGGCTGACGTGTTTATCGACTACGCCAAAACGGCTGCCGAAGATGTCGTTCGCGATCTTGACCTGGTGGTCGACGCGGTCGGTGGCCCTGAGACCGGGCGCTTCCTGCCGACGCTGAAGCGGGGCGGCGCGCTGTTCCCCATTTTTCCGCTCGGTTTTGATGGCCGCGAGGAGTCGAAGCGGCTGGGCGTGACTGTCTCAACGACCCAGGTCCGCTCGAATGGCCTGCAGCTTGCGTCAGTTGCGCCGCTGTTGGATAGCGGCACGATCCGGGTTGCTATCGATAGCCGCTTTCCGCTCGCCGAGGCTCGCAAGGCCCATGAGCGCGCGGCTGGCGGACATATTCGGGGCAAGATCGTGCTGACCGTTGATTGAGGCGCCCTGCTGAGCACCCCGGATCAACATGTTACAGTGGGTGATCTGTTGAGATGAACGACAGGCTGTTGGATATGCGGCGGCGGTGCGAATGCGTGAAGGGGGCGCCAATCAACACGAATCGAGCTGAGCGTCAGGAACAACGGAGCGGCAATCTTGTGACGGTCGTGTTCGCTACCCCAAAAAGCACCGGGGTAGTTACCGGGGAAGTCGAGCGGCTCGTGCTGGTGCTTGAGGGGGCAATGAGTCGCGTAAAAATCCAGCAGGCATTGGGGCTTCGGCATGAGGATCACTTCAGGGCGAAGTACCTCATTCCGGCACTGCAAAGCGGCTTGGTGGAAATGACAAGCCCGGACCGGCCGAAGAGCAGCCGGCAGCAATACCGCCTCACGGCAAAGGCCGAGGCGCTCCGGGCAAAACTGTCGGAAGAGAAACGACTCTGAGCGCCCTGGATGAGGTAAACAACACCATCTGTCACCACCTGGACCCCGGAAAAATGGTGGTCGTCGAGGCTGGGACGCTGCCGAAGACGTAGCCTGTTGGACGTAGCCTGTTGGTTGGAACCGAGCGTGGCTGGTTTTCCGGCGCGATTTAACCACCGCGCCGGAATTCTTTGGGCTATTGGATAAGGCCTTCGGCCTTCATGGCGGCCACGACCGCCGGACGCGCGGAGGCTCGTTCCTGGAACGCGCGCAGATTTGCAAACTTTGACAGGTCCACTTTGACCTTCGGGGCCCAGTGGGTCACGGTGAAAAGATACGCATCGGCAACCGAGAACCGGTCTCCAAACAGGTACTGACGTCCCTGGAGCTGCTGATCGACCAGAGCAAAGCGTTTGAGCAGATATTCCTGACGCTCGGCACGCACCTCCGGTGGGGTGTTGGGCCTGAACAGGGGACTGTAGGTCTTGTGGATCTCGGAGTTGATGTAGGTGAGCATTTCCTGCAGGCGGTAGCGCTCCAACGTGCCCGCCGGAGGCGCAAGCCCGGTCTCGGGCTCAAGGTCCGCCAGGTATTGAACGATCACGGGACCTTCGGTGAGGAGCTCTCCGTTGTCGAGCTGCAGCGCCGGAACATAGCCCTTCGGATTGATCTCGAGGAAATCGCCCTCGGTCTCGATGGTCTTGGTTCTGATATCCACCTTCTGCAGGCGGAGGGTAATTCCGGCCTCATGGGCCACGATGTTGGGCGACAGCGAGCAGGCGCCCGGTGAGTAAAAGAGCTTCATGTCGATTCTCGGGTTGGGTTGAGATCATTCAAAGACGGCGGCAAGTTAGCAGCCGTTACTTACCTTTGTATAGTAGATATCTTTCGGTAAGCAAAATATTCCGCTATCCTTCCGGTAACTCATGGCACTCAAAATTCGTAAAAGCAAGGCTCCTCCGCCGCCTCCGGGATGCCCGATGGAAGCCTGCATGGCGTTGCTGGGAGGCGCCTGGACGACCAACGTCATCTGGCAACTGAGCGGCGGCCCGCGCCGTTTCGGCGAGCTTTATCGAGACATGGACGGCATTTCCCCCAAAATGCTGACCGCCCGGTTGCGGGATCTCGAGAAGAAACACGTCGTGATCCGCAAGGTGGTGCCTTCCTCACCGCCGTCGGTGGAGTACGCTCTCTCCGAGCTTGGAAAGGAGCTCATTCCAGTGATCGACACGATCGTGAGGGTGGGGACTCGTCTGCGGAAGGAGGCGGGGCTCGGGTGACTGTGAGCTGGATCATCGGACCCATGGAATCGGGGTGTACCGAGCGGCGGCCTGGCGCCGCTTGACGTGGAGGAGGAGCATGAGCGAGCAGGGTTGGCAGGGTTTTCTCGCCGCCGCGGGTGTTGGTGACTGGGTTGTGTTGCATGGAGGCGCGACGGCTGCCTTTCGCGTCGGATCGCTGAGCGAGGCGGCGCGCCTGGCCGAGGCGGTCGCGAAGGCACCCGGCATTGCGGGTGAGGGCGTGCTGCTGACCCTGGCGGATACTCTCGTGACCGTCCGGCTGACCCGTGACATCTGGAGCCTCGAATCACGGCACGTCCAGCTCGCGCGGACCGTATCTGCAGTTGCGCGCGAACACGCTGCGGTTCCCGATCGTGCGGCCGTCCAGGAAGTGCAGGTTGCCATTGCCGCGAAACGAGAAGCCGTTGATGTTGGTTTCTGGCGCGCCGTGCTCGGCTACTCCGCGATGGCCGACGACAACGCGGTCGATCCGCTTGGACATGGATCGACGGTCTGGATGCAGGAGCTCGACCAGGCCAAATCACTGCGCCACGCGATGCACATCGACGTGTCTGTCGCACGGGAGCACGTCAAGGCGCGGCTCTCGGCGGCGGTTGCTGCGGGGGGCCGCATCGTCGATGAGTCGCACGCTCCGTCGCACTGGACGCTTGCGGACCGGGCGGGTAATCGTGTTTGTATCTGCGCGTGGCCGGATGGGGTATCCATCGAGCGTTAGCGCTGTGTGTCGGGATGGTCGATCGGTGTGCAACCTCTAATGTGACGAGAGCCTCTCTGTGGAGACTGTCAACTGGATGACGAATTCGGAGAAGAAGGCAGGCTTTGCATTTCTGCGGAAAGTAGTCATCGTACTGACAATCGCTGGGAGGAGGGTGTGACGTGCAGCTGCCACTCTTTCGGGAAGGAGCCGCTTTTGGGGCGAATCAAAGGTTCATGGGCTTTACCTTGGATTACCGATCTCAGGTAATTACTTCATAGAGATAATTAGTGGTAAAGCGCCACTTGCCGTACGGCTAGGGCCCGGCGGATTGTGTCGGCTATCTACACCTCAGGCACACTCAAACAACACGTAGTCGCCTCCAGCCCCGTTACGCTCGAGAGGGCGCCGACCCTTTAAAGGTCCAGTCCATACTACGGCACCAACAGTCGCTCGAACGGCACGAGGTGATCGAAATAGTCGGCTTGCGTGACCTCGGGCGCCACTTCTTCCTGGTATATGAGGCCGCGGCGGATCGAAAGACCGGCCACGCCATCGAGGCAATCAATTTTCTTGCGGACTTCCGCGATGACCGAGTTGTCGATTCTGGCGCGAAATTTTACCTCGAATACATACAATGAATGTTTGGTACGTAGCAGCAGATCGATCTGGCATCCTGGCCTGCGCGCAGTGCGGGCCTGAAAATAGGGCCCTGCATTGAGCACCGGTACGTTGGATAACCCGATACGCTCCACGATGAGCGCCAGATTTCCGAGCACCAGGTTTTCGAATTGCAGGCCGACGATCGAGTCCCAGGCCTGAAAGGCTTCCAGTGGTGTGCGCCGGTAGAGTCCTTTCCGGACCTGCTCAGTGACCGGCTCGATGTATTTGAGATAGAAGCGTAGATAGTTGTCACAGATGCGATAGCGGAGGGTGCGTGGCCGGTTTTTTGCCGTTATTGGATTGAAGGCCACGTCACGACTCAGAAAGCCCGCCGATTCGAGATCCTCCATCGCTTCGCTCAACGTGCCGCCGCGGCGGCGGCGTAACCCTTTGCTGATCTCGGTAATGGATCGCGGACCATCGACCAGGGTGGCCACGATTTCGCGGTATGTCTCGGCCCTGCGTGAGAAAATATCGTGAAAGATCTGTCCGAATTCATTGAAGAGAGGTCCGCCGCTTCTGAAGCACAGGCGCTCGATGTTCTGTTCCGCGGTCTGTGCGGGATCGATTTCCTCCAGGTAACGCGGCACGCCGCCGGTGACAGCCAACACTTTGAGCTTTTCGGAGGCGCTGATGGACTTCCCTCCCCAGAACTCGTTGCAGACGTGCAGGGGGAGAGGCTGCAGTTGGAATCGCCAAGAGCAGCGACCGACAAAGCCGGTATTGTTAAGGATGTTCTTCTGAATCCATGACGAAACGGAACCGCACAGAACGACGACCAGGCGGGGATGTTGCGAAAACAGTGTGTCCCACGCGGTCTTGATATATCCGGCGAAATCCGGCTCGCCGATGCCCAGCCAGGAAATCTCATCCAGTAACAGAACGGTGCTGCCTGAGGAGGGTAGAAGACTGGTGAGAAGTTTGAACGCCTGCGGCCAGGAATCGAGAGTGACTTTGGGAGCCTTGGTTTGCGCGGCCAGACTTTCGGCGAACGCTTCGAGTTGCTCGCGCCGACCGATGTGCTCGCGTGGAGGCAGTCCTTCGAACCAGAGAAAGTGGTCCGCTTCGGCAGCGCACTCACGGATGAACGTGCTCTTGCCGACCCGACGCCTGCCTTGGCAGACGATGAGCGAAGCCGCCTTCCTCCTCAGGAAGGGGCGAAACTCATCTCTTCACGCTCGCGGCCCAGGAACCTGCGCATGGCCAGACGAATCGCTCCGATTTTTCAGGTGCCTGTTCGGTATTCTCTGTATATGGCACCTAAATAGTAAATACTCATTTAGGTGCCATAACCCTTCGGACAAATTCTGGCACCTAAATAAAAAAACTCAATTAGGTGCCAGACCTGGGCACACCCATACTGGCACACAAATCGGCGATCACGCCCCGGAACAGTGGCATCGAACTGAATCTCCCCATGCCTGAAGGCAGGGGGTTCTAAGCTCGTCTTCCAAGACTTTCTTCGACGTTCGATTCACACCGACCCTTCTCGAAGTGTCGCCCAGGACTGGAGCTCTTTCTCGTGCGACCGGTTCTGGCGCCGGAAGCTTGTTAGCTTCCGACGTTG
>Ga0105240_10005064_pt1 | contig 19757 bp, 21 predicted proteins | sample KBSC54metaG_FD_80426 | JGI IMG/M metagenome (GOLD analysis project Ga0105240, IMG submission 80426) | Corn rhizosphere microbial communities from Kellogg Biological Station, Michigan, USA - KBS C5-4 metaG | ecosystem: Host-associated > Plants > Roots > Rhizosphere > Soil | place: Michigan, USA... | reverse complement strand
CGCCTGAGTGCTACTTCCGAAATCCAGCTGGCAACTATTTCCGAAAAATCCGATAAGCGTTGTGGTGCCGCCTGCGTTGGCCTGGAGATTAAAGCTGGCACACGCGTTACAGTTCTCGATCCTGCTGGACCCCATGTTTGTGAAGGTTTGGCCGGCAATTCATTTTCAGTTGATGAAGAATCAGAGATGGGATCATTTTCATGGCATTTGACGCCTATAAGCAATCTTACTAGCTGCTCGTTCACGGTCAAATTTCCTGACGTCGTTATCATTGAGACCAAAGTCACAAAATATGTCCCAATCATGCTGGAAAAGTTATCGAATCCAACCGACATAGATAAAGCTGATCAAACCGTTCGTTCTTCTAAGGTTTTAGATCAATTTTTAGAAAATAAATACGGCACCTTGCCGCCTAACTACACGCGCTATACGGTTCAAGACTTGACCCAGCGACATCCTAGCGTTTATAGGTGGCCGTCTGTGAAAGATCTCCTATTGCTTGATTATGAGATAGGATCGCTGGAGCATTCAGGACCTACGTTTGTATTCGCGCATGGGGTTACGCAGCGGATTACGGATATATGCGGGGGTCCCAAAACAGCCTTTTCCGTAAACGGGTCTTCATATCTTCAAATCGGCTCACGCGACTGCTGTGAATGCGATATGCCAAATAGCGAAGATCGTCTATATGTCATAGAAGATAACGATTTGAAGTTAATCAGCAACCAAAAGCCGCCTGAATGACTCTTGTAATGGCAAACACCAAGTCTTGCCATTTTTTTGTAATAGATCCGGTGAAGATTTAATTGCGTTTATCTCCTTCCATGCGGTTAGCCGGTCAGTCGTTTATCTGCGTAGTCCTTCTTCTCCTTTGTTTTTCTACGGCATGGGCATCGGAACAGAAATGGGTCCTTCATCATCTCACTCGGGTGTACTTCATGGAGTCACCTACCATTTGGGTAGAGCGACTTGATGCCTTGGATTCCAAATCAAAACGCGATCTCGTGCCCGAACTCCGAAAGGCTTTGAAAGACAAAAATCCAGTGATTCGCGAGAAAGTCGCTCGCGCCTTAGGCCGATTGGATCAACTCGCCGCGGATGCGGAAGACGATCTCCGCGTGGCCGCTGATGATCAGGTCCTTCCCGTTCGCATGGCTGCCAAAAAATCTCTGGCAAGAATGGGTGTTGATGCACAGGCTGAAATTATGGTTCTGGCCCACGAAATTGTGGGACCTAGATCTACTCCAGGCTTAATGGGAAATCAATCTACAGCGAATGCACGATGGAGCGCGGCAAGCGATCTTCATTATATGGCCACTGGCTCTAAAGTTCACGATGAAGACTTTAAGCCGGCTATTCCCCTATTATTAGAAGGACTCAAAGATCCTGAGCCCGGAGTTCGGGCTGAAATTGCATTCCTCTTGGGAATCATCTCCAAAACTACGCCGGATGCTATGCCCACATTAAGAAATCTACTGAAAGATCCAGAGTCTACTGTCCGCGATGCGGCATCCCTATCGTTGGCTAGATTGGGGCAAGACACGCAGAATGTTGTTTCAGATCTCTGCCAAAGGTTCTCTTGGCCTCACGCAGTTAGCGTTGGGCCGGATAAAGACAAGATGACGACAGCTACCGCACGTTCTTGGGCTGCAGAAAAACTTTATTTCATCGCATCCGGCCCGGCGGTTTCTAGTAAAAATTTTGAAGCTTCTATTCCTAAACTTATTCAGGCCCTTCAAGACCCGGATGCCAACGTGCGAAGGGAAATTGCTCGGACCTTGGGTGTGGTGGGTGGTTCCGCACGAGAGACGGCTCCCGCATTGAAAAAACTTCTAGGCGATTCAAATTTGGGAGTTCAAGAGGCCGCCTCATCAGCACTCCAATATTATTATATGGAAGGAGTCCTGAATGTCGAATAAAGAGCTCTCCGTTTAGTTTCACTAGAAGAACCTAGTATTTATGCTAGACGAGTCTAGTATTTTAGGGTGACTTTTTGGTTTAGGTGGCGCTGTGGACGGCGTGCATCGAAGGCAGTTTTTGAATGGTCGCTTTTTTGTCTAAAAAATAATCTGGGGAAATGCCAAAAAACTCGGCGAATTGCCGCGCAAGATCCGTGGTAATGCGCTTGCGCGCTGTTTCCAAATTGGAAACATGCATCAACGAAATCCCGAAGTGTCGACCAAAAGTAGTTTGACTCGGGTTCTCCTTAAGACCCATACGCAGTCCTTTTAAGCGACGGGCAAAAAGCTTGTTGATTGGCCCGTGTTTTTCCTCGATGCTGTCCCCGACTGCCGCCGATCCTAATAAAGGCTGACTTTGTAATTTATCCTTTGCGGAAGGGATCTCGTGTGCAACGCTGAATGGGACGCGCATTATTCTAAGGTGTTGAGATCCAGGATCTGCTGCTAAAGAGGGTAGATTGTGTACACGAAGAAAAAGCTTTACCTCATCTAAACTAATGGGGCCAAAATGATTGATTCGGAGAAGTTCACTGCAGGTGCAATCTAAGAGATCTTCTAGAGTAAAAATAAAAGCGCTAAACAGGGCGTTTTTCGTTCGCCCCGATAAATTCAATTGATCAATTCCTATTTGAGAAAAAGGGGTGGATTGAATTTCAGCCGCTGTTAAAGATTTCGCCAAGGGGACGCCGATGTTCGAAAGCGCGGCAAGGAGGAGCGTCGCATGGCTTGGACCAAATTGACTGTTGATGCTTTCCTGCGTTCGGAATCGGAAATGATTGAGCATGAGGCTCTGTGGATCATTTATAAAAAAGACCGTATCAGGAATGTTCAGATCTCGGCTAAATAGATTGTTCGGAGATGCCTCATAAAAGGAATCTCCCTGTAAATGGGAGCCATAGCCGACCGCCAATGCGTAGCGCAGCGCGTTAATATCCGTTCGGACCAGACCATGAGCCACAAGGTCTTGATCGCGCAACGCGGAAAGCTCGCCTATCGTTCGCAGCTGTATTTTTCGCAAGTCTGGAAACAGATGTTTTTTTATAAAAATAGGGAGGGACACATTGGGATAAACGAATGCCGTGAGCAAATGCTCATTTGCTTCAAACCGCGAATCTTTCAATTCGCTGAGTGCGCGAGCATGCAATGGGGTCCACCGCTCAGTGTTGTATGGACTCCTCAGGCGTTTCTTCTCGGATTTATCGTTTAATAGATCGGCGCGTAGATAGCGCTGCATTGGTTCGCGCATAAAGCGTCCGCCATCCACTTTTTCCGCCGCGCCTAGGGTCGCCAGGTAAATTCGCGCGAAGTCTTCCGCATAAGCTGGATTTTCTACAGAGAAATATCTGGATAATTCTTTTGCGGCATACCATAGTGGGGTGTCGCCTTTCAAATAGTTCCGAATAGACACCTGCGACAATAAAGGAAGATTGCGATCGGTTGCTACAACAATGATGTCCTCGATCTGTTTTTGTGTTAGCCCAAAAGGACCCCACCGGACATCCGCACTGGAGCGGCGAGAGAATTTTTGTTTCCACACACTGGCAAAGAGAATTGGGCTTGCCCATTCATGATGATGGCGAATGTCCCAGATAATGCCGCCGAGAATAATAATAACCCCTATGGCGGCATGATAATTGAATCCGTTGCGAAGGCCGCAATTGCGGCTAGCGCCGGTAAAGGCCAATGCTTCAGAAGTAAACAAAGTAGTCCCATTCTTGCGAGATTGCGTCGGGGATTCTGCAGCCAGACAGAATGAATTCATGACTAGAGAGATGCCTAGCAAAATGGCCATGGCGCGACGATAGAGCGTCAGGAGAGATAACCTTTGTCCCAAAGAATTTAGACTCATGCGAATTCCCGGGATAAATTATTTTGAGGCGATCGGAATTTTGAATCTGAAATGGATTTCTCCGCTTGATGATGTATGTCCTGCAATATGCGCAGCGCTTCGGATAAGGCGTTATGATCCCATTGGTCATGATAGCGGAACAAAATACGCTGGATCGCGGAGGAAATTTCCGCAAATAATGCAGAGCTGCCGCCCAGCGACTTTAAGCTTTTTTCTAAGACATATAACGCCATTTCTTCCCACGTCCCCGCATTGCCGCGAATTCCAAGCAATAAGCGTGCCGGCGATTCTTGTCCATAGTGGTTGTCTGTGAATGAAACGCGGCCGTCTTGGCTGATCATGATATTTCGATAGTCAAAGTCGCCGTGATAAAGCCCATGCCGAAAGAGAAAATCAATTCCTTCCAAAATCTGCTGAATCACATAAAACGCTGTCGCCAAAGGCAAGCGGGAAAAGAAATCAGTCTTTCCCAATTCCATCATGGATTGTCCTTCACGAAATTCAAAGATTTGATAGGTGCGGTGGCCTGTGGCCCTATAAAGCGTCCCGGAGCCATAGAGAAGCGGAAGGGTAGAATGGGAGTCCCCGTTCAGCTTTTCCTGAAAGTTCTGCAAGGCTCGTCCGGCTGCCGCGTTATATTTTTTATCCATTCGAAAAGCTCTTAGAATCCCGGTCGGAGCGATAGCGGCAAAGACATCCGCTTCGCTGTTTCCACCCACGCGTTGTAAAAGGGTATAGCCCGTTTGCGCACGGACATTCGATGCCAATAAACCGTCTTCATCGTAGATTCCTAAGCCAGTGTGTGTATCGTCAGATATAGTCCCTATATGACCGCCTCCCATGGTTCGTGTGAGTTTTCCAATCAGCGCCTGATCGGGCTCTAGTTTCATATGCGTGGAGGTCAACGCCAGCTGCAGGGCTTGGCTTTGAAAATTCATGAACGTTGTCATATTTCTGGAATGAGACGCCGGGCGGTAAGAAATCACCGTCAGAGAAGCTGAAACAGGTTCAACCAAAAGGCTAGGAATCAAAAGCACCGCAACGATGGGGATTAAAAATTTGGGCATCGACATAAGCTTAATGCATAGTCAAGTCACGTAGAATCCGCCCAAAGGCCATCGCCTAGGCCCAATAGGCCCGGTCGGCAAAGGGCCCAGAAACACGTTCTTCCATCCAGCGGGACTAATCAAACTAGGCGTTTTCTTTTTTGCAGCCGGAAGAGTGCCTGCGAATCAAGACTTTCGATGCCGGCAACCCCAATTCTTCGGGCGGCCTCCGCGCGACTGAGAAAGACTCCCTCCCGGAGATCAACAAATCCTTTTTCCAAAAGGGCGGACTGGTGTGGAATATCGACATGCGCCTGTCCCCGTTCGCCTACGCAGACTTCCCGCTGGCAGCGCAGCGCCGGCCGAAGATTCTGCAGCATCGCTATCTGTCCCGGAGTCATTAACTACTCATGCCCATTCGCCGGCTCGAGAGTTTAAGCGGTGGCCATGGAAAATCGGGATCGGCAGCGTTGATGACTGGAATTTTCATACCCAGGCGCGTGGTGGCGGTTTGCCTTCTGGAATTAATGTGGATCAGTGTTCCGTCTAAAGCGCCAAGGCTATGTTGGAGATAATCCACAAGGTGCATATGGTCTTTCTCCTTTTTTTCTTTCCAAATACGTGTCGCTTGAAGAAAGGCCATCTTTCCCGAGGGATCGCGTGTAGGATAAATCTCGATTTCATAACCTTCTTTGAAGAGAACAAATGTCCATTGATTAGTCGCTATGGCGGTGGGAAGAATTGTTGTGCAGCGGTTCTGTAGATCATCGTAGCGGGAAAAATCATTAAGAATAGTTTTCCACTCTTCGGCGCTGACGGGTGGCCCTCCCACGTGGATAGAAAATCTTAAGTTAAGAAGGCTATGCATTTCGGAGAGATGTTTTTGCGTGGCGTTGACAGCTTTTTGCACCGTGTTTAACACCACCTGTAAATCCTTGCGGTCAGGCGGAACCCCTTCGGTAAGAAGACGAATCTTTAACAGCCTCAGGCGCTGGCTTTGAGTCAATGGAAGATCGAGCGCTGATTTTTCTACTAGCGGCATGAGCAACGCTTCCCATTGATCATTGGCTGATTCGAGATTTCTCTCGATGGTGACGTGCTCGAGTTTTAATTTTTCTATAGCAGGGCGTATCACGGCAGGAGTATTCACTGCATGCCGCTCTTGACTCCATAGAAGACTGTGCGCGGCTATCGACAAAATCGCCCCAAAAATAAAGCTCGCCGCAATCTGCATTGGTCGTTGTCTTGCTTGATGACGAAATACCCGCGCATTTTTTTCACCGGCGAACGTGAGCGCTGGAACTTCCGCATACGGTGTTTGAGCCAATGCCTGCACTGCAAAATAAGGGGGGATTGTGCGTTGAGGATGCGTAAAAGGGGCGTTCCCAGCCCATGCGGAAGTTAACGAAAGACAAAAAATCAATGAACCCGCGACGCTGCGGTGAAAAAGCTCTAGCATTGGAAGTCATTTTATCTGTTGCTCGGCATGCGCGAATCAATCAAAGGACTAATCTTTATAGGGTCCTTGGGCCTAGCGGAATGGGAACGCTTTTAGCGATATAAAAAAAGACAGCACCCGGTGTTGGGGTGCTGTCTTTTCTATGCGGAGTAAACTTAACGGAAGCTGAGTGTCGGAGCGTCGCAGCCGCAATCCCAGACACCGTTATCGAATTCTTCACCGATACGGCCGCTGAAATCAAAAACCATCGTATGCGCTCCATCGCCATTGACCACTAAGGGTGAAAGCAAGGGAATGCCTCCTGTCGGGGCAAAGGCGTTGATATTGCCTGCCGTCGGAGCATCGGGACGAATATAAAGCCAGACCATGCTTTCCGTTCCCGCCGAGCCCAGCACATGCGTGGTTCCATCGGGATCAACCGCCGTGCCATCATGACCGACATCGGACACAAAATCGCTACCGACGGTACAAACGTTATGCGTTCCCGTCGCCGTTGCCGGTGTGTAATGGATGTAGTCACTCATATGCAACATCACGCATTGATAGGTTCCATTCGGTATGGCGCCCGCGCCGAGCGTCGGATTATTCACCATGTCTTGATAACCGGCCGCATCATTGCGGAAGACGGTAATCCCATTCGAGCAATCGGTGTTGGGTGAAATCCGGACTTCCACCACTTTGACCCGCACATAACTGGGATCCACACCGGAGGTGATATTTGCGAACGCCGATCCCGCCGCTAAAAATAAAGGCAATAGTCCTAAGCGTGTAATAGAAATGTTCATCGCGCAGCCCCCCTAAACGTCAAGACGCTTTGGCTGGATGAGCCTCCGCCGGCGCTGGATAACTTGGTCGATTTTGAACAGGCTGCCGCTAATAATGAGAATGTGATCAAAGCGACTAATGTCGATAATTCTTTTTTGGATTTCATTGAGCGCCTCCCCACAACATGCTTACGCCAAAATTGACGCGATAGTTATAAGCGCGATAGGTCGCTTTCCCCACATCGGCCAAAAAGCCGGTGTATGCGCGAAGCGCGCCCACTTGATAGCGCACCGCCGGTCCGACTTCGATGACGGTTCCTAAGTCCGAGCCATTCATCGTGCTGTTGCTCTTGGAATGACTAAGTCCTGTATTGCCCACGGCTTCCGCCGAAAGGCTGACGTGATGAATCCAGCGTTCCATACTAAGATCAAGACTGGCGCCAAAGGTCATGAGATCACTGGGATTGAAACGGGTTTTGGCTGCGGTTGTATAGGCGCCCGTATTCATGTAGCCAACTGAGGCATGACCGGTCAGGAGATCCGCCATTTTAGGCGTATCGGCGATGACTTGGAGATGGGCATTAAATCCCTGTTGGATTTGGGTGCTGTAGCGCTGACCCAAAGAAGCCGGATTGTTCGCCGAGTTGGCAGTGGGCAAATCTAAGTCGAGCGCGGCGGCTAAGGGCATTCGGTCTTTAAGGAAATTCCATTTAACGCCTAACTGAAGATTGCCGATGCCGCTGTCTGCGTGACGGAAAGAGCTTTGCCCTTCCGCTGATGTGACAGCCTTCGTTATAGGAAGCGCTAGACGTGTTTCTAGCGCATCGGTCACACCATAGCGGGCAAAGAGGGGGAATTGCCAGACGCGGTCTTTAAAAGTAGTTCCTGGGCTATTTTGAATCTCATAGGCTTGATAACCAAATTGAGCCCCGACACCAGCTTCTCCTTGTTTTGGCTTGCATCACCGATTGGGCTTGCGGCATAAATACGGGTTCGGCTTGGGCGGCTTGCCACGTGGTGGCTAAAACGATACTTAATATGGCTTTCCCGTTCATAAGTCTCCCCTCATCTTTTATTTACACCGTTGTTTTTAGACTCAAGGGGAAGCATGCCGGGCCTTAGCCCTATAGTCAAGGGACAATAATTAGGGGCAACGGACGTTAAATTTTGTATTTAGGAGGGGGGAATCGTCCCAGGTTACGTTTAAATGCCATAAACCGTTGAATGTTAGCCGGTCTTGCTCTAGTTGGGGATCGGGAGTTGCCCCTAAGGGCGACCCTTCGGGAAACCCAAACCAGACGTATGCCGTAGAGCGGGCGGGACGAAAATCCACTGGAATGCGGCTATCCGCTACGACTTTGCCTTGAGGAGAGATCCATCTGCTGGCTAACACATGGGTCCCACTAGCGCGTTGGGCTAAACGTATATACCCATGAATTTTTCCATAACATGCAAAATCCGTTTGCGGTTCAAGCCCATTTTCCTGCGCGGTAAGCACAATGCTCGGGCTAGTCGAAGGCTCTTTGGCATAGCCAGAGCGAAGACAAAGAATCAGTAAAAATAATGCCGGCCCTTTTTTGAACATGTCCTAAGGGTACGCGTCTTACTTCAAAGTGCAATATTTATAACTTAAGGACGTGTGCCTACGTCACTGGCGGATTGGCTAACGGTATTAATATCCGTTGTGGCTGAGCGGGAGTTTGCTGCTGGTGGATTGGTGGATGTTGCATTTGGCGTAGGAGTCGTTGCCGGTACCAGCTTTGGCGTTGTTGCTGTGGGAGAAGGCGTGCCGGCTGGGGGAATAATCGGGGTATTGGAAAAGCCGGGTGTTGCGGGGACCGGCGGAACGTTATCCGTTGCATAATTTCGACGACGTTTCGGTAAATCGTCATTGCTAAGTGCCATCACCGCTGGTTTTTCTGTTGACCTCGTAGCGGCCGTTTTTTTATGCGTGGGGACAGGTTTTTTATGCGGCTTTAGAACAGGCGCGGGCATATCCGTCGTCGCTTCCATATCGGAAAATACGGGCGCGACAAGTAAAAAAAATCCCAGATAAACCATGATAAGAAGAGGCCATCGACGTATCATTATTTTCATTTTATAAAGTCGCATACCGCGGTGCCAACTTGTTCTGTAGTTGCGGGTGCCCCTGAGGGTCGTAAATCGGCCGTCACATGACCGCTGGTTAAAACATGTTCAATAGCTTTATTAACGGCCAACGCTTCTTTTTGAAGTCCAAAACTGTATTCCAGCATGGCCGCGACGGAGCCGATGGCGCCTAAGGGATTTGCTTTGTTTTGCCCGGCAATATCCGGCGCCGAGCCATGGACTGGCTCATAAAGTCCCGTCCACACCCCGGACGGTTTTTGATCGCCAATCGAAGCCGACGGCAGCATGCCGATTGAGCCCGCGAGGACCGCTCCCTCATCGCTCAAAATATCGCCAAACATGTTTTCTGTAAGGACGACATCGAAACGTTTGGGATTTAAAATCAGCTGCATGGCGCAGTTGTCCACCAAGATATGCTCGAGCGCCACATCCGGGAAATCTTTGGCCACGTCTACCACGACCCGGCGCCACAGTTGCGATGTCTCGAGCACATTAGATTTATCTACGCTGGAAAGTTTTTTGCGTCGCTGGCGCGCTAGATTAAAGGCCATCCTAGAAACGCGTTCGATTTCTGCGTAAGTGTAAGCCATCGTATTAACGCTCTTGGCCTGCTTGCCTTCGCCGGAGATGCCGCGCGGAGTCCCGTAGTAAATGCCCCCGGTAAGCTCGCGCACAATAATCATGTCGGTACCTTCGACCAAATGATTTTTTAAAGGCGAAGAATTGAGCAGCGAAGGGTAGGTGCGCACGGGACGTAAATTCGCATAAACACCTAACGTTTGGCGGATACCTAAAAGTCCTTTTTCTGGTCGTTTCTCCGGCGGCGCATTGTCAAATTCTGGCAGACCCACGGCGCCCATCAAGGTGGCATCGGCTTGACGTGCTAATTCTTCTGTTTCTTTCGGAAAGGGGGAACCGGTTTTATGAATCGCGATGCCACCCAATAAAGCTTCTTTATGAGTCAACGTATGATTAAATTTTTTGGCCACGCATTGCAGAACGCGCACGGCCTCGCGGGTTACTTCTGTACCAATGCCGTCACCCGGCAAGATGAGGACATTTAATTGCATGAAAGGAAACGCTTAGCCGGCGTTTGCCGCGGCAAGGTGGCGGAAATTGATGAGCGAATAAACAGCCAAAGCGCGCTCGGCATCAATATCCCGAGCATGTGAAATAGGGTCCAATTCGTCAACCAACGTAATTTCAATCCGATTGCCTTCTTTGTTTTGCAGGATATCGGCGACTTTGTTGATGACATCAACCGCGCCGGCTTTGGGTGTGGCGGTATTTTCGTCGAATAAGAATTTGGCTTGGATAAAGACGCGGACATGGCCTTTTTCCACATAGACCACGTTTAATGCCGAGTCGGGATTGGCTCCGCCGACGTTTACCGTTTCTCGTTCCTTCGAACGGTTTTTAGCGCTGTTTACAATTTCTTGGCGGATCTGCATTAAATAAGCTTCGGATTCTTTTGAATTTTGTTTGCGTTGAATCGCTTTTTCAAAACTTTCGAAAGCTTCGCCCAGACGCCCTAAATTATAAAGTTGCGTCCCTTGCCAATAGTAATTGTTTTCCGTTTGATCGGAGTCCGAGGATTTCGCTTTATCCGCTGCATAAAGAGACGGGGCTAAACTTAAGCACCCTAATGCCAATCCAAAGATGAAAGATGTTCTCATGGCGTATTGCCTCCCGAAGACGCATTCAAGACAATGGCAAAAGCATTGCCGCGTTTTTCCGGGCCAGAAACTTCTCCACGTGTAATTTGCGTGTCCGATAGATAAAGTTTTTCTTTTAAATATTTAACTAAAGTCTGTAAACGCGCACGCGCGAGATCGGCGTCATTGTCATAGGGATGTACAGAAAAAGGAAGCTTCCCTTCTTCGCGAATAAGATCGGTGACCTTCTGCAAAAGAAGTTCGCCTTCTTTGGTAAAGTCCGACTTTCGATCTTGGAAAAGCGCTTTGCTGGACAGTTCAATAATGTTTTTCCCTTTATCCGTATATTGGATGGCGGAAAATTGCGCGGGCTGTCCGGGATAAGTCCGGTGATAGCCTTCTTTGTTAGTGATCGATATTTGTGGGATATAAACGGTATCAACGGCGACAAAGCCGCGTTCTTTATCTTCGCCATTCCAGCTCAGGCTAGGCGGCGGAGTCCCCTTGCCTTCTTGAGTCCAGACCGCCCCGGCGGCTTGATCGATGATGGAGAACACCCACTCTTTGGCGCTGGAATCCACATCGCCACGCATGGTCAAGAAAGGTGCGCGGGGAAAATCAGGAATCCAGGGATGCACCATAATTTCATCTTGAAAATTCATTAACTCTGAAAAATCACGCCCTTCTTCGAAATTGACGGGATTGTTTAGTACCGGATGGAGACGGTCTTCCGGAAAATTTTGAATGTCTTCGAGATTAAAAGCGGCTGGCGGATCAATTTTCCCAATCGGCAGTTTGCCTTTGTAGGTTCCGGTCGATGTGTAAGAGCCGACTTCGCCGTCATTTTTCAGATTGGCAGTCGGCGAAGACGGGGGCGGGCTTTTCAAACCAGAATCCGGCGCCGCCGCATGCAAATAAGCGGGCAGAAAAAAACTTCCGGTTAAAGTGAGCAGACCTAAATATCTTCGCATCCGAATCCTTTCGCTTACGACGCTAATGAGAAGGTAAACGTAATAATGCCCCATTGCACATCTTCCTCACTCGTTGGGGGCTGTGGAGCAAAAAGCCATTGTTTCAAGGCATCCACGCCAATTTGATCGAGTTGTGGATTGCCAGTCGTTTTGGTGACTTTAATATTGGAGCGTACGGCGCCTTCGGGCGTTACCGTAAAATAGAGTCGCAGGGTTCCAATGATGCCTTGCTCTTCGGCCCATGAGGGGTATTGCGGAATAATCTTTTTCAAGATGGTCCGGTTGGCCAATCTTCCGACGATGTCAAAACCATTGGGCGATTTTTTGACGCGGCTAGGCGTGGTGTCCGTTAATTGTTGATCCAATTGGGCAGCGGCACTGGGCATAGTCTGAATGGTGGCCACAGAGCTCGTGTGATTGCCTAACAGCGCTTTATTAATTAACCCGCCGCCTGTCGATTGGCTTTCACGTAAGGCGGGAGCGGTATTTGTCGGCGCAATTGATGTGGGATTGCCGCCCATTTGAATCGGTGCTGCAGCGGATTTTAACACCGGCTCATTCGTCGCTGAACCAAAAAACTTTTTGGACTGCAAATTAGCGCGATTATTATTGGTCAGTGCGGGATTGGTATAGGATAACGCGGCTTTGGAATGCGCATTGCCCACCAGAATAGGCACCGCTTGCCCTGGTGTTGCGATCGATTCATTGCTGGTTTCAAAAGGTAAATCTTTTGAGCGTATACCGCCAAAGGATTTTGTTTGCAGTGTGGGCGACGCATTGGGCAGCTGAAATGTTTTTTGCGCTGAAGTAATGGGCGTGGGATTCTTCGCCATAGCCAATTCGTCAGGCGATGGGGTCTTTAATGTGTTGGTGATCAGGTGCGGCATGACACGTTCTTGCAAAAGCGGTGTTGGCGGTTGTTGCGGCTTGGGTTCCACATGCGAAGGCGCCGGCGCGGGTTTGGACAACATGTCTTTGAGTGTGTCCATTAAGCTCATCTTCTTGGGCTCGGGAGCCGGCGCGGCTGCCGTTTCTTCGACGATGCCGATTTCAACCAAGGGGTTGAGTGTTTTTTCAAAATCGGTTTTCATGATGATCGGATTCCACAAAAAGACCAACGCATGAACGGCGGTAGCAATGCCTAAGCAAATCGCTTCGCGCGAGGTTTGACGGTATTGATAACCCATACGTGTATCAATCATCGGTGTAAAAGTCCCTACGGAGCTCATTGTGGTTTATCCTCTAATTGTTGCGTAGCGATAGCGATTTTCTCCGCGCCCGCTTTTTTCGCGATATCCATTAATTCCTGAACCTTCCCATAAGCAATGCCTTGATCGGCGCGGATAATGACTAATAAATCTTTTTTACCCGCCAACTCTTTTTGAATCAAGGGACCCACTTCTTCCAAGGTTCGGGCGGGGGATTCATTGACGGCCAGTTCATCTTTGAGTGATAAACTAACGGTGATATTTTTTTCTTTGCTTTCGGAGGTGCGTGCTTTGGGTAATTTGACCTCAAAACCGGGCTGATTCAAAATCGGGGATGTCGCCAGCAAGATAATCAGCAACACCAGTGAAACATCGATAACCGGAATAATGTTAACGCCGGATAAAGGTTCAAAATCTTCCGCGCGAATTCGTTTGGCCATATTAGTGTTTAACTCCTCCCGGAGCAGGCGGCACAATACTCGCATTCCCTGATCCAGATTTCTTCAAAATAGAGATTTTGTCCGCACCCTGCTGCTTGATAATATCCAGCACTTGGACAAAACGGCCATGCAACGCTTGGGGATCGGCAGTCATTAAAACGCTATGGTCTTGCCGGTTGCCAAAAGCTTGGGCCAAGGCACTGGCTAAATCCAAGTCCGTCATTTTCACCGTGTTCATGATTATCGAGCCATCCGCATTTAACGTCACAATGAGAGGAGGTTCCTTCTCTTGGGCGTTACTACGATTGGTCGATGCGCGGGTAGCCACCACCTTAATCATGGATTGCATGATCATGGGGGAAATTACCATCAAGATGATGAGCAGAACGAGGGATAAATCCGCTAACGGAATAACGTTAACTTCCGAAAGCGCTTCCCCTTCTGCGTTTTGGGGACCGGACGCCATGGCTTATCTTCCTTTGCTATTGCCGGTATAGACTAAAATGGCGATTTCTTGTGTCAACAAATCATATTGCTGCATGCGTGCGCGCATCAGCGATGTGAAGAAGTTGAACAAGAGCGAGGCGCTGACGGCGACGAAAATACCGGCCGCTGTCGCGATCAAAGATTCGGCAATACCCGCCGCCACAATCGTGGGACCGCCCGAACCGGACAAAGCCAAATCACTAAACGCGCGAATAACGCCCATAACCGTTCCGAAGAGACCAAGCAACGGTCCGATGAAGGCAAAGGTTCCAAAAATAGCTAAGCGCTTATTCAGCAGCGCCTGCATTTTCATGCGATACATGGCAAAAATGCTTTCCATTTCTTCGCGTGGAAACGCCGCTGCATGCAAGCCCACTTCCAGAACATGAAAGATGAAGCTTTTGCTGTTTTGCGCGCAGAGCGCGATGGCCTCTTTGACTTGACCTTGGCGCACATGTTGCTTGACCCGTTCTAAAAGCGGCCCATCAACGCTGCCGATTTTTGCAAAAGCCCAGAAGCGTTCCAACATAAATGTAAAGATCATGATGGACGCAAAAAACATAATCCACATGACCCAGCCGCCTTTATTCATCAACTCCATAAAAGTCATATTATTCACGGGTTATTGACCTCCCTTAAGTTCCTGTAATTTTTGTTCCGCTGCTTGTTTGATTTGAGAATTCTTACTGCATGAAGCGATACTCGAATAAACCGAGCGTAATCCTTCAGTGGATCCAGACGCTTCGACTATCTTAGCTAGTTCTAATAGGCCGGCGATACGAAATTCGTTGTCACAAGGACCCATCGGAAGTAATTGCTGGTAGGCCTGTTTGGCTTTGGCATCTTCATGCATGTTTTGATAGGCGTCACCAATACGGTATTGCGCTTCTGTCCGCTCCGGAGTGCCGGAAGGAACGCGTTGTAATTGTTCAATCGCTTGTTGGAAATTGCCTTTGGTGGCATAAAGCGTGCCGATCTGTAAAAGGACAAAAGTGTTTTTCGGATCGCCAGGGAAAAGTGACACATAGTTCTGATACGCCTTGATGGCCTCATCCAGCCGGAAGGCCTTTTTGTAGCACAAGGCCACATTAAGCGACGCATCTTTAGCCAAGGGATTTTGCGGGTAACGCTGCACAAATGCGTTAAAGCCTTCGGCCGCCTTTTCATAATCTTTTTTGCTGAAGAAGCTGACACCCACCTGAAACATCGCTTGCGGCACCATTTTGTCACTCGGATAATTGATGTAATAACTCTTGTAAGCGCTGGCGGCTTCATCCCACTTTTGCAGGAAGAAATAACATTCCGCGTTGTAATAAAACGCTTGGGCGGCAAATTCTTCGCCCGGATAAGACACCATGATGCGTTGAAAATACTTTTGTGCCGCCGCGTAATCTTTCTTGTTGAAAAGCGCCGCGCCGCGTTCCCACAAAATCGAAGCGCCGGTATTGGCTCCCGGGCAAGCGCGTAAAAGGTCACTCAACTCTGCGGAGTGCAATCCGCTGGTTCCCGATTGTCCTTGATAAGCGTTTAAAAGCATATCGCACAATGGGCGAATGCGATCATCCGCCGGGAAATTATTTTTGAAAGCAGTAAATTGTTGGTAGGTGCCGCGCAAATCATTTTTATTGAAATAGCTCATGATGATTTTATACTGCGCGTCTTGCGATTCTTGAGTATTAGGATAATTCGCTGCTAATGATTGATAGGCGGCGATGGCTTGATCGTAATGTCCTAGACCAAATTGCGTTTCGCCAGTTTCCCAATAGGCTTTAATCCGATAGGGAGAGAAACGATAACCGTCAATCAATTGCTTCCAACGATTAATGGCTTCGGTGTAATACTGTTGGTTGTAAAGGGATTTGCCCGAGGAATAAAGCGCCTCGGCCACACGTGCCGTGTTCGTTGATTCTTGAACATAGCCATCAAATTGCGCGGTCGCTGAGTCATAACTTTTCTGGTTGTAATAAATTTTTCCTAACTGCAATTTGGCGTCGGAAGAAACGACGTTGGTATTCAATTCTTGCCCGCGCTGAATCGCCTGCTGCATGTACACTTTGGCTTGGTCCAGTTTGTCGGCGCCTTGAGCGGCGAGGCTGGCCGCTAACCCTTCAAGCGCATAAGGGATTAAGGCATTGTCTGGGGCCAACTCCACAAATTTGCGATACGTTTGTTCGGCATGTTTCCAATCCTGGATGGAGTAATAGCCTTCCGCAATCCAGAACATCGTATTCTTGCGCCATTCATCGGATTTGATCTCTTCTTGGCGTTGCAAATTATCATTTAAGTGGTTCAATGCGCTGACGATGCGCGAAGATTGGTTGGCGCGGCGTAAGCTTAGCGTCATTAAGTAAACGGCTTTGCCGGCGGCTGGGCTTTGCGGGAAAAGATCGACGAGTGTTTGATAGGCATCAATCGCTTTTTCTGTATCGCCCAATTGATCAAAGGCCACGCCTTGGAGAAGTAAGGCGTAGCCGGTTAAAGGATTTTTAGGATATTTTTTGAAAAATTTATCGGTTTGGCGAATGACTTCGTTGTAATTACCTAATGCCATCAGCGCCCATAAGGTGCGGAATTGCGCTTCCGGCGCCAATTGTTCGGGAGGAATAGATCGTGGTCCGGGTGCCACACCATGCCCTGTGCTGGTATAACGGCCTTCATCTTTTAATGTCCGTGTCCAGTCTCTTTGATAGACGGGGATAGTGGCCAAAAGATAGGTCCAGTCTGTACGCAGCGAATGATTGGGAAATTCCTTTAACAAGTTCTGCAAGGTCAGTTCACAACGGCTGTAATTCTTTTTTTGGAAATCGATACAAGCCAAACGATAAAGTGCAATCACTCGCAACTGTGGTAGCGCGTCGCGACGGCTCACTGGTCCAAAGAAGGTCATCGCCAGGTCGTAATCTTTGGTTTGATAAATCGCTTCGCCGATTAAGACGCGCGCGCGATCTACCCAGACGCCCTTTTTCGCACTGGCTAAAAGTTTTTGATAAGCCGAGACCGCTTTGGCAATATCTTTCATCTGACAGAAACAGGCGATCGAGTAATATAAGGAAGGAATATCGTCTGGATGGCGTTGGAAATGACTTACCGCATCTAAATAATTCCCGCGTTCGAACGAGAGCAGGCCCCCTAATAAATCGACCTTCATCAAGTCCCCGTACACTGAATTTACAGTAAGCGTGTTTTTAAATGCGTCATCAGCGCGTTCTAAGCGTCCCTTGGCTAGATAGCCACGCGCTAAGGTGTACCAGCCTTCGGCAGAAAGAAATTTATTGTTAGAGCCGGCCACATCCCGCGACAGGCGCAAGGCCGTTTCATCGTCGCCAAGTAACAAAGAGCTTTCCGACATGCGCAGGCGCGCCGCATCGGCTAGATAAGTGAATTTCTTTCCTTTATTGATAACGGTGTCGAAATTTTTTGCCGCATCGTCGTAACGGCGTTCGCGGTAGAGGATTTCTCCGGTTGTATAAGCGGTTCCAATGGCGCGGTATTCGTTTTCAAATTTTTCGGCGATGGATTTAAACACGTCCAAGAGGGCATCTTCATGTCCCGGACGAATATCGGCCGTATGTGTAAAAGTCCGATGATCGTCGGCAAAAAGGGGAATGGAGGAAATATAAAGTGAAGCAGCGAGGGCGCAAGCCATCGGTTTCGGGCGAATGAAATGGTTCAACGGCCATTTAAAAGTATTCACTCGGATTGATTTTTAGCGCAGTTATTAATTTTTATGACCCCAATTTCTTTTACGCAGTTTAACAGAGCCCCTACAACTGGTCAAGGGGGAAATTGACTTCCCTTAACTATATTTAAGATACGACTGTTACATTACAATTAAATTTCATTTGTGTAACAGTTAGGTTAACTTTTTTCAAGACAGTTGCTCCGCGACGCATGCCCTGCTAAAATGCCGCCATGTCTCAGAAACAATATCGTGTGGCGGTCGTGGGTGCGACAGGGGCTGTGGGGTTGGAGATGCTACGCATGCTCCAAGAACGTAAATTCCCTGCCGCCTCGGTCAAAGCCTTAGCCTCCGGGCGTTCAGCGGGTAAAACCTTGCCTTATGGGCCCGATTCACTGACCATTGAAAAACTAACGCCGGAATCGGCGAAAAATGTCGATGTAGCGCTTTTTTCGGCGGGGAGTAGTATCTCTAAGGAATATGCGTCGCTCTTCTTAAAGGAAGGTGCGGTCGTCATTGATAATTCCAGCGCCTTCCGGATGGATCCGAAGGTCGCCTTGGTGATCCCGGAAGTTAATCCCGATGTGCTTTCGGCCAAAACCCGTTTGGTCGCTAATCCCAATTGCTCAACCATTATTGCGATCACGCCGTTATGGCCGATCCATCAAAAAAATCGGATTCTTCGTCTAATTGCTTCCACCTATCAAGCGGCTTCGGGGGCAGGCGCCGCGGCGATGGATGAACTGATTCAAGCGACTAAAGCCCATATTGAAGGTCGGGAATTCGTGCAAACAATCATTCCGCACCCGTATGCGTTTAATCTCTTTAGCCACAACTCTCCCGTCGATCCGGTCACGGGCTACAACCAGGAAGAAATGAAGATGGTCGATGAAACGCGGAAAATTTTTCGAGATGCCACGATCCGAATTTCGGCGACCTGCGTGCGCGTGCCGGTACCGCGCGCCCATTCCGAAGCGTTAAATTTTGAATGCGAAAAAGTAATTACGCCAGCGCAGGTGCGCGAAATTTTAAAAACGGCTCCCGGAGTAAAAATCGTCGATAATATAGAGAAAAATTACTTTCCCATGCCCAAAGATGCTTCAGGTCAGGGCGATATTTTAGTCGGGCGTATTCGTCAAGATTTGAGCGACACGTCCGGCAAATCGATTGCGCTCTTTGTCTCGGGCGATCAACTTCTTAAAGGCGCAGCGCTGAACGCGGTGCAAATCGCCGAAGTGATGGCGGCAAAAGGATTTATCTGAAAAAACTTGTTGTAAATGCCGATGACTTTGGCCGTTCTTCCGCCGTAAATGCCGGTATTATCCGCGCTCATCAACAAGGTATTGTGACATCCACTAGCCTCATGACGGATCGGGATGCTTTCGCTGAAGCCGTGGGTCTAGCTAAAGCTAATCCGAAGTTAGGCATTGGGCTTCATCTGGATTTGGATTCCTTCTTTAAGGTCGAACATGGCGTGGGGCGTTTACTCGAATATAAAGATCCGGCGATGCCGATGAACCGCATCATTCAAGAAACCGAGCGGCAATTGCAAAAAATTTTGGCCACCGGCGTCCCCATCACGCATGTGGATGGTCATCATCATGTGCATCTGCGTCCGGAACTTTTTGCGACGGTAGCCGCTCTGACGGCTAAATATAAAATTCCTGTCCTGCGCTATTTCCGTGGTTTTTATGATGGACTTTATCCGGGTGTCGATTTTGCTTGGATCCCGGATATTTTGCGGCGCTTTGGTTTAGCCTGCACAGACATTTTTTTTGCCGGCTGGGAAGAGGTGGATTCAAGTTTGCCGGGTTATAGTTATTGGAATCCCGCGCTCGATTTTAAGACGGCCGAACTCATGGTTCATCCCGGAATGGGTGAAGCCTGGCGCGAACGTGAATTGGCGCATTGCACGTCTACGGCCGTTCGCGAACGCATTCAAAAAGAGCGCATCGTCTTGGCCTCGTTTGCCGATTGGGAGCCTTCCGCATGATTACCGATTATTTTTCCAACCTCACCCAAAAACTGCAAGCGGATTATATGGCATCACGTAAAGCCCCAAAGCGGGGAGAGCTATTGCAACAGTTTACCGATCACTTTATTCGTCCGCTCATGCCTTCGTCGGTACGT
>Ga0105240_10005062_pt1 | contig 19762 bp, 16 predicted proteins | sample KBSC54metaG_FD_80426 | JGI IMG/M metagenome (GOLD analysis project Ga0105240, IMG submission 80426) | Corn rhizosphere microbial communities from Kellogg Biological Station, Michigan, USA - KBS C5-4 metaG | ecosystem: Host-associated > Plants > Roots > Rhizosphere > Soil | place: Michigan, USA... | reverse complement strand
TTTAAGCTTGCTTCTTTCGGGTTGTAAATAATTGAGCCATCATTTAGTGCTTTTTCTGCAACTTCATCAAGCTGTGCTTCAGTTACTTTACCTGTTTCACGTAGAGTGCGTGGTAACTTTGTTAAAGTAAATAGGCGATCACGCATTGCTAAGATAGTCGTAATTGCTCTATCTGCACGCTGGGTTGCAGGAGTTTGTGCATAAATATCTGCACCAGCAAGTGGTAATAGCAACTCACCAATTTTCTGACCATTTACTTGTTTATTATATTCAAGCACGTAAGGTAAGAATAAATTCATGCATAGGCCGTGGGGTAGGTGAGCAACAGCACCTAAAGCATGTCCTAAAGAGTGAACTAAGCCGACCATTGAATTAGAAAATGCAATACCCGCCATTGTTGAAGCTTGAGCTAACTCTAAGCGGCCTTGTGAGTCATTTGGGTTTTCTAAGACATTAAAGAGATTTTCACTAATCTTTTTAATTCCGGCACTTGCATAAGCATCGCTCAATGGATTGGCAGCCATACATGTATAGGCTTCAACACAATGCGTTAATGCATCCATACCAGTCATTGCAGTTAAATGAGGCGGTAATGTAAGCGTCATGCGTGGATCTAAAATCGCTGCATGTGGCATTAAATAATAAGAAGCAAATGCTAACTTAACATTCTTTTGAGTATCTGAAACCACTGCAACCATGGTTACTTCAGAACCAGTGCCAGAAGTTGTTGGAATCACAAAAAATGGTTTTAATGGCTTCGGTAGGTTATGAGCACCTGCATATTGCAATAAGTCATTTCCACCTTCAGAAACTAAAATATTAGTTGCTTTAGAAGTGTCGATGACTGAGCCACCACCTACAGCAATGATCGCATCACATTTGTTTGCTCGATAAGCTTCTGCTGCAAGGCGAACGACCTCTAAACTCGAGTCGGGTGGTACATCATCAAAAACATGGCCAATGACAGCATCAGTTGTACTAAATGCAGCTTCAATCGGATTTAATAAGCCGTTTGCACGTACACCCTTATCTGTAATGATAAGAGGGCGTTTTGCACCCAAAGTTGCAAGCTCAAACGGAATATGTTCTAGCGCAGCATTACCAGCAATGACTTTTACAGGACAAAAGAATTCGTAATATGGTTTGGCCATGTTATGCGCTCCGCTTGAAATAGGACTTGGCTACTTTTAGGTAAATATTTGCAGCCTCGTTGAATTTTTCTTTTAGGCTAAGTTTGGTTGGGTATTCTTTGACTGCTAGTGAAGCAACCAATTTAGGTAAAATAAGAGCTTCCATTTTATTTAGGCAGCGTACTAAGCGGATAGCAGCAGATACATCACCATCGGCAATCATTCGGTCATTGGCAAATGCTTGAGCAGTACTTTCTTGAAAAGAAAATACCAAAAAGGCATGAGTGACGTGTTTGAATGTAATCGTTAAGTCTGGTTTTCTTTCAGCTCTTTGAAGTAGTTCTAACTGTTTGTCTTCTGTCACTCGAGCAAAAAATGCTGGTCCATTCGGGAAAACATTCATTGAAAGTACAAAGTGAACAGGAAATTTAGATACTTCCTCTTGTATTTCAGTGTCCACTTGACTTGCCATGACCAAGCCACGACCAATAACATCCATCATGAGCTTAACGTAGGCAAGTTGCAGAGTCGGCTTTACCGCTTTTGTCGAAATCACTCGCGTATCCCTTGTTAAAATTATGCGAAAGCAAATTTAGAGTAATTACTCTAATCCATTTTTATTTCATCGCAAAGCGATTTATTCATATTTGACTTTAGGGTCATTAAAGTACCCAGTACTATTAATATACTCAATAAAGTCCTGACAAAGTTGACCAAATGATGGATAAGGAGTCACTAAATCTTGTATACGTACCATTTCTAAGCCTGCATAGCCGCAAGGATTGATGGTCTGGAATCCATCTAAGGCACAGTCCAAGTTTAATGCTAATCCATGATAACTTCGACCACGACGAATTTTAAAACCTAAAGAACCGATCTTACGGCCATCTACATATACCCCAGGTGCATCGGGCTTGGCATAAGCTTCAATTCCATATTTTTTTAAAACATCTATCATAAATTGTTCAGCAAAACTGACCAACGTACGTACGTTCCATTTTAGCCGATTAAGATCAAACATGAAGTAAGCAACGAGTTGACCAGGGCCATGCCAAGTCACTTGTCCGCCACGATCAGTTTGTACGACTGGAATATTTGATGAAATGAGGATGTGTTCAGGTTTACCAGCTTGACCTTGTGTTAAGACATTATGATGTTGAAGTAACCATAACTCATCAGGCGTATCTTGATTACGCTCGTTTGTTAAGAGTTTCATGGTTTCAAACTTGCTTTGATAATCTTGTAAATCGTTCCATTGGCGAATGATCAAGTTAGGTTTATCAAGGCTCATCACAATATTTTCCTATAAGTTGGTTTCTGCGGCACCCAGTTAATATCTGCAAGATAGAAGCCGAAAACCCTGTAATTTTAAAGGATTTTATAATAGGGTTTCTAAATATTTGTATTGTTTTTTCACTGTTTGATAGCTTAAAAATTTCTCAAAAAAATACCACAGTAAGAGTGTCTGACTGTGGTATTGATTGAAGAACTTAAAATTAAAGCGCAGTTCTAATCTGCGGGCAAGCAGCTAAGTCAGCATAAAGTGCATGAACTTGTTCTAATTCTTCAAAGCGCAATTGTGCTGTTAAAGAATGATACTTGCCGGTGCGAGATTCTTGAACTTTTAATGTTGAGTGGTCGAAGTCTGGGAAATGTTTTACCAAAATATCGACTACAGCAACACGTAATTCTTCACCCGCATCGCCAATAAGTTTAATTGGATAATCCATCGGAAATACCCAAAGATGTTCTTGTAGTTCGCGAGATGGAGTGCGGTCTAACATAAGTTACCTCATGATTTGAAACGCCTGCATTATCGCAGGCGTTTATAGCTCTTTCTATTAAATGGGGCTTGGTTTTGAAATTTCAAGCCTTCAAAACTTAGTCATTTTCCAAGAAAGAACGTAAGTGTTCAGAACGAGAAGGGTGGCGTAATTTGCGCAATGCTTTCGCTTCAATCTGACGAATACGTTCACGTGTTACATCAAACTGCTTACCCACTTCTTCTAGGGTGTGATCGGTTGGCATATCAATACCAAAACGCATCTTCAATACTTTTGCTTCACGTTCAGTTAAGTTTTCCAATACTTCGCGTGTTGCTTCTTTTAAGCCTTCTGAAGTCGCAGCATCAATTGGAGAAGTGATGTTTTGATCTTCAATGAAATCACCAAGATGCGAATCTTCATCATCACCAATAGGTGTTTCCATTGAAATCGGTTCTTTGGCAATCTTAAGTACCTTACGAACCTTAACTTCGTCCATTTCTAAACGTTCACCTAATTCTTCAGGTGTTGGTTCACGGCCCATTTCTTGTAACAATTGACGAGATACACGGTTGATCTTGTTAATCGTTTCAATCATATGTACAGGAATACGAATTGTACGAGCCTGATCGGCAATCGAACGGGTAATCGCCTGACGAATCCACCAAGTTGCATAAGTCGAGAATTTATAACCACGACGATATTCAAACTTGTCTACCGCTTTCATCAAACCAATGTTCCCTTCTTGAATCAAGTCAAGGAACTGTAAACCACGGTTGGTATATTTCTTCGCAATCGAAATTACCAAACGAAGGTTGGCTTCTACCATTTCTTTCTTAGCACGGCGTGCTTTCGCTTCGCCAATCGCCATACGCTTAGAAATATCTTTAATTTCAGCAACGCTTAAACTAAGTTCTTTCTCAATATCTGCAATTTTTTGCTGGAATGCTAAAACATCCGGACGAACTTTTTCTAAATGCGCCTTGATTTCAGCAGGAGCTTTAGCAATCTGTTCATCTAACCAAGCTGGATTAGATTCTTGCTTAGGGAAAGATGTACGGAATTGAGTACGGTCCATACGGCCACGACGTACTGCGTAACGCATGATTTCACGTTCATTGGCACGAATTTGTTCATGTGTGCCACGAATCATCTCAGAAATGATATCGAATAAACGTGGTGTAAATTTAAACATCATGAACACAGTAGCTAACGCCTCTAAAGCTTCGTCTGCTTCAGGGCTGTTACGGCCATGTTTCTCAATAATACCTTTTGTTTTAGTCCATGCAGATTCAAGTTCATTAAAACGAATCTTTGCAACTTCAGGGTCTGGACCAGACTCACCTTCAGAATCATCGTCGCTTTCTGACTCTTCATCTTCTTCGTCATCGTCAAGCTTAACTTCTTTTGCTGGTGTAGCTGGCGCATCATCTTCTTCAAGTTCTGTTTCTTCTTCTAGAACTTCAGGAATATCTTCGTCAGTTTCCGGGTCAAGATAGCCAGATAAAATATCGGCAAGGCGACGTTCGCCAGTCAAGAAATCATTATATTCTTTTAATACAACTTCAACAGCATTTGGCCAGTACGCAATTGAATTAAGGACATCACGGATCCCTTCTTCAATACGTTTTGCAATGCTGATTTCACCTTCACGGGTTAACAGTTCAACTGTACCCATTTCACGCATGTACATACGTACAGGATCTGTCGTACGTCCAGGCTCATTTTCAACCGATGCAAGTACGGCAGCAGCTTCTTCTTCAGCAACTTCATCGGCTGTGTCAGTTGACTCACCGAACATGGTATCGTCAGATTCAGGTGCACGCTCGTGTACAGGAATACCAACGTCTTGAAGCATTTGAATAATGTCTTCAATCTGTTCGCTTTCAGTAATCGAGTCCGGCAGATGATCGTTAACCTCAGCGTAAGTTAAGTAACCTTGTTCTTTGCCTCGGCTAATCAGAGCCGCTACTTGAGAAGTAGGGGAATGCATATCGCTCATCTTTGCTTACTCTTCGTTGAATCTGTGGCAGTGAAAAACCGTGCATGATAGCACAATTTGCTTGAAATGTTTTGGGTTTGATCGGTAACCGTTAAATAAAAAATATCTTTGAATTCACGTCTGTTTTTTGAATATTGGGCTAAAATCATTTTTTTCAAGCTTAAATCATCGAAAAGATCATAGAATTTTTTCTTGATCAAAAAAATAGGTGAGTTTTATAAATACACAATTTTTCGGGTGAAAAAAAGTACAAATATGCAGTTTAATGAAAAAAATATAAATAAAACTTGACATGATTCTGTAAGAGAGATAAATAGCGCCTAGACCCATTCACATTTTTTCATTAGAGGTAGTTTTAGTGTCTTCTACAGATTTTGAACTAGATGATAACTACGGTGATGATGATGATGTCGGTTTTGATGAGTCATCAGGCAAAATCACTGCGAAAGAATCATTAGAAAAACGTAGATTAATTGATGATCTATTGGCTCAACGCCGTTTAGAGCGTGAGTTGAAAGATTTTGATTATGATTTAGACGATGATGATCTTGATGATGAAGACTAATCAAATCTGAATAGGGCATCGTCAGCTTAAATGCTATGCTATCGTAGATTTCTTTTTTATAGTCAGGTAACACAATGAGTGCGTTAGATTTAGACCAATTAAGTGAATATCTAGATGGAGACCACAATGAGTATGGTCTAGATTTCGCTGCAACTCATGGTTTTCTGTGTGCAATTGCAGTAGGCCCTCAGTTTGACCGTTGGTTAGATGAGCTGTTTGATAATAACCATAAAAAGGTTCCTGCTGAAATTATTCAGCAAATCAAGGCATGGTTAGAGTCAATTCGACAAGACTTAGCAAATGAGAATGGAATTGTATTTCCATTTGAAATTGAAGAAGCTGATGTTGAATCTAGCTTAGGCGACTGGAGTGTGGGATTTGTTGATGCAATGTTCTTAAATGAAGAGGCATGGTTTGCCCCTGAACATGAAGAACAATTAATTGATTTAACTTTACCAATGATGGTATTTAGTGGAATTGATGAAGAAGATCCGCAGATGGAATCTTTCCGTCGTAATGGACAGTTAATGGATGAACTGGCAGAAGAAATTCCAGATAATTTGAATGAATTATATTTGATGTACCATACTCCAAATTAATTTATTAGAAGAAATAATAAATAACGTCCTTTCTAGGGCGTTTTTTATTACCTGAATTTTTTAATAGGTAATTGAGTATAATAATATTTTTACATTAATTTTATTTATATATAATATTTATTGTTATTTTAATAATTATGCTTTTAATAGAGTTTAATTTACCTATCATCATGTATTAGTCCATGATCGATATAAAAATCTTTAGTGTTATAACAATGCGATTTAATATGAATATAATTTGTAAAATTAGTGGCTTGCTCTCAGTAATATTACTTACAGCTTGTGGTGGTGAAAATAGTAACAGTGTTAGTGAAGCGAAAATTTCACAATCTAATCAAAATGAAGTTACTTATAAATTAATCTCTGGTACAGCATTTTCAACTTCTGCTTTGAATGGTGCAAATGTAACAGCAATTTGTAAAGATGGAATCGGTTTTAAAAATACTGTAAATGTTAATACCGAAGGTAAATGGCAAGGTGAAGTAGACAATAGTAAGTTTCCTTGTCGTTTACAGGTAAAAGCTAATGGACAAAGCTACTATAGTTATGTTGAGCGTGAGGGTAATGTAAATATTAATCCGCTTACGGATATGGTCGTTGCTTATGCCAGTAACCAAGTTCCTGCAACGTGGTATCAATCTGGAACCATGGCTACAGAAAAGTTAAATTCTGCAAATTTTGCTTTGGTAACTGAACTTATTAAAAAGGGGTACGGTGTTAATAATGATGTGGATCTATTTAATGCTGAGATGAAAGCAAATAATCCTATTCATCAAGCTATTCAAGAGTTATTGGAAGCTATTAAGAATAATAGAAATATTAAAGACTATGATGCACTATTAATGTTAATTAAAGATGGAAATTTATCTCAATTACCGATGAAATCAGATCAAATTCTTATCAATCCATTGAATATTAATGTAGATACGACAGCTTGCCAACAATATGACTCAGGTATAATCGAAAGATATAATTATTGTACTTCAAATGTTTTGCCTGATTTTAAGGAAGATCAGTTAATTACACCTTTTGGTGAAAAGTGTAATTTAACAAAAGTGGGCGATATGCTCACAGTTAGTAATGGTAAATTGACTATATCTACGTTTATCAATAAAGACGAGAATGATGGGATTCCTTCGAAAACATCTATTGGTACTTTATTTGTAGCCTCTAATCCTGTTTCATCGGCCCAAGAGGATGTTTTATATAATATTGGAATCTCGTTTCTAGCCGATGGGCAAATTAATGGTATAAGTGCTGGTAATGGAAAGGGTGATGCATTGGTTTGTGCAACAACTAGACCACGTACCTGATAACAACGGATTGTATCTTAAATTAGCTTTATATAACTTATTATGAAAAAAAGGGGCATCATTTGATGCCCTTTTTAAGTTTAAAATTATAAACGTTTGCGCTTTGCAGCTGCAATTTGCGACTGGCGCATACGGAAACCAGCTTTTTGTTTTTCAGTTGTCTTGTCGATGCAATACACGCATGAAACACTATGTTCATAACTTGTTAAAGCTGACTCTTCTGGAGTTAATGGCCAACCACAAGCATGACATTTAATATTTACGCCTTCCTCAACGCCATGAGTTACAGCAGTACGTCCGTCAAATACGAAACATTCGCCTTCCCATAAACTTTCATCGGCAGGGGTTTCTTCTAGGTATTTAAGGATACCGCCTTTGAGATGGTAAACCTCTTGGAAGCCTTCTTGAAGAAGTAAAGATGTTGATTTTTCACAGCGAATACCGCCTGTACAGAACATCGCAATTTTTTTATCTTTATGTTGCTCTAGCTCTTTTTTGACATATTCTGGGAATTCGCGGAATGTCTCAGTTTTAGGGTCGATTGCACCTTTGAAAGTACCAGCCTTATATTCATAGTCATTACGCGTGTCGATTAAAATTACATCATCACGTGCAATTAAATCATTCCATTCTTTTGGATCGAGGTAATGACCCACTAGTTCGCGGGGTTTAACCTCAACACCTAAAGTCACAATCTCTTCTTTAAGTTTAATTTTCATTTTACGAAAAGGTTTGTCAGAGCTATGGGATTCTTTGTATTCCATAGAAGCAAAACCTTCATTAAGCAAAAATTGATAGAGACTATCAATTGCTACGCGATCGCCCGCAACAGTACCATTAATTCCTTCACCTGCTACAATCAGAGTTCCACAAAGGTTAATTGTTTTCACTAAGTCTAATAGACGTTGCTGAAGATCTGCAGGATCTTGAACTTCTTTAAATTGATATAGTGCTGCAACAACCCAACCTGCGGTCGCTTGCTGTTCTACAGGTGCAAGCTGTTCTACAGTAGCGTTCATGGAAAACTCCAAATGTATTAAGATATAAATTTAAGGCGCATATTTTAGCGCGAAAATGTGTAATAAGCGAGAAAACCATAAAAAGTATATGGTTTATTTAAGGAGTTTGTTTTGAGTAATGATCATCGAATGCTCTCTCTCACCCCATGTGCAGGGCGTTGTTCAACAGTTTTTGGTGATCAGGTTTGCCGTGGTTGTCGCCGTTTTAACCATGAAGTGATTCAATGGAATACATATACAGCAGAGCAACGCTTGGCTGTGTGGAAGCGCTTAGATGATCAGTTGAATCAAATCCTAGTACCTATGTTGCCTCATGCGAACTTGCAGCATGTAGAGGGATTTATTTTTAGTAAGCGTGTTCGGTTGATGGAAGGGGCGAGTAAAGGTCGCAAGCTTTATCATGCTTTGAAAATATGTGAAAAAAATAAGCATCTGGCAACAGAAAGTGGTTTGGGTATTTCAGAACCTCAAGTCAAAACAATCTGGGTTGAATTTGAAAGACGTGTTCTAGCTTTGGCTAAAGCGAGTTATGAGTTGGCTTGGTTAAGAGCTGATGGAATTAGTCATCATTTATTAAGTGTGTTTGATGAAGAATAAGTTTTTAAATTGAATTGAAAATACCACAATAAAAAAGCTGCCAGAAGGCAGCTTTTTTATCATTAATTTTCTTTCGAATATTAACGTTTGATGTCGCGCTGAGTCGGGCCAGTGTAAAGCTGACGAGGACGACCGATTTTGTATGGTGCGCTGTGCATTTCTAACCAGTGGCTGATCCAACCTACTGTACGTGCAAGAGCAAAGATTACTGTAAACATTTCTGTTGGGATACCAATCGCTTTAAGGATGATACCTGAGTAGAAGTCTACGTTAGGGTAAAGTTTACGTTCAACAAAGTACGGGTCGTTCAATGCAATACGTTCAAGTTCCATAGCAAGCGCTAATTGAGGATCATTGATATTTAATGCTTCAAGAACTTCGTCACAAGTTTGTTTCATGACTTTAGCACGTGGGTCGAAGTTTTTGTACACACGGTGACCGAAGCCCATGAGTTTAACTTCTTTACGTTTTACTTTTTCCATGAACTCAGCAACGTTTTCTACACTGCCGATTTCATCAAGCATCTTAAGAACAGCTTCGTTTGCACCACCGTGAGCAGGTCCCCAAAGCGCAGAAATACCTGAAGAGATACATGCGTATGGATTTGCACCAGTAGAACCAGCAAGACGTACTGTAGATGTCGAAGCATTTTGTTCGTGATCAGCGTGAAGCGTGAAAATACGATCCATTGCACGAGCAAGAACAGGATTTACTTTGTAATCACGGTCAGCAGGAGTAGCAAACATCATGTGTAAGAAGTTTTCCGCGTAATTTAAGTCGTTACGTGGATAGATGAATGGTTGACCTACTGTGTATTTGTAACTCCAAGCAGCAAGTGTTGGAATTTTTGCAATTAGACGAATCGCAGTGATTTCACGGTGATTGATGTCTTCAATGTCAAGGTTGTTGTGATAGAACGCAGATAATGCACCAACAACACCAACCATGATCGCCATAGGGTGAGCATCACGACGGAAACCATTGAAGAAACGGCTAACTTGGTCGTGAACCATAGTGTGAGCACGAACTTTGGCATCAAATTCTGTTTTTTGTTCAGCAGTTGGGAGCTCGCCATTTAATAATAAATAACAAGTTTCAAGATAGTCTGCTTGAGTTGCTAACTGGTCGATTGGGTAACCGCGGTGTAATAAAATACCTTTGTCACCATCAATGAACGTAATTTTAGACTCGCATGCAGCCGTCGCCATAAAACCAGGATCGAAAGTAAAATGACCTTCTTTCAATATGCTGCTGACATCAATTACATCTGGACCTAAAGTGCCACTGTAGATTGGTAAACCAATTTCTTTGCCATCAAGATGTAATACGGCTTTTTTGCCATTTGCTTCAGACATTCAATAGATCTCCTGTCCTGGTGAATGTTGATCTGACTCGAAATCCTAATGTTCTCATGTGCGAATCAGACGGTGTCAAAATTTGCTATAAGATTAGTGAGTACTGAAATTTTGTCAATTATACTTATGGATAAAAAATAACGTTCTCACAGAGAGTTAGTCATCAAGACCCGAGCAAAAAAGTCAGTAAAATCACTGCATCGGGATGGTATAATAAGTCAATTCAACTAGAACGTGCAGAAAAAAAATGAAGTATCTGTACAATTGTAAGCAAATTTTTAAATTAAGATGAGGAATGGTAAGTCGGTAGAAAATGCCAATCCAATTAAAAAAATCATAAAACTCATGGTGTAATTTAAAATTGCTAATCAAAAAAAACTCTATTTTTATTTAGTTGTAACAAAGAATGTTGATGTTTTTTTAAGTTTAATTGTATAAAAAATAGCTAATTGAACAGCTTTAAAATAATTAAAAATTTTATTTTCAATAAAAATTGCTTTCTCAAATGTATTTTAGATTGACTAATTTGTATTGAATCCAACTAACTTCACTTAGTTGAATTGTAGCTTTTATTGAAAATATGAGCAGTTACTAACATTTTTCTATTTATATGATGAATTTATGACTTTATCTTTAGTCTAAAATTTGCTTATTTAAAAGAAATTGCAGAAAAAATGAAATTAAATAAAAAGTTATTTTAAACAATAACATGATGAAACTCTGCATGCGATTTTAATAGGGTTAACAGGGTGATATCATTGTTAATGATTCTTATTTAATTGTTTTTTGCTTAAATGGGAAAGTGGATTGTTTGTATTTTGATACTTCGCGTTTTATAATTCAGTGTCGTTTATAGGTTAGGCATGAGCTGTGCTTGCCTAACAATGCCAGCTTTCCTTGGAATTAATTCAACAAACTCCGGTCGGAGTTTCTACCTACAGGATGCCCGCTGTGAAAAGCAACAGACCTGTCAATTTGTCCATGGGTCAGGTGTTAGCGGTAAATTTACGCTCACCCGTGGCTATTGCATCAATTTTACACCGTTTATCAGGTGTCATCGTTTTCTTATTAGTACCAGTTCTATTATGGATTTTAGATAAATCATTATCTTCACCAGAAGGATTTGACTACGTTAAAAATGTCGTGTTTGGAAATATCCTTGTACGTTTTATCGTTTGGGTATTTGTAGCCGGCTTGTTATTCCACTTTATTGCTGGAGTAAAGCACTTACTTGCAGATTTAGGTTTTGCTGAAGAACTGCAAAGTGGTCGTATAGCAGCGACAATTTCATTGATCTTATCTGTGGTAGCTATTATCGCAGCCTTTATATGGATTATGTTCTAATGAAAAGTGCTACAGGTTTAACTGGTTCAGGTTCTCGTGATTGGTTTATCCAGCGTGTAAGTGCGGTTGTACTTGCAGCCTATACTGTTGTTCTTTTGGGTTGGATTCTCTGCAAAGGTGGATTTGACTATCAACAATGGGCTGGTTTCATGATGACATTACCAATGAAGATTTTCTCTTTATTGGCAATTTTATCGCTTATCGCACACGCATGGATTGGTATGTGGCAAGTTTTTACTGACTATGTCACTACTCGTCAAATGGGTCCTTCAGCGAAAGGTTTACGCCTTGTACTGACGACGGCTGTCATTATTGCAGTGTTTGTGTACGCAATCTGGGGTATCCAGATTTTCTGGGCGAATTGATAGGAAGACATCATGGGCGCGATAACCCCTAAAGAAGATTATTCAAATATTCAAAACCTCACTTTCGATGCAGTTATCGTTGGTGGTGGTGGTTCTGGTATGCGTGCATCTTACCAACTTGCTCAAGCAGGTTTGAAAGTTGCAGTACTCACTAAAGTTTTCCCGACACGTTCGCACACTGTAGCTGCTCAAGGTGGTATCGGTGCGTCGTTAGGTAATATGCAAGAAGATAACTGGCATTTCCATTTTTACGATACAGTAAAAGGTTCTGACTGGTTAGGTGACCAAGACGCAATTGAATTTATGTGTCGTGAAGCACCAAAAGTTGTGTATGAGCTTGAACACATGGGTATGCCGTTTGACCGTAACGCTGATGGTACAATTTACCAACGTCCGTTCGGTGGTCACTCTGCGAACTATGGTGATAAACCAGTTCCACGTGCTTGTGCAGCTGCGGACCGTACAGGTCATGCATTGTTGCACACGCTTTATCAAAGCAACGTGAAAATGGGTACTCAATTCTTCGTTGAGTGGATCGCTCTTGATTTGATTCGTAACGAAGCTGGTGATGTTCTTGGTGTAACAGCAATTGACCAAGAAACTGGTAACATTTCAGTATTCCAAGCAAAAGCGACATTATTTGCTACTGGTGGTGCTGGTCGTGTTTACCGTGCATCAACAAATGCTTATATCAACACTGGTGACGGTCTTGGTATGGCTGCTCGTGCTGGTATTCCATTACAAGATATGGAATTCTGGCAATTCCACCCAACGGGTGTTGCGGGCGCTGGTGTATTGTTGACTGAAGGTTGTCGTGGTGAAGGTGCAATCCTTCGTAATAAAGACGGCGAACCGTTCATGGAACGTTATGCACCGACTTTAAAAGACTTGGCTCCACGTGACTTCGTTTCACGCTCTATGGACCAAGAAATTAAAGAAGGTCGTGGTTGTGGTCCAAAAGGTGATTATATCTTACTTGATATGACTCACTTGGGTGCTGATACAATCATGAAGCGTTTACCATCTGTATTTGAGATTGGTAAAAAATTCGCGAACGTTGACATTACAAAAGAAGCGATTCCTGTAGTACCAACAATCCATTATCAAATGGGTGGTATTCCTACGAATATGCATGGTCAAGTGTGCTTACCTGAAGCGGGTACAGACAACTACACTAAACCTGTAAAAGGTTTCTATGCAATTGGCGAATGTTCTTGTGTATCAGTACATGGTGCAAACCGTTTAGGTACTAACTCACTTCTTGACTTGGTTGTATTTGGTAAAGCTGCTGGTGAGCACATTATCGATTACGTAACTAAGCATCATGGTGATGAATATGCACCTCTTCCAACAGATGTATTAGGGCAAACACTCGCTCGCGTACGTAAGTTGGATGAGTCAACTTCTGGTGAAAATGCTCAAGAAGTTGCTGATGCAATTCGTGATATCGTTCAAGATCACGCTGGTGTATTCCGTACTCAAGCATTGCTTGATAAGGGTGTAAAAGAGATCCTTGCTCTTGAGCCACGTGTGCGTAATATCCACTTAAAAGATAAATCTAGAGTATTTAACACTGCACGTGTTGAAGCGCTTGAAGTTGAAAACTTGTATGAAGTTGCAAAAGCAACTCTAATTTCAGCTGCTGCGCGTAAAGAGTGTCGTGGTGCGCATACTGTAGTTGATTATGAATTACCAGCTGATCACCCAACTTATTCATACGGTCGCCGTGATGATGAGTGGATGAAACATACGTTATGGTATTCATCAGATAACCGTTTGGAATATAAGCCAGTGCGCTTCAAACCGTTGACTGTTGATGCAATTCCGCCAGCACCACGTACATTCTAATCGGGAGTATAAAGATGAGTAGAGGTACTCGTACATTCGAAATCTACCGCTATGATCCTGATAAGGATAAAGCGCCGTACATGCAAACTTTCAAGCTTGAATTGACTGATAAGCACCGTATGTTGCTTGATGCATTGCTTGCATTGAAAGTTCAAGACGAAACGTTAACATTCCGTCGCTCTTGCCGTGAAGGTATTTGTGGTTCGGATGGTGTGAATATCAATGGTAAAAATGGTTTGGCTTGTTTAGAAAACCTAAATGATTTACCAGAGAAAATCGTAATTCGTCCATTACCAGGTTTGCCGGTAGTTAAAGATTTGGTTGTTGATATGAACCAATTCTATGATCAATATGACAAGATTCAGCCATTCTTGATCAATAACCAACCAGCTCCACCTAAAGAGCGTTTACAATCTCCTGAAGAGCGTGAACACTTAAACGGTTTATATGAATGTATTCTTTGTGCATGTTGTTCAACTTCATGTCCATCATTCTGGTGGAACCCTGACAAGTTCTTGGGTCCTTCAGCATTGTTGAATGCATACCGTTTTATTATTGATTCTCGTGATACTGCTACTGCAGACCGTTTGTCTCGTCTTGACGATCCATTCAGTTTGTTCCGTTGTAAAGGTATCATGAACTGTGTGTCAGTATGTCCTAAAGGTCTAAACCCTACAAAAGCAATCGGTCATATCCGTAATATGCTATTAGATCAAGCGGGTTAATTCTGCACAAATAGAGAACGCACATCCTTGATGTGCGTTTTTTTTTAACTTTATAATGTAGACTTTAGACTTTGGTCGAAAAAGATGAGGTTTTTATATATTGCACCATATATTAAAAGATAAAATCGCATATGTATTTCGCCAATTTATAGGTGGTATGTGTCAAAAAAATCAATCGTTCGTTAAGAACATGATACGATTTGCCACAAAGTTATAGGTGAAAAAAGCGTATACTAGTGAAATTAATTTAAGTAGCACAATCTTAGATCTGTGCTTAATTTTTATGGTTAAAGTCATTTTAGAAAAGTTAATTTTAAAGTTAATTTTTCTAAAAAGATTTGCAAAAAATTGCTCGGTTTTAATCGAGTATAAGGTGAGTGATGATGCCATTGAGGGTGTTGTGATTCATTAATTACCTATGGAGTTTCCTCTCTAGGTAGTATGACGCCCCATGGTCTTAAAGACCTGTTGGGTAAGTAATGCCTTTTTTACCAATTTGGCATTATGCATCATGGGTGTGCTTAAAAGGCAGCCTGTAATATTTTTTGCAATAGGAAATGGGTCCACAAATGCAAGAAGTTGCTGACGCATTGCGTCTTGACACTGAACTTTCCGCTGATAGTGCAGCGTATATTGAAGAACTTTACGAGCAGTACCTGTCTTCCCCAACCTCTGTAGCTGAGGACTGGCGCCAATATTTCGATAAATATCCAAAGGGTGACCAACCACACGGCGCTGTGCGTGAGCAATTCCTATTACTAGGACGTAATGCTAATCGTGTTCAACCTGTTGTACAAAGTACGGTAAGTACTGAGCATGAACGTCGTCAAATTGGCGTTTTACAACTTATTGCTGCTTATCGTAATCGCGGACATCAAAAAGCTAAGTTAGATCCATTAGGTCTTGCTAAGCGTGAAGAGATTCCAGATTTAGAGCTTTCAGCTCACGGTTTAACCAAATCAGATCTAGACACAGTATTCAATACCGGTAATCTTGAGATCGGTAAGAGCGAAGCGACGCTTGCTGAAATGATTGAAGCAATGGAAGCAATCTATTGTGGTTCAATCGGTGTTGAATATATGCATATCGTGGACACAAAAGAAAAGCGTTGGATTCAACAACGTCTTGAAAGTGTTCGTGGTCAGCTTAATTTTACAAATGATCAAAAGAAAGGGTTCCTGGAGCGTTTAACCGCTGCAGAAGGACTTGAAAAATACCTAGGCAATAAATACGTTGGTGCTAAACGCTTTGGTGTAGAAGGTGGTGAATCTTTTATTCCTATGGTGAATGAAATCATTCAACGTGCTGGTGCTGTTGGTTGTAAAGAAGTTGTTATTGGTATGCCACACCGTGGCCGTTTAAACCTTCTTGTTAATATTATGGGTAAAAACCCTGCAGACTTGTTTGGTGAGTTTGAAGGTAAAGCTATTCATAAGAAAGGTTCTGGCGACGTTAAATACCATCAAGGTTTCTCAAGTAATGTAATGACTCCTGGTGGCGAAGTTCACTTGGCATTAGCATTTAACCCATCTCACTTGGAAATCGTTGGTCCTGTAGTTGAAGGTTCTGTGCGTGCACGTCAAGTGCGTCGTAGAGACATCGGCGGTGATGACGTATTACCAGTGATTGTTCATGGTGATGCTGCATTTGCAGGTCAAGGTGTGAACATGGAAACTTTCCAGATGTCACAAACTCGTGGCTATACGGTTGGTGGTACTGTACACATTATCGTGAACAACCAAGTTGGTTTTACAACTTCTGATCCACGTGATGCGCGTTCTACTGAATATTGTACTGACGTTGCAAAAATGATTCAGACGCCAATTTTCCATGTAAATGGCGATGATCCTGAAGCAGTAATCTTTGCTACTCAATTAGCACATGATTTCCGTCACGAATTCCGTAAAGACGTAGTACTTGACTTGTTCTGTTACCGTCGTCGTGGTCATAACGAAGCAGATGAGCCGTCTGGTACACAACCATTGATGTATCAAGTGATTGCTAAAAAAGCAACAACTCGTACACTCTATGCAGATCAACTTGTTCAAAACAAAGTAATTGATCGTGCTGAAGCAGACCAAATGGTTGAAGATTACCGTGCAGATTTAGAAGCCGGAAACCATGTGGCAAACGCTTTAGTGCTTGAACCAAATACAAAAATGTTTGTTGATTGGACACCTTATTTGGGCCATGACTACACAGACGATTGGGATACTTCATTTGACTTAAATCGCTTAAAAGAATTAGGCGAGGGCATGAGCAAACTTCCGGAAGGATTTGTTATGCAGCGTCAAGTGCAAAAAGTAATTGAAGATCGTGTGAAAATGCAAACTGGTGAAACTGCATTGAACTGGGGTGCTGCTGAAACTTTAGCTTACGCTACCTTGATCGACGAAGATTACCTTGTTCGTATTACTGGTGAAGACGTTGGGCGTGGTACATTCTCGCACCGTCATGCAAAATTGCATAATCAGGTAGATGGTTCAACGTATATTCCACTTTGTCACGTTAAAGAAAACCAGCCTCGTTTTGCAATTTACGATTCTTTATTATCTGAAGAAGCGGTTCTTGCATTTGAATATGGTTATGCAACTACAATTCCTAAGAGCTTAATTATTTGGGAAGCACAATTTGGTGACTTCGTAAACTGTGCTCAGGTTGTAATTGACCAGTTCATTGCTTCTGGCGAGACTAAGTGGGAACGAGTTTGTGGTTTAACAATGTTGTTACCACACGGTTTCGAAGGTCAAGGTCCAGAGCATTCATCAGCTCGTTTAGAACGTTTCTTACAGTTATGTGCTGAAGATAACATGCAAGTGATCACTCCAACGACACCTGCACAGATTTTCCATGCATTACGTCGTCAAGCTGTACGCCCAATTCGTAAGCCATTGATCGTAATGTCACCGAAATCTTTACTTCGTCATAAACTTGCTACTTCTACTTTAGAAGAGCTTGCAAATGGTTCATTCCAAACTGTAATTGACGAAATCGACCAAATTAACAAGTCAGATGTAACTCGTCTTGTACTTTGTGGTGGTAAAGTTTATTACGACTTACTCGAAAAACGTCGTGAACAAAACTTAACTAACGTCGCAATTGTACGTATTGAACAGTTATATCCATACCCAGAACAACGTCTTGCGGAAATCTTAGCTGCATATCCAAACGTGAAAGAACTTGTTTGGGCACAAGAAGAGCCGAAGAACCAAGGCGCTTGGTTATTTATCGCACCGCGTTTATACGACGATATCTTAAAATCTGGCAAACAAATCCGTATCAGTTTTGCAGGTCGTGAAGCTTCTGCTGCACCAGCTTGTGGCTCACCGTACTTGCATGCAAAACAACAAGCTCAGCTAATTAATGATGCATTGGCAATCGAAGCTGAACAATCAGGAGATTCTCAATAATGGCAACCGAAATTAAAGCACCGGTATTCCCAGAGTCTGTTGCAGATGGAACCATCGCAACTTGGCACAAAAAGGTGGGTGAACCTGTATCACGTGATGAAGTGATCTGTGATATTGAAACCGACAAAGTTGTTTTAGAAGTGGTTGCTCCTGCAGATGGTAGCTTAGTTGCAATCATTAAAGGTGAAGGCGATACAGTTCTTTCTGACGAAGTGATTGCTCAGTTTGAAGCTGGTGCTGGTGCGGCAGCTGCTCCTGCAGTAGAGCAAGAAGTTGCTCAAACTCAAGCTGGTGCAGCTCCTGTTGTTGAGCGCACTGAAGCTGTATCTGGTCAAGCTCCTGCAGTTCGTAAAGCTTTGTCTGAAACTGGTATTGCTGCTGCTGACGTACAAGGTACTGGTCGCGGTGGTCGTATCACTAAAGAAGATGTAGCAAACCATCAAGCTAAACCAGCTGCTAACGTTACTCCGTTAAGCGTAGCTGTTGGTGAGCGCATCGAAAAACGCGTTCCAATGACTCGTTTACGTAAGCGTGTAGCTGAGCGTCTTCTTTCTGCAACTCAAGAAACTGCAATGTTAACTACATTTAACGAAGTTAACATGAAGCCAATCATGGAATTGCGTAAGCAATATAAAGATGCGTTTGAAAAACGCCATGGCGCTCGTTTAGGCTTCATGTCATTCTTTGTTAAAGCTGTAACTGAAGCACTTAAGCGCTATCCTGCGGTAAATGCGTCAATTGATGGCGACGATATTGTTTATCACGGTTACTATGACATCGGTGTTGCAGTATCTTCTGATCGTGGTCTTGTTGTTCCAGTATTACGTGATACTGATCGTATGAGCTATGCAGAAGTTGAAGCTGGTATTGGTGCGTATGCTGCTAAAGCACGTGACGGTAAATTATCTATCGAAGAAATGACTGGCGGTACTTTCACTATTACTAACGGTGGTACTTTCGGTTCATTACTTTCAACTCCAATTTTGAATCAGCCGCAAACTGGTATCTTGGGTATGCACAAAATCCAAGAGCGTCCTATGGCTGTAAATGGTCAAGTTGAAATCTTGCCAATGATGTATTTAGCGCTTTCTTATGACCACCGTATGATCGATGGTAAAGAAGCAGTAGGTTTCTTGGTAGCAATCAAAGAATTGTTAGAAGAGCCAGCTAAACTCATCCTTGATCTTTAATTTCTTCGAATAATATTACCGAGATAGAGTGATCCTCTATCTCGGACCATGGAGATAAACAATGTCTCAACAATTTGATCTTGTTGTTATTGGCGGTGGTCCTGGTGGTTATGAAGCTGCAATTCGTGCTGCTCAACTAGGTTTTAAAGTCGCTTGTATCGAAAAACGTATTCACAATGGTAAGCCATCTTTAGGTGGTACATGCTTAAACGTAGGTTGTATCCCTTCTAAAGCATTACTTGACTCTTCACATCGTTATGAAGATACAGTGCATCATTTAGCTGATCACGGTATTACTACAGGTGAAGTAAATTTTGATCTTGCTAAGCTTCTTGCTCGTAAAGACAAAATTGTTGACCAATTAACTGGTGGTATCGATCAATTGCTTAAAGGCAATGGTATTGAGTGGTTAAAAGGTACTGGTAAATTACTTGCTGGTAAAAAAGTTGAGTTTGTTTCACACGAAGGTAAGACTCAAGTTTTAGAACCTAAATACGTAATTCTTGCGTCTGGTTCTGTACCTGTAAATATTCCAGT
>Ga0105240_10005061_pt1 | contig 19764 bp, 16 predicted proteins | sample KBSC54metaG_FD_80426 | JGI IMG/M metagenome (GOLD analysis project Ga0105240, IMG submission 80426) | Corn rhizosphere microbial communities from Kellogg Biological Station, Michigan, USA - KBS C5-4 metaG | ecosystem: Host-associated > Plants > Roots > Rhizosphere > Soil | place: Michigan, USA... | reverse complement strand
GACGGCGGCGACGCCACCCTGCTGGTCCATCTCGGCATGCGCGCGGAGAAGGATCCGTCGCTGATCGCCAAGCCGACCAACGAGGAGGAAGAGGTCCTCTACAAGGTCATCGCCAGGACCAACAAGGAAAAGCCCGGCTGGTACGCCCAGCTCGGCGCCAACATCAAGGGCGTCACCGAGGAGACGACCACGGGCGTACACCGGCTCTACACGATGGCGAAGGAGGGCAAGCTCCTGTGGCCAGCCATCAACGTCAACGACTCGGTGACCAAGTCGAAGTTCGACAACCTCTACGGCTGCCGCGAATCGCTGGTCGACGGCATCCGCCGCGGCACCGACGTCATGATGTCGGGCAAGGTGGCGATGGTCGCGGGCTTCGGCGACGTCGGCAAGGGCTCGGCCGCCTCGCTGCGCCAGGCCGGCTGCCGCGTCATGGTCTCGGAAGTCGACCCGATCTGCGCGCTGCAGGCGGCGATGGAAGGCTATGAGGTCGTGACGATGGAAGACGCCGCCCCGCGCGCCGACATCTTCGTGACCGCCACCGGCAACGTCGACGTGCTGACGCTCGACCACATGAAGGCGATGAAGCACCGCGCCATCATCTGCAACATCGGCCACTTCGACTCGGAGATCCAGATCGCCTCCTTGCGTAATTTCAAGTGGCACAACGTGAAGCCGCAGGTCGACGAGGTCGAGTTCCCCGACGGCAAGCGCATCATCGTGCTGTCCGAGGGCCGCCTGGTGAACCTGGGCAACGCCACCGGCCATCCGAGCTTCGTGATGTCGGCCTCGTTCTCAAACCAGACGCTGGCCCAGATCGAGATCTGGACCAACCCGGGCAAGTACCAGAAGCAGGTCTACACCCTGCCGAAGTTCCTCGACGAGAAAGTCGCCGCGCTCCACCTCGAAAAGGTCGGCGCCAAGCTGACCAAGCTCCGTCCGGACCAGGCCAGGTATATCGGCGTGCCCGAGGCCGGCCCGTTCAAGGGCGACCTCTACCGCTACTAGTCCCAACCGCCCCTCAGTCGCCCACAGGGCAAGAGAGGGCGCGCGCGTGCTAAAAAGCCGGCATTGCAAGATGCCGGCTTTTCCTTTGCCCCTCGCCGACGAGACCGCGACCGAGCACCTCGGCGCCACCCTGGCCGCGCGCCTGAAACCCGGCGACGTGGTCGGGCTGAAGGGCGCCCTGGGCGCCGGCAAGACGACGCTGGCCCGCGCCATCCTGCGCGCCGCCACGGACGATCCCGCCCTGATCGTGCCCAGTCCCACCTTCACCCTGGTGGAGGTCTACGAAACCCCGGGGGGCACCTACTGGCACTTCGATCTCTACCGGCTGGAGACGCCGGAGCAGGTCTTCGAGCTGGGCTGGGAGGAAGCGCGCGCCGACGGCATCGTGCTGATCGAATGGCCCGAACGCCTGGGACCGCTGCTGCCCAAACACTTCAGCGTCACCCTCGAAATCGACGGCGACGGCCGCCGGGCGCTCCTCGATGTCTGAGCGTATTTCTCCCCGGGCCGCTCTCCGCGCCGAATTCGTGCGCCGCGCCGGCTGGGGCGACGCAGGCGAGCGTCTGCTCGCGGGCGACGCCTCGTTCCGCAAGTACTTCCGTTTGACGCGTCCCCGCGGCTCCGCCGTGGTCATGGACTCGCCTGCGGCGCACGAACCCGTCGAGCCCTTCGTGCGCATCGGCCGGCACCTGCTGTCGCTCGGCCTCAGTGCCCCGGAAATTCTTGCCGAGGACACCGCCAACGGCTTCCTGCTGCTCGAAGACCTGGGCGACGACACCTTTGCGCGCGTCCTCGAAAAAGGCGGCGACGAAGGCGAGCTCTATGCCCGGGCGACCGACGTGCTGGTGGCGCTGCGCCAGGCGCCCGACCACGCCATCCTGCCGGGATTGGGCGCCTACACCGGCGAGGCGCTGATCGACGCCGCGATGCTGTTGCCAGAATGGTATTTGCCCGAGGCGAGCGGCAGGCCGACGTCGGAGGAAGACACGGCCGCCTATCGCGCGGCGTGGCGCGCGTGCCTCGCCCAGTTGCCGCCGACCTCGGCGAGCCTGCTGCTGCGGGACTACCACAAAGACAATCTCCTGTGGCTGCCGGCGCGGCCCGGCGTGAAGGCGTGCGGCCTGCTCGACTTCCAGGATGCCCAGCAGGGCCACCCTTCCTACGATCTCGTCTCGCTGATCGAGGATGCGCGCCGCGACGTCCTGCCCGCCATCCACGAGGCCTGCCTGGTGCGCTACGTCGGCGCGACGGGCCTCGACGACACGGATTTCCGCGTCGGCATGGCGCTGATGGCCGCGCAACGCCACGCCCGCATCATCGGCCTCTGGATCCGGCTGCTGCGCCGGGATGGCAAGCCGGAATACCTGCAACACATGCAGCGCTGCTGGCGCATGTTCGAGCGCGCACTGAAGCACGAGGCGCTGGAACCGCTGCGCCTGTGGGTCGACCGCCTGCTGCCGCCCGAGCGGCGCGGCATCGGTGCACCATGATCCGCTCAGCGATGATCCTGGCGGCGGGACGCGGCGAGCGCATGCGGCCGCTCACCGACACCACGCCCAAGCCGCTGATTCCCGTGCGCGGTCGCTCGATGCTCGACCGCTCGATGGATCGTTTGCAGGCCCATGGCGTTCGTAACCTCGTGATCAACGTCCATCACCTCGGCGGGCAGATCGCCGCGCATGTCGGCGCCGGCCGTGCCCACATCGTGCGCGAGGACAGCCTGCTGGAGACCGGTGGCAGCGTGAAGAACGCCCTGCCCCTGCTGGGCCAGGAACCGTTCTACGTGCTGAACGGCGACGGCCTGTGGACCGACGGACCGGTGCCGATGCTGAAGCGCCTGGAGACCGCGTGGGAGCCCACGCGCATGGACGCGCTGCTGCTGCTCCATCCGATCGACCGGGCGATCGGGCGCGAGGCGTCGGACAAGGGCGACTACTTCCTCGACGACAACGGCAAGGCGCGGCACCGCGGCGCCGAGCCCACGGCACCCTATCTGTTCGCCAGCGTCTCGATCTGCGACTCGCGGCTGTTCCGCAACGCGCCCGACGGGCCCTTCTCGCTGGTCAAGCTGTGGCATCGTGCGCAGGCCGCCGGTCACCTTTATGGCCTCGTGCACGACGGCCGATGGTTCCACGTCGGCACGCCGCAGGCGCTGGCCGAGGCCGAGCAGGTGCTGGCGTGAAGGGCGTCTTCACCATCGGCATCGACCGCCGCTTTGCCGACGAGTTGGCGCGCGGCATCCTGGCCGAGCATGCCGCCGATCCGCTGGCGCTGGCCGACGTGCTGATCCTGGTGCCGACGCGGCGCTCGGTACGGGCGTTGCGCGAGGCCTTCCTGCGGGCGTCGGACGGCAAGCCCACGATCCTGCCGCGCATGGCGCCGTTGGGCGACATCGACGAAAGCGAGGGCGAGAGCCTTGCCGACGATGGCGCCATGCTGGTCCAGCCGCCCGCCATCGAATCGGCCGAGCGCGAGGCCCTGCTGGCCCAGTTGGTCGCGCGTTTCAACGATTCGGCCGGCCAGCCGATCGCGCAATCGGCGGCGCAGGCGCTCAAGCTGGCGCGCGAGCTCGCGGGACTGCTCGACGAGCTGGCGATCGACGGCGTGGCCTTCGACCGGCTCGAGGCGCTGGTCGAGGGCAACTTCGCCCACCACTGGCGCCAGACGCTCACGTTCCTCGCCATCGTCGGCGAGGCGTGGCCCAAGGTCCTGGCCGAGCGCGGCCAGATCGACGCGCTGGAGCGACGCACGCAGTCGATCCGCGCCCAGGCCGAGCGCTGGCGGACGGCGCCACCGGCCACGCCGGTGATCGCCGCCGGATCGACCGGTTCGCAGCCGGCCACGCGCGAACTGCTGAAGGTCGTCGCCGGCCTGCCTCAGGGCGCTGTCGTCCTGCCCGGCCTCGACCGCGACATGGACGAGGCGAGCTGGCAGAAGCTCGATCCGACGCATCCGCAGTTCGGCCTGCACGAGCTGTTGACGCACTTCGAGCGCGCGCGCGCCGAGGTGGTCGATTGGCCCGGCGGCACGGGCGATCCGGCGCGGCGGCAGTTGATCAGCGAGCTGATGCGGCCGGCCGAGACCAGCGACAACTGGAAGAGGCCCAACCCCGCCTCCCTCGATCACGTCACCCGAGCCGATTGCGCCACGGCGCAGCAGGAGGCGCTGGTGATCGCGCTCGCGCTGCGCGAGGCGCTGGAGGATCGCACGCGGACCGCCGCGCTGATCACGCCCGACCGCGATCTGGCGCACCGCGTCACGGCCGAGCTGCGCCGCTGGAACATCGACATCGACGACTCGGCCGGCATGGCGCTGTTCGACACGCCGCCCGCGGTCCTGCTGCGCGTCCTGCTGGCCGCGCTCGACTCGCGCTTTGCTCCCATCGATCTCTTGGCGTTGCTGAAGCATCCGCTCTGCACCCTGGGCTTCGATCGCGCCGTGCTGCTCGACGCCACGCGCCGGCTCGACCGCAAGTGCCTGCGCGGCCTGAAGCCCGCTCCCGGGATGGCGACGCTTCGCGCACATGTCGCGCGCACGTCGTTCGGCGACAAGGCCGACCGCCGGGCCGTGATGGCGCTGATCGAGGCCCTCGACGCGGCGACGGCGGAGCTGGCGGGCCTGATGGAGGCCGGTGCCGCGCCGGCGGCACTGCTCGACGCCACGATCGTCGCGGCCGAGAAGATCGCGCCGGGCGACACGCTGTGGTCGGGCGACGCGGGCGAGGCGCTGGCCGATGCGCTCGCGCGGATCGACGCGGCCTGGCAGGACATGCCTGCGATCTCCGGCGCGGAATGGCCGGCCCTGCTGGCGACGCTGCTCGCGCCCGAGACGATTCGGCCACGCTTCGGGCGCCATCCGCGGCTGGCGATCTGGGGGCCGCTCGAGGCCCGCCTCCAGCGCGCCGACCTGCTGATCCTGGGTGGCCTCAACGAAGGCACGTGGCCACCCGCCGTCGAGACAGGGCCGTGGATCAACCGGCCGATGCGTGCCGCGCTCGGCCTGCCGCAACCCGAGCGGCGCATCGGCCTGTCGGCCCACGACTTTGCCTCGGCGCTGGGCGCCGAGCGCGTGCTGCTGACCCGCGCCGAGCGCGAGGGCAATGCGCCCACCGTGCCGTCGCGCTGGCTCGCCCGACTCGACGCCCTGTTCGGCTACGACCCGGAACGGCTCGCCTCGACGCCGGAATACATCCAGCGCGGCCGGCACGCCTATCTCGCCTGGGCCGAGCAACTGGACGGCAAGGTCGACTACAAGCCGTGGCCGCGTCCCGAGCCGCGGCCGCCGCTCGAGGCCCGTCCGACGAGCCTGTCCGTGTCGAGCATCGAGCAGTGGCGGCGCGATCCCTACGGGCTCTACGCCCGACGTATCCTGAAGCTGAAGGTGCTCGATCCGCTCGAGGCCGAGCTGGGCGCCGCCGACCGCGGCTCGGCCCTGCACGACGCGCTCGACGAATTCCTCAAGCGTCATCCTTCGGGCCTGCTGCCGCCGGATGCGCTGCAGGAATTCGAGGCGCTGGGCGAGGAGAAGCTCGCGGAGATCCTGGCCGCGCCCGCCGAGCGGGCCTTCTGGTGGCCGCGCTTCCAACGCCTGGCGCGCTGGTTCGTGGCGACCGAGAACGCCCGGCGCGCCAACGGCACGCGCCTGCTCGGCGGCGAGACCGACGGCGCCATCACCGTGGGCCCGCCCGGCCATCCACTGCGCATCGAGGCGCGCGCCGACAGGGTCGACCAGGTCGAGCCCGGCACCTGGGACATCATCGACTACAAGACCGGCCGCGTGCCTTCGTCGCGCGAACTGGAAGGCCTGTTCGCGCCGCAGCTCCTGCTCGAGGCGGCGATGGCCGAACAGGGCGGCTTCAAGGACATCGAGGGCAAGGCCGACGCCGTTCACCTGTCCTATTGGCAGGCCAACGGACTGGGCGACGGCGGTGACGTGAAGGAGATCAAGAAGGCGACCGAGCTGGTGCCGGCGATGATGGCGCTGGTCGCCAAGATGGCGGTGCACTTCGCCGATCCTTCGACGCCGTACGCTGCCCTGCCCTGGCCCGAATTCATCCCGCACTTCAACGACTACAAGCATCTCGAGCGCGTCGCCGAATGGTCGACCGCGGGCGGCGGCGAGGAATGAGCACCGTCGAGGACATCCTGCGCTACGCCAGCGCCGAGCAGCGCAAGGCGACCGACCCGGAACATTCCGCCTGGGTCGAGGCCAATGCCGGCACCGGCAAGACCAAGGTGCTGACCGATCGCGTGACGCGGCTGCTGCTGGCCGAGGTGAGGCCCGCGCGCATCCTCTGTCTCACCTTCACCAAGGCCGCGGCGGCCGAGATGCGCAACCGCCTCGCTGCGCGCCTGGGACGCTGGGCAATGGCCGACGAAGCCACGCTCGACAAGGAGATCGCAGGCCTGATCGACCGGCCGGCGACACCCGAACAGCGCACCATCGCGCGCCGCTTGTTCGCCCGCGTGCTCGACGCTCCAGGCGGCATCAACATCCTCACCATCCACGCCTTCTGCCAGGCGCTGCTGAAGCGCTTCCCGCTCGAGGCGGGCGTGCCGCCGGGATTCGACGTCATGGACGAAGCCGACGCCGCGGGCCTGTTGCGCGGCGCGCAGGACGAACAGATCGAGCTGCTGGCCCGCCCCGATGCCCCGGCGGCACTGGCCGAGGCGCTGGCCGCCGTCGCCAATCGCGTGTCGATCGCCGAATACGCCGAGCTGATGGCCCGCCTGCTGGGCGAGCGCGCCTGGCTGCTGGCGCGCATCGCCGACGACAAGGGCCTGGCCCGCGTGCGCCGTGTGCTGCGCAAGAGCCTGGGCTGCGACCAGCTGCAAGAGACCGTCCCTGACGAGAAGGCCCTGCGCACGGCGGTCGCGGCACTCTCGGGCAGTGGCAAGCAGGATGCCGCGCGGGGCAGTGCGATCGCCGACTGGCTCGATGCCGACACCGACGCCCGCCCGCGCTTCCTCGACGCCTATCGCGCGGCGTTCTTCACCGAGAAGGGCGAGATCCGCAAGACCCTGGCCGCCAAGGCTGCGGTCAAGGCGATGAGCGACATCGAGCGCGTGCTGCGGGCCGAGGCCGAACGGCTGGGCGCCGCCCTGAACCACGCCAAGGGCGTGGCGCTCTGCGATCTCACCGTGGGCCTGCTGCGTCTCGGCCTCGACATCACGCAGCGCTACAGCGCTGCCAAGCGCCGGCGCGCGGTGCTCGACTACGACGACCTGATCGTGGGCACCCGCCGGCTGCTCGAGGGCGCGGAGAGCGCGTCGTGGGTGCTCTACAAGCTCGACGGCGGCATCGACCATGTGCTGGTCGACGAGGCGCAGGACACCAACCCCGACCAGTGGGAAGTGATCCGCCGGCTGACCGAGGAATTCTTCGCCGGCGCCGGCGCCGTCGACCGCAGCCGCACGGTGTTCGCCGTCGGCGACACCAAGCAGTCGATCTTCGGTTTCCAGCGCGCCGACCCGCGCAAGCTGGCCGAGATGCGCGGCTGGTTCGAGACGCGCAGCCGCGAGGCCAGCAAGCGCTTCGAGCCGGTCGATCTCACGGTCTCGTTCCGCTCGACGCCCGCGGTGCTCGCTGCCGTCGACCGCGTATTTTCTCAGGAGGACGCCGCGCGCGGCGTTGCCGCGGTCGGCCATGTCGAGCATCTGCCGAGCCGGCAGGCCGAGCCGGGCCGCGTCGTGCTGTGGCCGCTGGTCGGCGCCGACAAGAGCGAGGCCGATACCACCGACCTCGACGCGGTGCGCGGCGCGCTGGCCCAGCCGCACGAAAGGCTTGCCCGGCTGATCGCGACCCACGCCAGGAGCTTGATCGGCACCGAGCGGCGCGCGCGCTCGGGCGACAAGGGTGGCGAGAGGCTCAACCCCGGCCACTTCATGGTGCTGGTGCGGCGGCGCAACGAGTTCGTCAATGCGCTGGTGCGGGCCCTGAAGCGCGAGCAGATCGAGGTCGCGGGCGTCGACCGCCTGAACCTCGGCGAGGAACTGGCGATTCAGGACCTGCTGGCGCTGGCGCGCTTCGTGCTCCTGCCGCAGGACGACCTCAACCTCGCCTGCCTGTTGAAGTCGCCGCTGGTCGGCCTCGATGAGGATCGCCTGTTCACGCTGGCCTGGAACCGCCCCGGACACCTGTGGCGGGCCGTGCGCGAGCGCGCGGGCGATCCCGCCTTCGCGCCGGCGTACGCGCTTCTGTCGACCTGGCTGCGGCGCGCGGACTTCACCACGCCCTTCGACTTCTTCGCCCGGGTACTCGGTCCCGAGGGCGGACGGCGCCGCCTGCTCGAGCGGCTGGGCCGCGAGGCCTCCGATCCGATCGACGAGCTGCTCGCGCGCGCGCTGCAATACCAGCGCGCCGAGGCGGGCTCTCTGCAGGGTTTCCTGCGCTGGTTCGAGGCGGGCGGTGGCGAGATAAAGCGCGACCTCGATGCCAACCGGCGCCGCGAGGTCCGCATTCTCACCGTGCACGCCTCCAAGGGCCTGCAGGCGCCGATCGTCTATCTGCCGGACACCACGCGCGTGCCGCAGAGCAACGACCGGCTGCTGGCCGACGAGGACGGCAACGCGCGCCTGTGGATCCCGCGCAGCGACGACGCCAACGACGCCGCGCGCGACTGGCGCACGCGTACGCGCGACCGCTCGCTCGAGGAACAGAATCGTCTCCTCTACGTCGCCATGACCCGCGCCGAGGACCAATTGTTCGTCGGCGGCTGGATCGGCAGCAAGAAGCCCGACAAGGGCTGCTGGTACGAGCGCATCGCCACCGGCCTCGCCCAAAGCGACGCCACGTCCAGGCCCTTCGACTTCACCGACCTGATCGGCGCGGAAGGCTGGCAGGGCGACGGCTTCGAACTGGTCCATGAAGGCCGCATCGAGCCGCCCGAGCAGGAGGAGCTGCCGCTGCCGGAAGGGCTCGCGCTGCCGGGCTGGGCCGCGATCGCCGCGCCCGACGAGCCCGATCCGCCCAGGCCGCTCGCGCCGTCCCAGCCGTTGCCGGACGAGGCCGCCGCCGAGCCGCGTGCCTTCAGCCCGCGGGCCGCGGGCGACGCACGACGCTGGCGGCGCGGACAGTTGCTGCACGACCTGCTGCGCCACCTGCCGGCGCTGCCGGCCACCGAACGCGCCGCGGCCGCGCGGCGTTTCCTCGCCCAGCCGGCGCACGGACTGCCAGAGGTGGAGATCGACGCCTGGGCCCGCGAGGCGCTGGCCGTCACCGAGGCGCCGTCGCATGCCGCGCTGTTCGGCCCCGGCTCGCGCGCCGAGGTGCCGTTGATCGGCACCGTCCAGACGCCGCGCGGGACCTTCACGGTCAGCGGCCAGGTCGACCGGCTGGCGGTTTCCGAACACGAGGTGCTGATCGTCGACTACAAGACCAACCGCCCGCCGCCCGCGGCCGCCAGTGGCGTGGCGCTCTCCTACCGGCGCCAGCTCGCGCTCTATCGGGCGCTCTTGCAGCGGATTTATCCGGGCCGCCGGGTCCGGGCCTTCCTCCTGTGGACGGCGGCTCCGAGTCTCATGGAGATCGACGCAGAAACACTAGATGAATCAATGCCTTATGCATCAGCGGCTTGACTCGGGCGCCCCCGGTTCCTAGCTTCATACCAAGGGCGGCGCCGGTCCATCGACCGGCCTTTGTAGTTTTTGGGAGACCCCACATGACCGTTAAAGCAACCGATTCTTCCTTCGAACAGGAAGTCCTGAAATCCGACACGCCCGTGCTCGTCGACTTCTGGGCCGAATGGTGCGGCCCGTGCAAGATGATCGGTCCCTCGCTCGAGGAGATCGCCAAGGACATGGACGGCAAGCTCAAGGTGGTGAAGATCAACATCGACGAGAACCCGATGGCGCCGACGCGCTATGGCGTGCGTTCGATCCCTACCCTTCTGCTGTTCAAGAACGGCCAGGTCGCCGCCACCAAGATCGGCGCGGAGCCGAAGCAGAAGCTGGTGAGCTGGATCAACACCGCGATCGCGTAATGCGTCACCCGTTGCGGGCGAGGACCTCGCCCGCAAGATAGAGCGACCCGCAGATCAGGATACGCATCGGCGCGGGCTGGGTGGCCAACAGGTCTTCCAGCGCCGCGCCGATGTCGTTTGCGGGGCTGCAGTCGAGCCCGACGTCGGCGGCCTTGGCGCAGGCCTCGGCCGGCGTGAAGGCGCTGTGCCCGGCCGGGAACGGTACGGCGCGCGCCGCCGTCGCCTGGCGCGCCAGCGGGCGCAGGAAGCCCGCAGCGTCCTTGGTCGTCAGCATCCCGAACACGAGATAGAGCGGCAGCGGCGCCGGCTCCCGGGCCCAGTCGCTGGCCATGCGCGCCAGGGCCAGGCCGCAATCCTCGTTGTGGCCGCCGTCGAGCCAGAGCTCGCAGCCCGGCGGCAAGGCCTCGACCAGCGGCCCGCGCGACAGCTTCTGCAGCCGCGCCGGCCAGTCGACTGTGCCCAGCCCGGCGCGAATGGCGGCATCGCCGATCGCCAAGCCGGTGGCGCGCAGGCGTTCGATGCAGGCCACCGCCGTCGCGGCGTTGTCGATTTGGTGAGCCCCGCTCAAGGCGGGTGCCGGCAAGTCGAGGCCGAGCAGATCGCTGTCGTAGCGGAAGCCCGAGGCGGTGGGCGTCACCTGCCACTCGCGCCCCATGCGGAACAGCGGTGCGCCCAACCGGGCCGCTTCGGCCGCGATCACCTGGGCGCTGAGATCGCGCTGGCGGCCGATGACGGCGGGGACGGCCGGCTTGAGGATCCCGGCCTTCTCGCCCGCGATGCCCTCGAGCTTGTCGCCCAGGAAGCCGGTGTGGTCGTAGCCGATCGGCGTGATGGCCGAGAGCGCGGGCGCGATCACGTTGGTGGCGTCGTAGCGGCCGCCCATGCCGACCTCGATCACCGTGAGGTCGGCCGGCACGCGCGAGAAGGCGAGGTAGGCCGCCGCCGTCGTGATCTCGAAGAAGGTGATCGGTTGCTCGCCGTTGGCTTGCTCGCACTCGGTCAGGATCTCGTCGAGCTCGCCGTCCCCGATGATGTGGCCGGCAACGCGGATGCGCTCGTTGAAACGCACGAGATGCGGCGAGGTATAGACATGGACGCGACGGCCCGCCGCTTCCGCCATGGCGCGCAGATAGGCGACCAGGGAGCCCTTGCCGTTGGTGCCGGCGACATGGACGATCGGCGGCAGCTTCTTCTCGGGCGAGCCCAGCGCCTTCAGCAGGCGTTCGATGCGCTCCAGGCCGAGATCGATCGACCGTGGATGGAGCCGCATGACGCGCTCCAGGAGCGGGTCGATCATCGCGCGATCAGCGGCCGGCGACGGCCAGGCTGCGGCCTTCGACGACCATCGGATCCATCAGCAAGGTGACCAGCCGGATCAGCGTCTCGCGCAGCTTGTGGCGGTGCACGACGGCGTCGACCATGCCATGTTCGAGCAGGTACTCCGAGCGCTGGAAGCCCTCGGGCAGTTCCTGGCGGATGGTGTCCTGGATCACGCGCGGTCCGGCGAAGCCGATGATGGCGTCGGGCTCGGCGACATGGACGTCGCCCAGCATGGCAAATGAGGCCGAGACGCCACCGGTCGTGGGATCGGTCAGCACGACGATGTAGGGCAGACCGGCTTCCTTGACGCGGCGGACCGCGATGGTCGTGCGCGTGAGCTGCATCAGCGACAGGATGCCTTCCTGCATGCGCGCGCCGCCCGAGGCGGAGAAGACGATCAGCGGCGCCTTGCGGGCGACGGCCATTTCGGCGGCCATCACCAAGCCCTCGCCCACGGCCGTGCCCATCGAGCCGCCCATGAAGCCGAAGTCGAGCGCCGCCAGGACGGTGAGGCGGCCGCCCATCAGGCCACTGGCCACGACCAGGGCGTCGGTCGTGCCCTCGGCCTTGGCCTGCGCCTCCTTCAGGCGGGCGTCATAACGCTTGGTGTCGCGGAACTTGAGCGGATCGGCCGTCACCCGCGGCAGCGGATGGAGCTCGAACTTGCCCTCGTCGAACAGGTGCGGCAGGCGCTTCAGGGGGCGCTGGCGCATGTGATGGCCGCAATGGGTGCAGACCTCCTGGTTGGCCTCCCAGTCGCGCGTGAACAGCATCTGCTCGCACTTGGGGCATTTCAGCCAGAGATTGTCCGGCGCCTCCTTGCGGGAGACCAGGGCGCGGAGCTTCGGCCGGACGAAGTTGGTCAGCCAGTTCATGGGCGCGGTATGCCACGAATGAGGGATGCGGCCAAGTCGGCCCTCAGCGAAAGAAGATGCCGAAAGGCGGCGTGATTTCGGCGGCTTTCTTCACCTCGCAGAAGAGTTTCCGCGCCCGGTAGTCGGCACAGAGTTTCTGCGCCGCTTCGGACGGCAGGTCGGCGATGATGGCCGCCTGCCGTGTCGGCTTGGGATACTTGTCGGGAAGGATCCACTCCTTGCCTGGCACGGTCGTGCCCATCGCCGCCAGCGCCGCTTGGCCAGCGTCGAACACCTTCTTCGCCGTGGCCCAGGTCGGATAGTTGCCGAGCCACGCGGCATCGCCCGGCATGTCGTAGCGGATCGTCCCGCACTCGCCGTAGGGTATGACGAAGGGCGGCGTCGAGCCCTCGTTGCGCAACTGCCAGATCTTGGGCCGGTTGCCGCCGGTCTTCAGCGCGAATGCCTCGTCGAGCAGGCGGATCATGAATTCGTCGCGCAGGTCGCCGCGGCGAAAGCCCAGCGCCACGCCGATCAGCCGCCGGCCGTCGCGCACGGCGCTGCCCACCAGGTTGAAGCCCGAGGCGCAGATGAAGCCGGTCTTCAGCCCGTCGGCATAGGGCGAGTACAGCTCGACGAACTTCACGCCCGGCCCGACCTTCAGCTTGCCGAGCATGAACTCGCGCGTCTGGAAGTAGCCGTAATATTGCGGGAAGTCGCGCACGAGCGCCGTCGCCAGCACGCCGAGGTCGCGCGCCGTGGTGACGTTCTCGGGCTTGGGCAGGCCGCTGGCATTGCCGTAGCGCGTGGCGGTCATGCCCAGCCGCACGGCCGTGGCGGTCATGCGCTCGGCGAACTGCGGCTCGCTGCCCGAGATGCGTTCGGCGAGCGCGATGGCGATGTCGTTCGGCGAACGCGCCACCATCGCCATCAGCGCCTGCTCGACGGTGAGCGACGACCCCACCGGCAGCCCCAGCGGCGATTCGACATCGTGCGCGTGGCGCGAGATCGGCACCGGCGTCGCCGGCGCCAGCCGGCCCGCCTTCATCTCCTCGAAGACGATGTACATCGTCATCAGCTTGGTGAGCGAGGCCGGAGACCAGGCCGCGCCGGCGTTCTGCTGCAGCAGGGTCTCACCGGTCGCCGGATCGACCACGAGATAGGGGCCGGCCGGGACCGGACCGCTGGGCGACGGCACGGGGGCGATCTGGGCGCCGGCGGGCGCCGCAGCAAGCGCCAGCGCCGCCAGGACGGCCAGCAGGAGGCGCGATTTCATTGATGTTCTTGGCGCATGCGAGGGCGCCACCATACGCCCTTCCCGGCGGCCGCGGGAGGCACTACATCGGTTCCATGCTCAAGGTCATGATCGCGCCCGTCACGCCGTTCCAGCAGAACTGCTCCATCGTCTGGTGTCCCGAGACCATGGAGGGTACCGCCGTCGATCCCGGCGGGGACTTCGACATGCTGAAGCAGGCGATCGACGAGCAGGGCATCAAGGTGACCAAGGTCCTGCTGACGCACGGCCATGTCGATCACGCGTCCGCCGCGGGCACCATGGCCGAGCACTACGGCGTGAAGATCGAGGGCCCGCACGAGGACGACCTGTTCCTGATCGAGGGCCTGGCCGAATCGGGACGGAAGTACGATTTCCCGGCCTACAAGCCGTTCGTGCCCGACCGCTGGCTCGGCAACGGCGAGACCGTGTCGCTGGGCAACCAGACCCTCGACGTCGTGCACTGTCCGGGCCACACGCCGGGCCATGTCGTATTCGTGCACCGGGGAGCGAAGATCGCCTTCGTGGGCGACGTGCTGTTCCGGGGATCGATCGGCCGCACGGACTTCCCGCGCGGCAATCACGATCAGTTGCTGTCGTCGATCCGCACGCGGCTATGGCCGTTCGGCGACGACATCCAGTTCGTGCCCGGGCACGGCCAGACCTCGACCTTCGGCTGGGAACGCAAGACCAATCCCTATGTCGCCGACCTGATGTTCGACGACGAGCCCAGCGAAAAGTCGCGCTGACCGGCCGCCACCGCGGCCGGCACGGCGAGATCGGCAGCCAGCCCCTCGCCCTTGTTCAGTACATAGTCGAGCCCGTGGCGCAGCATCTCCTTGGTGAAGCGCTGCGGCCTGGCGTTCAGCATCAGGTCCTCGAGCGGCGGACGCTGCGCGATCGGGCGGGCGAAGGCCTCGAGCTCGACCTCGGCCACCGTGTAGAGATCGCAGGCCATGGCGCCCAGCGCATAGGAGAGGCACTCCTCCTCCCAGCGGTCGGGTTCGCGGCCCAGGGTGTCGAGAAGATCGAGGGCACCGACGAACGTCCTGTGAAGGCGGTTCTTCTGTTCGATGGAGTGGTGTTGCATCGCGCAATCCTCGCTGTCCATTGGCGAGGTGCATATGGCCGCGCGATCATGACGAGACAATGGCCGACCGCCAGTGTCTTCGACTCTTCACAGAATGGGCTCAGCCCTTGCGTACGCCGCGCACACCGTCTGCGAGCGTCTTGATGTAGGCGAAAACGCCGGGCACGAGGTCGGGCGTGGCCTTGCCGTTGGCGTCGAGGCCCGCCTTCACGCGATCGACGATCGCCGATCCCACGACCGCTGCGTCCGCGTGACGCGCGACGGCCGCCGCCTGGTCCGGCGTCTTGATTCCGAAGCCGACGCCGATCGGCAGCCTGGTATGGCGGCGGATACGTTCTACGTGCGTGCGTACCGAGTCCTCGGTGGCCGACGCCATGCCGGTGATGCCGAGCACCGAGACGAAGTAGACGAAACCGGACGAATACTTGAGCACCGCCGGCAGACGCTTGTCGTCGGTCGTCGGCGCCGTCAGCAGCACCGTGTCGAGGCCGCTGGCCGCGGCATGGGGCTTCAGCGCGTCGGCTTCCTCGGGTGGCAGGTCGACCAGTATGAAGCCGTCGACGCCGGCGTCCGCCGCGTCCTTGCAGAATTTCTCCACGCCGCGCTGGTAGACGAGATTGTAGTAGCCCATCAGCAGGACCGGCGTGTCGTTGTCGCCGGTCTCCTTGCGGAAGCGCCGCACCATGTCGAAGGTCCTGTCGACCGACATGCCGGCCTTGAGCGCGCGCTGGCCGGCGAGCTGGATCGACGGGCCGTCGGCCATCGGATCGGTGAACGGCATGCCGAGCTCGATCAGGTCCGCGCCGGCGGCCGGCAGGCCCTTCAGGATCTCGTAGCCGACGCCGGGATCGGGATCGCCGGCAGTCACGTAGGTGATGAGGCCGGCGCGCTTGTCGGCCTTGAGCTGGGCGAAACGCCTGGTGATGCGGCTCATGGTCAGATCTTCATTCCGAGGCGCGCGGCGATCTGCGGCACGTCCTTGTCGCCGCGGCCGGACAGATTGACCACCAGCAGGTTGTCCTTCGGCAGGGTCGGCGCCAGCTTCATGACATAGGCCAGCGCGTGCGCCGATTCGAGCGCGGGAATGATGCCCTCGAGCTTGCACAGCACCTGGAACGCCTCGACCGCCTCATCGTCGGTCGCCGAGACATATTCGGCCCGGCCCTTCTCCTTCAGCCACGAGTGCTCGGGCCCGATGCCGGGATAGTCGAGGCCGGCCGAGATCGAGTGCGCCTCGGTGATCTGGCCTTCCTTGTCCTGCAGCAGATAGGTGAGGTTGCCGTGCAGCACGCCGGGGCGGCCGCCGCTCAGCGACGCGGCATGCTGGCCGGTCTCGATGCCGTGGCCCGCCGCCTCGACGCCGATGATGCGCACGCCGGGATCGTCGAGGAACGGGTGGAACAGGCCCATCGCGTTCGAGCCCCCACCGATACAGGCGACCAGGGTGTCCGGCAGGCGACCCTCGGCCTCCATCATCTGCGCCCGTGTCTCCTCGCCGATCACGCACTGGAAGTCGCGCACCATCGCCGGATAGGGATGCGGGCCGGCCACCGTGCCGATGCAGTAGAACGTCGTCTCGCAGGTCGCGACCCAGTCGCGCAGCGCCTCGTTCATCGCGTCCTTGAGCGTGGCCGCGCCCGCCTTCACCGGCCGGACCTCGGCGCCCAGCATGTTCATGCGCGCGACGTTGGGCGCCTGGCGCTCGACGTCGACGGCGCCCATGAAGACGACGCAGGGAATGTCGAACAGCGCGCACGCCGTCGCCGTGGCCACGCCGTGCTGGCCCGCGCCGGTCTCGGCGATCACGCGCGTCTTGCCCATGCGCTTGGCCAGCAGCACCTGGCCCAGCACGTTGTTGATCTTGTGCGAGCCGGTGTGGTTCAGCTCCTCGCGCTTGAAGTAGACCTTCGCGCCGCCGAGCTTCTGCGTGAACCGCTTGGCGTAGTAGAGCGGGCTCGGCCGGCCGGCATAGTGCGTGGCCAGCGACTTGAGTTCGCCCTGAAAGGCCGGATCGGCCTTGGCCGCGTTGTAGGCCTGCTCCAGTTCGAGCACGAGCGGCATCAGGGTCTCGGCGACGTAGCGGCCGCCGAAAAGGCCGAAATGCCCGCGCTCGTCGGGACCGGTGCGGAAGCTGTTGGGTGTCGTTGGCATCATTGTTCCTGTGGGTCCCGCGGACTTAGCAGCCCGCGCCCCGGGAGGTCAAAGAACCCCGCCCTAGCGCTTCTTCTTCTTCACAGGCTTCGGCTTGGCCTTGGGTGCCGCTTTGGGCGCGGCCTTCGGTGCCACCTTGGGCTTGGCGGCGGGCTTCGCGGCAGCCGCGGCGGCGGCACGCGGCGCGGCGTTGTCGGCGACCTCGACGATCACCTCGATCTCGACCGGAATGCCGCGCGGCAGCGAGCCCACGCCGACGGCGGAGCGCGCATGACGGCCGCGATCGCCGAACACCTCGACGAACAGGTCGGAGCAACCGTTGATGATCTCCGGCTGGTGACCGTACTCCGACGTCGCGTTGACCATGCCCAGCACCTTGACGATGCGGGTCACGCGATCGAGATCGCCCAGCTCGGCCTTCATCACCGAGATCAGGTTGAGGCCGGTCTCGCGCGCCAGGCGATAGCCCTGCTCGATGCTGAAGTCGCGACCGACCTTGCCGACCGGCAACGGCTTGCCCGGCAGGCCCGGACCCTTGCCCGCGAGGAAGAGCAGGTTTCCGGTATGCACGGCGTTGACGTAGTTGGCCATCGGCGACGTGGCTTCGGCGAGCTCGATGCCGAGCTCCTTCAAACGCAGTTCGGTTTTCATGTCGGTCCTTTTAAAGCGCCTTCACCCGATCGAGGAAGGCCTTGATCCGTTCAATCGATTTCACACCGCGCGTTGCCTCGACACCAGAGGAAACGTCCACGGCGCGCGCGCCTGTCACACGCACCGCGTCGGCGACGTTCTCGGGCGTCAGTCCGCCGGCGAGGAGCCATGGCAGCGGCACGACGCGACCCGACAGGGTCGTCCAGTCGAAGATCCTGGCGTTGCCGCCGGGCAAGGTGCCGTCGGCCGCGTCGAACATCAGCCGATCGGCCACCGGCCCATAGATCCTGATCCCGCGCTCGACGTCGCCGGCGGCGGCGACGCCGATCACCTTCATCACCGGCTTGCCGGTGCGCTGGCGGATGGCGGCCACGCGCTCGGCCGACTCGGCACCGTGAAGCTGCACCAGGTCGAGCGCGCCGGTTGCCAGCTTCTCATCGAGCAGCGCGTCGTCGGGATCGACGAACAGGCCGACGCGGATCACGTCCTTCGGCACGCGCGCGCCCAGCTCGCGCATCGTCCCGGTCGAGATGTGGCGCGGCGACTTCGGATAGGTGACGAAGCCGACATAGCGCGCACCGAAGCGCACGGCGGCATCCACCGTCTCGGGCGTCGACAGGCCACAGATCTTGACCTCGACAGTCATAGGTCGTTGACGCCGGCCTCGCGGGCGATGGCTTCGGCGGCATCGCGCGGGCTGGCGGCCTGGTAGATCGGCCGGCCGACGACCAGGTGCGTGGCGCCGAGATCGACGGCCTGGCGCGGCGTCATCGCCCGCTTCTGGTCGTTGGCGGCACTGCCGACGGGCCGGATGCCGGGCACCATCAGCACGAAGTCGGGGCCGCATTCGCGGCGTAGGGCTGCGATCTCGTGCGGCGAGCAGATGCAGCCGTCGAGCCCGGCATCGCGCGCGAGCATTGCCAGTCGCAGCACCTGCGCGGCGGGCTCCGAGCTCACGCCGGTCGACTCGAGGTCGGACTTGTCGAGCGAGGTCAGCACGGTGACGCCCAGCAGTCGGGCGCGCGGCACATTGAGCTTCGCGGCCTGGGCGCCCGCTTCCTGCACGGCCGCCTTCAGCATGTCGCGGCCGCCACTCGAATGCAGCGTGATATAGGTCGGCGCCAGCTCGGCCACGGCGCGGATGCCGCCGGCCACGGTGTTGGGGATGTCGTGCAGCTTGAGGTCGAGGAAGAAGCCCACGCCCGTCGCCCGGACCGGTTGCGGGAAGGCGTAGCGGATGCCAGGCGCGCCGTGGGCCAGGAAGAATTCGAGGCCGAGCTTGATGCCGCCGACGGCCGGTTTGGGCGCCCCGCCGATCGACTGGATGAGCCGGGCCGCCCCTTCGAGGTCGGTGGTGTCGATGCCGCAATAGACGGGATTGGCGGGTGTTTTCGCTGGGGTTTTCATCGCGGCGGCAACCTAGTCGCGGCGCCTGCGAGCGGCAAGCCATCAATGGATGGCGGCGTACATGATCTTTTCTTCGGTGGCCTCGCGGGCCGAGAATTCCTCGACGATCTTGCCTTGCCGGCAGACCAGGATGCGGTCGGATTGCGCCATGATTTCCGGCAGATAGGACGAGATCATGACGACAGCGTTGCCCTCGTCCGCGAGCCGGTCGATGAGCTGGTGGATCTCCGAGATCGCCCCCACGTCGACGCCGCGCGTGGGCTCGTCGAAGATGATGAGGTTGGGCTCCTGGACCAGCGACTTGGCAATGACAATCTTCTGCTGGTTGCCGCCCGAGAGCTCGACCACCTTCACATCCTGGCCGATGGCGCGGACGTTGAGCGCTTCGACCCATTTCTTGCCGACGGCCTCGGCCTCTCTGGCCTGCACGAACGGCCGGCGCCGGCCGAGCTTGGCGAGCAGCCCCATGTAGACGTTGCGGGCGATCGACATGGTTTCGAAGAAGCCCTCGACCTTGCGGTCCTCGGTGATGTAGGCGATCCCGTCGCGCACGGCGGGCGCCGGCGTGAGATAGCGCACCGGCCGTCCGCGCAGGAAGATCTCGCCGCCATGGAAGAAATCGCGCTTCAGCACGCCGGCGGCGATCTTGAAGGTCTCGGTGCGGCCTGAGCCGACCAGGCCGAACACGCCGGTCACCTGACCTGCGAACACCGAGAGGGAGTTGTTCTTCACCATCGGCGCCATGCGAAGATTCTCGATCGTGAGCACGCGCTCGCCGGGCGGGCGGGCATGGGCCTTGCGCTCGGCATAGAGCGTCTTGGAGAGATCGCGTCCGACCATCGCCTGGATGACGCGGGCGCGATCGAATTTCGAGGTCTCGTCGGTGACAACGTGGCGTCCGTCGCGCAGCACGGTGATACGGTCGGAAATCTGCAACGCCTCCTCCAGCGCGTGCGAGATGAAGATGATCGCGACCTTGTCGGCCACCAGGCGTCGGATCAGGTTGAAGAAGTGACGCTTTTCCTCCGGT
>Ga0105240_10005060_pt1 | contig 19767 bp, 11 predicted proteins | sample KBSC54metaG_FD_80426 | JGI IMG/M metagenome (GOLD analysis project Ga0105240, IMG submission 80426) | Corn rhizosphere microbial communities from Kellogg Biological Station, Michigan, USA - KBS C5-4 metaG | ecosystem: Host-associated > Plants > Roots > Rhizosphere > Soil | place: Michigan, USA... | reverse complement strand
TCGCTGCCCTCAATCGAGTAGCCATTGACTGCCGATGCGTCCCACAACATTGTCATACTCTCGAATGTTAGCCGATCAGCCAGAAGCTCCGACATGCGCGGCGATACGCAGACCTCGAGTCATCGTCAAAGACAAACCTCCATGCGTCCATGCGAATTCAGCCTTGACAACTCTCCGGTGTCGGCTGGGTCAATTGTATCGAGTGGAATTAATGGCAGGAGACTCGGAAACTACGCAGGCCCGGCTGCCGCACGGGTCAGCTGACTCGTACAGTTTGCGAACAGTATTTTTCTGGCAGGCTTAGCACCGCCATCCTCGTCGAGCGTGTCCATCAGGTCGGGCGGGGGCAATATCACATCGAATTACCGGTTTTGATGTCGGCCGCCAGCGCACGTGCCATCACATTCGATGGCCTAGACGATCAAACCATTATCGCCACCGCGCTCACCGGCAATGGTCGCCATCATTCGTGCAATGGCAGGGTCCGACATTATTTCCTGCAAGGATCGCCCTAGCCGTCGCTGCCAATTCAGATAACCTGTGGTGGTGCCCGGCAGATTGACTTGATGCATTTCGCTTGCGAGATCGTCTAATTGGGCCATGAAAAGCAACGAGGGAGAACGCGCGAGATACGCCTGGATGGCAGCAGCCAACTGCGGCGACCACGGGGTATCCTCTCGCGGACCTTGAATTAGACTTTCCTCCGTGAGCGCTTGGAGAAGCAGCCTCTTGTCGCGTGCGCGGTCGCCTCGCGCTTGCAATTCTTCTTCATAAGTCAAAACTCCTAGATGGACCTTGGCGACTATGTCCTCGCCGGCCCAATAACCGCGTATTGTGGCGAGGTCATGGGTCGTAGCGGAAACAGCGGCGAGTTTCGGAAATTCTCGCGGTCGGCGAAAACAATCACCATTGCGCTCGAAATAGAGTATGCGGCAAGACAACACGTTAGCCGCCGCCATGCGCTCGCGAAACCCGGCAGGCACGGTACCGAGATCCTCGCCGATCAATACACATTTGTTGCGCTGGCTCTCGAGCGTGGCAATGGCGAGCAGATCATCGAACGGAAAGCGCAAATAGGCGCCGTCGGATGCTGACGCACCTGAAGGAATGAGAAAAAGATGTTGCCACCCCATCACGTGATCAATGCGTAGTGCGCCAGCATATCGCATATTGGCGCGCAAGAGCCCGATAAAATGTGCATACCCAGTTGCGCGCAATCGGCGCGGATTGAATGGAATCACTCCCCAATCTTGGCCGGCTTCGTTGAAGGGATCCGGCGGAGCACCGACCTGCGCCCCTTGCAAGAACAAATCCTGATGAGCCCAATGATCAGCACTAGCAGCCGCCACGCTTACGGCTAGGTCATTGTAAATCCCGAGGGCCATAGCTTTCGCGCGCTGTGCGACGGCAGACAGCTGTGCGGCACATTGCCATTGAAGATATTGGAAGAAGGCAATACGACGCGTCTGTTCTGATGAAAACGTCTCGTGCGAACTCGGCTTTTGCGAGGACTGCGGCCATCGCGACCAATCATGTGTTCCGAAATGTTCGCTTAACATCTGAAATGTCGCGAAACCAGCCAGATCGGACCCGCCTTGCCTGACAAATTCGCGGAACTCGCTTCCCCGAGGGTCGGCCTCATCGCAATGCACAGTGCGAAAATGTGCAAAAAGACGTTCTAGCGCCGCAAGCTTTGCGCTGGCGACAGCCGGATATTCGACGATGCCGTCTTCTCGCGCTCCAATGCCGGCGGATTCTGGCTTGCTCGCCTCTTTCAATTCGGCAAAATCCGGAATTGCTGTCACGTCAAGATAAAGCGGATTTAGAAAGAGTCGGCTGCTTGGAAAATAGGGACTCGCATCCGTTGGCATGTCGAGAAAGAGCGCATGCAACGGATTGACGCCAACTACAGCGGCGGCGCCTGCAGCCGCCCAGTCTACAATTGTCCGCAAATCCGTGAAGTCGCCGATTCCCCAATTGTCCTTAGATCGGATGGTGTAAAGCTGGACCGCAATTCCCCAATAGCGACCATCAGGTGGCAAGTGACATTTAAGCGGGGCTACCACGAGCCTGACGGTCGGACCGGTCCCGACAGATAGGTGATGATAACCGCATGGTTGAGGTGGCAATCGTAACTGCCTAAGGAACAGTGGAATTCCGTCGATTTTGCCCTCGGCTTCGATAGCGAGATCTTTGAGAACAACTTCGCCGTTCGCTCGTCTGCCATCCTCCAGATCCAGCGACCAGCTGAGCCGGCGTGAGTCCGTTGCCGGCAAGCGCAGGGGCACCACGATCTCATGGTCTTGCTGAGCAACGATTACTGGCGGCAACACCTCGCGCCACACTGCCGCTTCCAACCGAACAAGACTTGCCGCAGCCTCTTCTTCTGTGGCGGCGGGAAATCCTAGTACGCCGAGCAGCCGCCGCGCTGTTTCTGGCGATGTTTCGTGCTGGTGTCCTTGAATGTCCCAGTAGCGAGCTTCGATCCCGGCGACGTCGGCAAGCCGGCTTAGAACCTCATCCACGACCTACACGATCCTTGAGCTGCCAAGTAATGCAAGCGAATGACTTTCCAGCTGGAATATTCTGCCTACCACGTCTTCCTCACATCTTAGGTCGCGGACGGTATCGAGAAGACAACGCCACGAACCTGGTGGAAGCGTGAATTCAATCGCCGATGATGATGGATTCACGAGCAATAGCAGAACACCATCCTCCGTCTCCGCTTCGTCCAGCGCATAAGCTACACCGAGACAGCTTGTTCCATGCCAATCGGACCCCGACAGCTCGCGCCCATCGGGCAGTAACCAGGCGATATCCTTGGAGCCCGTTTCCGAAACCTGATTGCCGCTGAAAAAACGTGGGCGCCGGAGGACGGAAAATTGCAGCCGCAACTGCAAGAGCCGCCGAACAAACTCCATGAAGTTGCGATCGACGACGTTCCAGTCGACCCAACTTGTCTCATTGTCTTGGCAATAGGCGTTGTTATTCCCCATCTGACTGCGGCCAAATTCATCGCCGGCCGTTAGCATGGGAATCCCATCAGAGAACAATAGCGTCGCTATGAGATTGCGCCGTTGCCTGAGACGAGCAGACCTGACCGCCGGATCGTTGCTTTCGCCCTCAACACCATAATTGGCACTGAAGTTTTCTTCGGCGCCATCGCGATTAGCCTCAGCGTTCGCCTCATTGTGCTTCACCGCATAACTGACGAGATCGTGGAGTGTAAAGCCATCATGGGCGGTGATATAATTGATGCTCGCGGTGGGCCCGCGGCCGGATGGAGCATACACGTCGCTCGATCCGGCAAGGCGCCTGGAGAAGTCGCTGAACATCCCCGGATCCCCACGCCAAAAGCGCCGCATGGTGTTGCGGAATTTATCGTTCCACTCGCTCCACGCGGCCGGAAAGGATCCCAATTGATAGCCATCCGGGCCAAGATCCCAGGGCTCAGCGATAAGCTTGACCCTAGCCAGAATCGGATCGCGCCGCAGGGCAGCAAAAAACAACGCGTGGCGCGAGAAATGATGCCCCTCGCGCGCAAGGGTCACAGCGAGGTCGAAGCGGAAGCCATCGACGTGCATCTCTCCGGTCCAATAGCGCAGAGCGTCTAGGACCATTTCCAAAACCCGGGGATGTTCAACATTAAGTGTGTTCTTGCAGCCGGTAAAATCGACGTAACGACGCTTGTCTTCTGCAAGACAGTAGTACGATGCATTGTCGATACCGCGAAATGAGAGTGTGGGGCCCATTTCGTCTCCTTCGCCCGTGTGGTTGAAAACCACATCAAGAATGACTTCGATGCCGGCCTCGTGGAAGGCGCGAACCATTGTCTTGAACTCAGAAACGCTTCCGCTCGCAAGAATACGTGGCTCAAGGGCAAAGAATGCGATGGAGTTGTAGCCCCAAAAATCCCTAAGACCGTTTTGCCAAAGTGCCCGGGAAGTTCCAGTTGGGTGAACCGGCAGCAATTCAACAGCGGAAATGCCCAAGACGCGTAAATGATTTATGACCTCAGGAGATGCGAGCGCAGCACAGCTTCCGCGCAAAGGTTGCGGGATCGCCGGGTGACGCATGGTGTAACCCCGAACGTGAAGCTCATAGATCGTGGTCTGGTTCGCCGCTCTTTGGGGAGGGATATCGCCCTTCCAATCGAACGTGGAATCAACAACGCGACACTTCGGCATAAATACGGCATTGTCGCGGGTGTCGAAGGAGAGATCGAGGCACGGGTCTCCAACACTATAACCACAGTGAAGATCGTTCCATTCGAACGGGCGGTCGAGCGCACGCGCATAAGGATCGATGAGGAGCTTGTGCGGATTGAACCGATGACCCGCCTGAGGATCATAAGGACCATAAACGCGATAACCGTAGAGAAGACCTGGTCCAACTTCCGGAACATTACAGTGCCAGATATCGTTCTCCCGGTGGAGCATTGCGATACGATGCGTCTCGCGCGCGCCCCTTTCATCAAACAGGCAAAGCTCGACTTTTTCGGCATGCGCGGAGAAAAGTGCGAAATTGACACCATCTCCGTAGAAACGTGCGCCGAGTGGAGATGGCTGCCCTGCCTCTGGCTCCATCATGGACGCGTGCCGTCGGGCAACAATACGAGGACACCGAGTGGCGGCAGATTAAGGACGAGCGAAACAGCGTGACCGTGCGCGGCGGTCGCTTCAGCCTCGGTTACCCCGAGATCTCCAACGTTACTGCCCCCATAATGCGAAGAGTCCGTATTTAAAACCTCCCGGTAGCATCCTCGTTGCGGTACGCCAATACGATAACCCCGGCGCACTACCGGCGTGAAATTACAAACGACCACCGCGCAATCTTCGACCTTAGCCCCGCGCCGCAAATAGGAAATGATCCCACCTTCGGTATCGTGGCAATCGATCCAGGCAAAGCCTTCAGCCTCACAATCGCGCGCGTGAAGCGCTGGCGTGTGGCGATAAAGATTGTTGAGGTCACGTACGAGCCGTTGCATTCCCGCATGCATCGGATCCCCGATCGTATGCCAATCGAGACTAGTATCGTGGTTCCATTCGCTTTCCTGGCCGAACTCGCCGCCCATAAAGAGGAGCTTTTTTCCGGGATGTGTATACATGAAGGCGAGATAAGCGCGCAGGTTGGCGAATTTATGCCAGCGGTCGCCCGGCATCTTGCCGAGCAGTGAACCTTTGCCGTGCACTACTTCGTCGTGCGAGAGCGGCAGAATGAAATTCTCGCTGAAGGCATAAAGCAGCCCAAAGGTGAGTTTGTCATGATGGTATTTGCGGTGAATCGGATCCTTCGCCATATATTCCAGCGTGTCGTGCATCCATCCCATATTCCATTTATAGCCAAAGCCAAGGCCGCCGAGATATGTGGGCCGCGATACCATCGGCCAAGCGGTGGACTCTTCAGCAACCGTCACTGCAGCAGGAAACTCGCGGTAAACCAGTTCGTTCGTGCGCCGGAGAAAATCGATCGCTTCCAGATTCTCAACACCACCATAGACGTTAGGGATCCACTCGCCCTCCTTGCGACTGTAATTGCGGTAGAGCATCGAAGCGACAGCATCCACACGCAGCCCGTCGACTCCGTATTGCGAGAACCAGAAGAGCGCGTTCGAAAGGAGATAGTTGGAAACTTCTCGGCGGCCGAAATTGTAAATGAGCGTGCCCCAATCGGGGTGACGGCCTTCGCGCGGGTCCTCATGCTCGTAAAGATTCGTTCCGTCGAAACAGACAAGACCGTGGTTGTCGTTAGGAAAATGTCCCGCAACCCAATCGAGAATGAGGCCGAGTCCGGCGGTACGGCAGCGTGCCACAAAACTCCCGAAGTCCTCTGGCGAGCCATGGCGGCTGGTCGGCGCGTAAAGTCCCGTCGGCTGATAACCCCAGGAACCGTCAAAAGGGTGTTCGCTTACCGGCAGTAGCTCGATATGGGTAAAGCCCAAATCTTTCACATATGGGATGAGCGTGTCTGCGAGTTCGTTGTATGTGAGGACGCGTCCTCCCTCCTCCGGAACCCGACGCCATGAGCCCAGATGAACCTCATAAATGCAGACCGGGGCGCGGCGGTCCGCGAAAGCTCGAGCACGATTTGGGTCGCCGTCCATGACCGCCCGCGGCAGGCCATGCACGACCGAAGCCGTGCGCGGCCAACGCTCTGTCTGGTACGCGTAAGGATCTGCCTTGAGAAGGATGTTGCCATCACGCGTTCTGATTTCGTATTTGTAAAGCGCGCCAGCCTTCACGCCGGGGAGGAATATGTCCCAAAGCCCCGCTCCGGGATGAAGCCGCATTGGATGTCGGCGCCCGTCCCAGTCGTTGAAATCGCCGACGACGCTTACGCGGCTGGCGTTTGGAGCCCATAGGACGAAGGCGGTGCCGTCGACACTGTCGAAGATTGCTGGATGCGCGCCCATCCTCTCGAAGCTGCGCTCAAAGGTACCTTCGGCGTGCAGATAGATATCCAACTCACCGAGCACGGGGCCAAACCCATAGGGATCGGCCACCACCGTCTGCTTTCCATCTACGTCCAAGCGTAACCGGTAGGCATAAGGCTCATCCCCCGACACCGGACCTGCAAAGATCCCCGCTCTATCCATTTTGGGAAGTTCGCCCATAAATGCGCCGTCGCGCGCACGTAACACCCCGACACGAGATGCCCGCGGCTGAAACACGCACACCACGATTTTGCCCTGCAGGGTATGCATGCCAAGGAACGAAAAAGGATCGGCGTCATTGCCCAACAAAATTGCCTCAGCTCTTCGCGATGTTTGAAGCTTCGGCATTATAATGATTTCCGAAGCTCTGTTGCGAATGGTTTGAAAGATTTTGACCTTTACAACACATGAGGTTACTGCCCTTCAAATATTGTGACGTCAGCTCACTGCAAACAAACCGTTGACAATATTGTTGATCACTTTTGAGCGTGCTGTTTCAAGTAGGCGATGACATCGGCGCGCTCCTGCCCATTGGACAATCGAAACCCCATCGCTGTACCCGGCGCCATAGCGGTTGGGTTTTGCAGCCAGCGGTCGAGCGTTTGTGCATTCCAAACGACATTCAGTTTTTTGAGCGCGGCTGAGTAATGGAAACCGGGCACAATCCCGGACTTGTGGCCAAAGACACTCCGGTGTTTCGGTCCAATTCGGTTTGCATCCAGCGAATGGCATGCACCGCATTTGGCTTCATAAATGTCCGCCCCCCGGACGGGGTTGCCGGGGGGCGGAGCTTTCTGCAGCACGGGTGGGGGCTGGGGCGGTACCGGTGCTGCAGATGCAGTCGCTATAATAAGCGTTGCCAACTGAAGGGACATTACATAGCGAAACGACCGAATTCTCATAAGTGTTCTGACGAATCAATCAACCAAACATCGGCGCTTTTTCTGGAATCCCATCGCCTAACACCTGGCCGAGGACGGCAGCGTGAAATGACTCATCCGCTGCGGTGCGCGCGGCAAGCACATACAGATCCGATTGGTCAAGTGAAGGTATGAGGCCAAGATACGCGTTCGTCGCGCCACGTTCCAACTTTAGCGCCAGACGCAACACACCGGTTTGGTCCTTCAACGAAGCTGCGTTCAGCTCTTTCGCATACTCTGGAACCGGCTTCGTCCCAACAGGTGTACCACCGAGGCGCTTAATTGCGGCGATCAGATCATCTCGGTGCTGCTTGTGATGCCCCTGAAACGTAATGGCGACCTTCAATACGTCCGGTTTTAAAAGCTTGCTTTCAGCGCCGATCTGGTAGGCCGCTATACCTTCATTTTCAAGGGACAATGCCGCGTTAAGAAGCTGCACATCCTGGCCGGCGTCTCCAGCATTTTTTTTGCCTATCGCGGCCCCAAAAGAAGGCCTGTCGAACAAGGCCAATGCGCCCGTCGCGGATAACGTAGTCGCGGCCACAGTCAACACGCGACGGCGAGATTTTATCTGGTCCATCATCACTTTTCTCCAATATTGGTTCGATCAGCAAGATCGAGACGTTGCAGCACCTGCGCATTCCAGACGGAACTCATGCCCAAATCCTGACGCCAGTGCTCGTATTACGCGCGGGAAGGAGAGCGATGAGGTCGGGCGCGATCGTCTCCGGGTCAGATTGGAGCGATGAATTGGACGGGCGAACAGCGATCGACGCAGGGATTTCTGAAACTGCGGAATCATGGGAGAGAAATCGCGAGGCGGGCTGGACTTCGATGTTCGCGAACAAGAATTCGTTCAAATCTGATGGCGGCAACGCAAAACCGTCTTGGCTCGGCATAGAAACTCTCCCCTGTCAACCTCATCTCCGGGCCAAGCTATCGTGTTGAAACAGAGATTAGGAGGCTCGGAAACTACGCATTGACGCAGAGGCCAAAAAACAGGCTCACACTCCCTGGACCACCTAATTAGTCGCCGTGACGCCGAAAATCGGCCATGGCCATCGGATGATGATGCGCTCTACGCTTTGATATACGCGAGCCAGTCGATGATCCGCTGTTTCAGGCGCTGATGAATCGCGAAACATGAGGCTCACATCCGTAATTTCCGAGCCTATCCCCAAAAATTTAGGAACAATATGGTACTTCGCGCGGAGGCAATTTGATTTGTTAGCATTGGTTCTGGCTTTGACAAAAGAGCCCGCATCGAGAGGGTATTGGATTCTTTGACATCACTTGAGCCTGTGCTCGGCCTTATTGGTTCGTGCGACGAATGAGATGAAATCAACGGACGTGTTTCTCCAAGTTTTTGATAACGAGCTTCGTTCAGATGTGGTTATCGCGCAGCTTGACGTTCAAGCTCCTGCGGTCAGACAAGACACTCACTGGTGGCTTACTGATGTGCCGCGCGCCATCCTTTGAAGTCGGCCCGAGATTATCAGTTGTGAAGCTATGAGCGAGCCATTCGAGCGCAATCATCCGACGGAGCGTCGCCTGGCTAGGGACGTGGAAGGTTTTGATTCCTTGGCTGAACTGGCTTTAGATATGCATTCGTCGGTGGACCGTGCCACCGAACAAATATGGCGTCGGCTGGACTCTGTGCTTTGGCAACTCACGCAAAATCCATGGTTTGTGCTGCAAACTGTCTCACGGGAAACGCTCCAGGCTAATTTGGCAGAGCCGACTTTTCGTAAAGCAGTTGACGACTTGGTGCGTGCCCGGCGCGCTGCAGCAGAGACCCCGGGGTGGTTCCAAAAAACTTATCCGCAATCTTCGCTGAGTTGTGTTGCTTATTTCTGCATGGAATACATGTTGAGTGAGGCGCTGCCAATTTACTCGGGTGGCCTCGGCAACGTAGCCGGTGATCAACTCAAGACCGCGAGCGACTTGAGCGTACCCGTGGTTGGCGTGGGGTTGCTCTATCAACAAGGCTATTTCCGGCAAATAATCGATCAGGCCGGCAAGCAACAGGCGGTTTTCCCATACAACGATCCTGGACAGTTGCCGATCGCACCATTGCGCCGGGCGAACGGCGAATGGTTGCGATTGGAGATCGCCCTGCCGGGTTATTCTGTCTGGCTTCGCACCTGGCAGGTCGAAGTTGGAAAGGGGAAGCTCTATTTGCTGGACAGCAATGATGTGACGAATTTACCCGTGCATCGGGGGATTACCAGTGAGTTGTATGGCGGCGGACCAGAAATGCGCCTTGAACAGGAGCTTCTTCTCGGTATTGGCGGATGGCGGCTGCTCGACGCTCTCGGCCTCCATCCGGAGGTTTGTCATTTGAACGAAGGTCATGCGGCGTTCGCCGTGCTGGAACGCGCGCGCAGTTTCATGCGCAAGACCGGACAGCCATTCGATACTGCACTAGCCGTTACACGTGCGGGAAATATTTTTACCACGCACACAGCAGTGGGTGCCGGCTTCGATCGCTTTGCCCCCGCTCTCATACGACAATATCTCGAAGGTTATGCCAAACAGGAACTCGGGATAGAGCTCCACGATCTGCTGGCTTTGGGGCGTCAAGACCCGAATGATGCGTCTGAACATTTCAACATGGCATACCTGGCGATTCACGGTAGTGGGGCGGTCAATGGCGTGAGCCGCCTGCATGGAGAGGTGAGCCGACACCTTTTTGAGCATCTCTTTCCGCGTTGGCCGCGCGACGAAGTGCCGGTGGGACACGTAACCAATGGTGTCCATATGCCGACCTGGGAGTCGGCGCCGGCCGATGCGCTCTGGACAGAGGCGTGTGGAAAGGACCGCTGGTTGGGAATGGCGGAGACAATGGAGCAAGATATCAATCGCGTCTCCGATGTCGATCTTTGGCAATTTCGCACCGCCGCAAGAACGAGGCTCATTGAGTATGCTCGCGGACGGCTAACCAGGCAGTTGGCCGCGGCGGGCGCATCGCCGGAGGCAGTGACCGCTGCCGAGCATATGTTTGATCCGAATACATTGACGTTGGGTTTTGCGCGTCGGTTTGCATCTTATAAGAGGCCGAATCTGTTGCTGCACGATCCCGAGCGGCTATTGCGGCTATTGGACAACTCCCGGCATCCCGTTCAGCTCATCATGGCCGGGAAGGCTCATCCGGCCGACCAGGCGGGTCAAGATTTGATCCAGCAGTGGATGCGCTTCATCTGGCGGCCAGAGGAGCATCCCCGCGTGATATTCCTCAGCGATTACGACATGCTCCTGACTAAGCATCTCGTTCACGGTGTGGATGTTTGGCTGAACACTCCGCGACGTCCTTGGGAAGCATGCGGAACGAGCGGAATGAAGGTGCTCGTCAATGGGGGCCTCAATCTCTCGGAACTGGACGGCTGGTGGGCTGAAGCTTACACACCGGAAGTAGGGTGGGCGTTGGGAGATGGCAAGGAGCATGGGGATGATCCCGCGTGGGACGCCATAGAAGCTGAATCACTTTATGATAAGTTGGAACGTGAAGTGGTCCCTGAGTTCTACACCCGCGACGACCAAGGAATTCCCAGAGCCTGGATCGCCTGCATAAGAAAAAGTATGGGGCGGCTGACCCAGAGCTTTTCGGCCAACCGCGCGGTATTTGAATACACGGCGCGGCATTATCTTCCGGCTGCGTCGGCGTATCGCAAGCGTGCTGCTGACAACGGCGCAATTGGTCATCAGGTAACAACTTGGCGCCGCATGTTGGAACAAAAGTGGGCGGCAATGCGCTTCGGCGATGTGCGACTCGTTACCGAGAGTGAGCAGCATGTATTTGAAGTGCAAGTCTATCTTGGTGATCTCGACCCGAAGGCAGTACTGGTGGAGCTTTACGCCGAAGGTATTCCCGGCCGCGCGCCGGTCCGGCAGACCATGAAGCCCGTTCGTGAGTTGGTCGGAACTTCGGGCGGGTATATTTATGGCGCCGCGGTATCCGCCGCCAGACCGTCAGACGATTATACGGCGCGGGTGATACCGCGTTGCGACGATGTTTCTGTCCCATTGGAAAGTGCACAAATTCTTTGGCAACGGTGATCGACCGACCGAGCGGGCATGCGCGGAAGTGGACACAAGCCGGAAACTATGAGCCCCTCGTGGGTACCCGTCTCCCTGTTAGTCAACATCCCGCGGCTTGGAACCGCTTACTCAAATCGGCCGAACTAAGGAAATAGATTTGCAATCGACGCTCGTTCTGATCATTAACCAATGTCCCCTGTCAGGGTTGGCGGCCGCCTCCGGCAATCGCGACATGAACGAGTTCTGAAAGAGATCGCGAATTGGTCTTCCGCATAACCGTCGCCCGGTGCGTTTCCACTGTCCTTTGGCTGATGCCGAGCGCGTGTGCGATTACTTTGTTGGCTTTTCCCTCAAGAACCAGTTCCATCACCTGGTGCTCGCGGAGTGTCAGAGTGGCGATACGTTTTGCCGCCGTCTCGTGCCATGTGGCTCGTGCTGCAGAACTGCGAGACAATTCCAACGCCTGCTCGATGTAACCAGTCAATTCGTCGTACTCGACGGGTTTCTCCAGAAAAGCGACCGCCCCAGCTCGCATTGCTCGAACCGCCAATTTGATGTCTGCATGCCCTGAAATCATGACGGCGGGAGGCATATGACCGTCGGCGCGGAGTTGCTCCAACAAATCGACGCCATTCATCCCTGGCATCTGCGCGTCGACCAGCAAAACGTTTTCTCGCTGAGGGCGGAAAGCTGCCAGAAACGCTTCGGCGCTCGGGTAGGTCTCAATCGACCACGCCTCGTCCCGGAACATTTCGCGCATAGCCTCACGTATCGAACTGTCGTCGTCCACAACAGAGATTGTTGGAAATTGTCTACCGCTGCCGGACTCGATCAAAGATGATGACGCTGTTCGGTTGGCCCGAGTATCAGAAGCCACAAAAAGCGATTGTATCAGGAGCAAAAGGTCATCAGCTTTGATCGGCTTGGTGCGCTGGACACAGCCTTGTCTAGAAATTTCGCGGATGACATCGGTTGAGATGTAGCCCGTTAGAACGACGGCGGGGATCCTCCGACCAAGCAACTCTCGCACCTCCAGGATCACTTCGAGGCCATTCATACCTTTTGGAAATTGATAACCGGCGACAACGAGATCGGGTTGTCCGGCTCCGAGCGCAAGGGTCCGCGCCTGTTCGCCGTCTTCGGCTAAAAGGATGTGGTGTCCCTCGTTCGCTAGCAGGCGGCCAAGCATCTCTCGCACTGTCGGCTCGGCTTCCACAATTAGGACTGTTGCGTGGCGATCGGAGACCTGCGCGGCATGCCCAGGCGGAGGGGGGGATGCCTCTCCAGACACACCCTGCGCAATCGGGACTTCTACAGCGAACACAGATCCAGAACCTGGGAGCGAATGTACATAGACGACATGACCAAGCAAATCGCAGAACCGTCGAACGATTGCCAGACCGAGTCCAAACCCGCGTCCGCGCGCTCCAGCCGAATTGTCCCCCCGATGAAACTCTCTGAATATCATTGATATCTGCGTCTGGGGAATGCCAACACCGCTATCCCATACCTCAATGCGCAACTTGCCCCCGCGCCGCCGGCAACCCAGCAATACCTTGCCCTTTTTCGTGTATTTCACCGCGTTAGAAAGAAAATTACGGATGATTTGTTCGAGAAGATGCGGGTCGCTATGTACGTCGACCCCACAGGGAACCATGCGCCAACTGAGCCCCCTTGCTCGCGTATGTTGGAAGAACTCGACGCCCAGCTTTTCGAGCAGACCGTTGATAGAGAAATTCACTCTTTCGGGCTGAAGGATGCCCGCCTCAAGTTGATTGATATCAAGAAGGGTGTCCAGCACGCCTGACATCGCATCAGCAGTCTCATTGAGCTGAACCACCAATCGCAATGCCTCTTCAAACTTTCCTTGCTTGAGACTCTTCGCCAAGACGGCACGCATCAGACTAAGAGCCTGCAGGGACTGCCGCAGATCGTGGCCGGCTGCTACGAGAAACCGCGATTGGCGGAGTTTGGCGCGTTCGGCTCGCCATTTGGCACTTCGCGCTTCTGCCTCTTTATGTTTGCGCTCGGTAACATCGTCAATTGCGATGACGATTTCGGAGGTCGCACCAGTTTCTTCGATAATCTTCGTCGCAGTCAGCAACAACACCCGGGTGCCAAGTCCGGGGACAACAATCTCGACCTCGTGGCCTTCAACGAAGGGATTTCCTGCTTGGATCAACGCGATGAACGTGGCAAGCGCTGGAGTATTCAGGAAGCGGTTGCCCGCCAAGGAAAGGTGCAATCCAACGACGTCATCGCGCATGACTGCAAACTGCCGGTAGACCGCACGATTGGCAAAGGTCACGCGTAGTTCCCGGTCGAGCACCAACAGCGGCTGCTGGATAGCATCGAGAATGCGTTCCGATTCTCGGCGGCCGCGTTCGACAAAAGCTATTCCGTCGCCCTTGGACGAATGCGTGCGATGCTCCTCTTGACTGGAGTGTTCCGCGCGCACTTGGTCTACGACTTCGTTGTAACCCATTTTAGGCCTTCCAAATTGCTACCCGTTATACTCGCCAGGTCAGATCAGCGAGATAGCCATCTGACGATTGCACGTCGCCACGCAACGTCAGCTGTTGTTTTCAAAATCTCTAACGTTGGACACTAAACTGATGATCGGCTCCGACTAGGTTTTCATGATCTTGCGCCCTATCGATACTCGGTGGCCCCCTTCGCTCACCGAGTGTTTTTTTTGGCCCGCGTGACCTTCGCGACCAGCCACGGAGAGTTCCATCTCAACAAAAGCAATACTCTGGATACATGTTTAACACCTAAGCGGGCCCGGCACAATCACGTTGGCGCGTGCATGGCGGACAAACCAACCTAAGTAATTCGCGCGATCGAGCGCCCGGTTTTACTCTGGAAATACAAGGCGTATAGTCGTCCCCGAACCCCGTTCATACGATAGAGTTCCATCCAATTGGGAAGCGAGATTCTTCAGAATAGCTTGTCCCAAGCCACTCCTTTTGTTCCTTTCAAAGGTCGAGGAAATTCCACAGCCATCATCCGTGATGATGAGCATACGGATGTGGTTCTTAGTGGTGATCGCGATGGAAATATTTCCGTTCATCCTGTTCGGAAATGCATGTTTGAGGCTGTTCGTAACAACCTCCGCGATGATCAACGAAAGGGTCATCAAGGATTCGAGATCTAGGCCTGGGGCCTCCGCTTTGATCGCTAACTGGATGTTTGGCCTATCGCTAGCTTTGACGAGATCCGTGCAGAGATCTTTGAGATAGTCTTCGATCGGAAGGTCGATGGCAGTTGGATCATGGAGACGACGATGCACGCGCGCCATCAGATTCAAACGGCTCAGAGCCGCCTCAAGCGCGAGCGCGCCGATACTTCCCTTTTCAGTCAACCTCTTTTCGTGAAGCAAAGCGCTCGCGACAAACTGAAGATTGTTCGCCACCCTGTGCTGCAGTTCGCGAAACATCGTATTCGCTCGCTCACGTGCCGTCGACAAATCGTCGATGGCGATGTTCAAACTGCGGATCACGTACAACTCAAGAGCGACGGTCGAAACGAATATCGACATTGTGATAATCTCGCGGCGCCCGAGGATGAAGGTTCCGTACGGAGGAAAGAACCAAGTCCATGCGATGAGCACACAAACGACGGCGAAGCCCAATCCGATGCGAATGCCTCCAAAAAGACCCGCCAACATTATCGCCGGTAGGAACAGCATCGGACCAAAGGGCATTGGACCAAAGCCCTCGGACAATTCGCCAAGGAGCCAGCGCAGGCCTGCTGCTATTGCAAAGAATGTCGCTCCTGCTGCCAGGCCTAGCCATGGCCGATCGCGACGCAGACGCCTAAATATATTTGTTGCTCGCATGCCCAAATCCCACTCTGGATCAACGAGTTGACTTGAAGCGACATCACTGGCTGCAAAGCTCGACTGCTAGCTCACCGCGGCTCGTATCTAACATCAGTCGCCACGGAACAAGGAATATCGTTGCCATTCTTACTACATAGCCGCGCCCACCAAAAACCGGCGCCTCCTTAAAGGGACGGACTCTACCTCAAGCCGGCACATTTCCCCGGACCACGTCAATTGGTTGCGGTTGTTGGCCAGACAGTCGTTCTCAATCGAGATCAAGACTAGCGTACCGCTGCGATCCCATCCGGACATTGCTGTCGCACGAAGTCTTTGCGACAACCCCTCTCTGCGCCATAGCGTGGCGCTCCCGACAAGCGCTCAGGCCATCTCTGTTAGCGTTGCCAGGCAATAAGCGGTATTTCGAGCGGAATTTTTACATCGCCATGATACGGCACAATGCGAACAGTATAGTCATCTGCGGATCGGGAGGCCGCGACCTCTCCCGCGTAAATGTAACCATTTAATGTGCCAGGTATCGCTTGTTCTTGGTGGAGAATGGCGGCTTCGGCTGGCCTATCTTTTCGCTCATTCGCGAACAGTTCTACGTGTATTGAAGAGGGCGATATTTCCCCAAGAAAGACAGGCACGGAAAACCGCCATTGGTCCTCTGCTTGAACAATGGTCGGGCTTCCAATGTGCAAACTTGACCAGTGACGCCACAAGGCGTCTGACCATACCCGCATGTCCTTGGCCAGCGCACAGGTGTTGGCCGTCCGTACCCTGTAGGCTTCCGCAAGGGGCAAATAAGCCTTTTCAATATACTCCCGCATCATGCGCGCACTGCTAAACACTGACGTTAATGCTGACATGCTGCGCCGAACCCGCGCCAGCCATGCCCGCGGCAATCCGTTCGTGTCGCGGTCGTAGAATTCCGGAATGATTTTCTGCTCTAGAGCATCGTAGAGACTTCTTGCGTCCCGTTCGTCGACATCTTGAGCCTCCCCACCACGCCCATCACCAATCGACCAACCGCCGTTTGCGTCATAAGCCTCGTCCCACCAACCATCTAAAATGGAACAATTGAGCCCGCCATTGACCAGCACTTTCATGCCGCTGGTGCCGCACGCCTCCCATGGACGCCGCGGCGTATTAATCCAGACGTCGACCCCTTGCACTAACTCTTGGGCGAGGGCGATGTCATAGTCTTCCAAGAACACCACCCGCCGACGATACCGGGGCTGCTGTGCGAGATTAATCCAGGCTTGGATCATCTGCTTTCCTTCCAAATCCGCGGGATGCGCTTTCCCCGCTACAATGATCTGGATGGGACATTTTTCATTAACGAGCAGTTTTTCTAAACGCGCAACATCGCGCAAAAGAAGATTGGGCCGCTTGTATCCGGTAAATCTCCGCGCGAAACCAACAATCAGCACATTTGGATCCAATATGACATCGGATTGGGGGATGAGGTCCAGATCTGTGCCGCGCTCTCGCAACGCAGTAACTAAATGACGTCGAACGAATGAGACGATTTTTTGACGCCCATCGCCGCGCATGGCCCAGAGCTCTTCGTCAGAAACTCGGGACATGCGATCGCCCAAATCGTCTGGCATCTCTCGCCAACGGTCTTTGCCGCACGCGTCGGTCCAAAGCTTGTCCGCCCGGGCGGAGTCCCATGTCGGAATATGCACCCCGTTTGTGACATGACCTACCGGGACCTCACATGTGGGCCAATGAGGATAGAGTGGCTGAAAGAGATGACGGCTGAATTCGCCATGCAGGCGGCTTACGCCAAGACAGACAGCGGACCCGTGCTGTGCAAGATAGGCCATATTGAATGGTTCGTCAGAGTTCGAGGGGGCGATACGACCCAACCCGATGATGTCATCGAAGCTCGCCCCACGGTCGGCCAATCTGGTCTCAACATATGGCAAGTATTTGCGCAGCAAGGTAGGTGAAAACGAGTCAAATCCCGCGGCAACCGGGGTATGAGTTGTAAACACATTGCCGGCGCGCGTGGCCCATAACGCGTCCCAAAAATTCAAATTCGCCTTCTCCGCGAACTGACATGCCCGCTCTATGATGGCAAAAGCGGCGTGCCCTTCATTGATGTGACAAACCTCCACCTCCGGATGCAGCGCTTCTACGACGCGCCAACCGCCCACTCCGAGCACAATTTCCTGCATCAGACGTATTTCGTTGCCGCCACCATAAAGCTTTGCTGTGATGCCACGGTCCACCGGACTGTTTAGAGGATCGTTGCTATCCAGCAAATAAAGCGTGGCGCGCCCAACCGTCGCGCGCCAGACACGAAGCTGGATAATGCGGCCTGGCAACTCGAGCGGAATTCGCAGCCATCCATTCTCTTCTAGAACCACCGGCTCGATTGGCATCGTCGCGGGCTCATTGTAAGGGTAGAACTCTTGCTGCCTTCCTTCGGCATCGAGGATTTGGCGAAAATATCCCTCCTGATAAAGGAGGCCAACTCCAATTACTGGAACGTTCATATCGCTGGCGGTTTTCAGGAAATCCCCTGCCAGAACACCGAGACCACCAGCGTAGAGCGGTAGCACCGCACCAAGACCAAATTCCATACTGAAATAAGCGACCGCACCAATCGCTGCCCTGCCGTTGGACGGGTTGAGTACTCCGGGGCGTTGGAGGTATAGGCGCCTCGCATCGACGGATTCGGCGAGTTTCTGCCGAAAGACGTTGTCCGAAGCGAGACTGCGTAACCGTTGCGTCGGTGTATTGAGCAACACGGTCCAAGGGTTTCGCGTCCGTTGCCAAAGCGATTTATCGATATATTCCCAAAGAGCATCGCATTCGTGACTCCAGGTCCAGCGCAGATCGAGCGCAAGACTGCGCAAATCCGCTACCTCTTCCGGCAAATTTGATAGAGGCAACGAGATCATGAGGAACGACCCTTCTTATCCTCTATCGGACGCTCGATACCGACCTAAGTTCGACGGCACCCACGGGTTGAGCTCCCTCAACAAGGTCCATCACCGCTGCTCGTTTAGAGCGGATAGGTAGATCATGCTCGAGAGATGGATGGGCGACTTAGGGTTGCGCTCTATGCGGAGTGGTCCTCGAAACTCGCCTGGACACCATTCTCTGCGGCGGCGACGAAATGGCCAGGCGCGGCAAAACAAACTGCCCGCGTTCACCGGTAGTTTGAGAAAGAGCCCAATACTCAATTTCCAACTCGGCCCTGGCGCGGCACCAATGATCGAGAGAACTACCGTTGGGACACCCCTCGTGCAACCAAATTTGATAGCTTCGCTGACGAACTAGTTCCTCGGGGACCATCATCTGCTCCGTGCGTTCAAGAGGCACGATTCATATAACGCGCGCGTGCGACCAATGCTGCTCTCCTTCCGTTTCAGCATCAACAATTGATGGCAACGGAGCCTCTTGTTGTGAAGGGATAGGAAACTCCAGATGCCTCATGATAAAGATCCATGTATTTCGCGGCACTTGTGTCCCAACCGAAGTCCTGCCCCATAGATTGTAGCTGCATCCTACGCCATGCCAGTGGCTCCTTATATAAGGCCAATGCGCGCCCGGTAGCATCAAGCAGAGCGGACAAATTTGCTTCGTCGAAGACAAACCCTGTGGCGGTGCGATCTGACCGGCTCGCTTTTGTCGCATCGATCACAGTGTCCACGAGACCGCCGGTTCGACGCACGACGGGCAACGTTCCATAACGTGACGCGTAACACTGCGTCAGACCACACGGCTCAAACCTGGCTGGAGCAAGGAGGATATCGGCGCCTGCCTGCAACCGATGTGCTAGATCTTCCGTGTAACCGATGTGAACTGAGACGGACCCAGGGTAACGCTGGCTGAGAACTTCAAAGCTTTGCTCAAGTGAATGGTCGCCTTCGCCAACCAGCACAAACTGGGCTCCCGACGCCGCGAAGGTTGGAATAGCCTCCAGAATGACATCCGCCATCTTTTGGTGTGCAAGCCGACTTACAAAACCGAGTAAAGGCGTTTCGGCATTCACTTCCAACCCAAACTCCATTTGGAGTTGTGCCTTGCAAACCCGTTTGCCAGAAATATCAAGTGCGTTGTAATGCTGCGGCAGGTAAGCATCGGTTGAAGGGTTCCAGAGCTCATCATCAATTCCGTTCAGGATTCCCGAGAACGCCGTTCCCCGGCTTCGCAAGACGGTGTCCAAGCCAAAACCGAGTTCGGGCGTCAGTGCTTCCCTGGCGTAAGTGGGGCTAACGGTCGTGATTTTGTCGCCGAACCGAACACCAGCTTTCAGAAAGGACACCTGGCCATAGTGCTCCAGACCATTGGCGTTAAAAAAGTGATCTGGTACTCCGACAGCAGATAGGACTTCGCGCGGAAAATTGCCCTGAAAGGCCAAATTATGGAGGGTAAACACGGTGGCAGGCCGGGGCGATTCTTCCATAGAAAGCAGAAGCGGCAACAGCCCGGCATGCCAATCGTTGGCGTGGACAACATCGGGCCTCCAGCTGTTCAAGAGTCCATTAGCAATCCTAGCGGCTACGTGAGCAAGAAGAGCGAAACGCAGT
>Ga0105240_10005058_pt1 | contig 19772 bp, 19 predicted proteins | sample KBSC54metaG_FD_80426 | JGI IMG/M metagenome (GOLD analysis project Ga0105240, IMG submission 80426) | Corn rhizosphere microbial communities from Kellogg Biological Station, Michigan, USA - KBS C5-4 metaG | ecosystem: Host-associated > Plants > Roots > Rhizosphere > Soil | place: Michigan, USA... | reverse complement strand
CATCTGAACATATGTCAGATCTTGATTTATATGATCATATGTCATCTCAATTTGCTGCTAAACATTGCAGTGGTCGATGTACAAGAAAGGATTTATGTCCTGATTGTTTGGTTCAACTTCAATCAGCATATTGTGTTGAATGTGTTAAGAAACACAAAAAAACAGAAAAAGATGTTCCACATTATTGCTCCAAATGTGTTGAATCAAACAAATATCTATATTATATCAATCCTGATTACTTATCTGATCAAACACCAAACCCTTTTGCTCAAAAAGAATCTGAAAACCTGATTCATCATGATTATATATATCAATCATATGAAGATCCGACCAAGTTAATAACAACCATATGCGCTTTACATTACAATGAAAGAAATCCATAATATGATTATTAAATAAAATGAACATTAAAAATTGGAAATTGTATTTTAGGTGTTTTTTAGGATTAAAATAATAATTATATTTGTTTAGTTTAATTATTCTCTTTTCAAATTTTTAAATATATCACCAGAAGATTGTTTAGACCTTATTACGTTTATTTGTGATATTTAATTTTTTAGTCAAAACGACTAATTAAATTGAACGAATATAACTTTTAAAAATATGAGAATATAGATGTCATTATATGATGATTATGGGAATAATACAGAAGACACTAATGAACTTTTATCCAAAAAAGGTGATTCATCTTCTGAAAAATTAAATGAATTATCAAAACAGGTTAAAAGGTTAAAATACACAATCTATATCCTATTGATTTTATTATTATTATCATTAGGACTCGCATCATATTCAGTTGTGACAATAAATACACAATCATTTGTTACTGCTGTCGTTCCATTCGATTCATCAAAACGAGGAACATTAGAAGGAAGTGGTATATTAACTGATCGAACAGGAAGTAATATTAGAGTTAAAAACACTGGAACATATGATGTTTTAGGAGGACCTGGTATCATAGTCGATCATTTTGTAGAACATTTCCCTCTTGTATCCTTAAATCAGAGTTATATTAACAATAGTGTCAACGCATCTTGTAATTGTGTAAATACATCCATTTATGTCAATGTATCAACAATGGATTTAATAGTAGATAATAGCATTATCATGAACCCCAATCCTTGGAATCCTACGATGAGCAGTGCTACCATGAGTGTTAATGAAACATATATTAGAAATAACCTTAATCTTGACACATTAACAGCAAATACAGGCCTAATTATGACAAATAACCCATGGGATCCAACAAATGGTAATGCTATTATATCTATCAATCAAACATATATCAATAACAATCTTAATTTATCTACATTAACACAGAATAATGGTATAATTATGACTGTAACACCATGGAATCCTGCTAATTCAGGATCTTTGATCAGTGTAAATGAGACATATATTAGATCAAATTTAAATCTCAATACATTAACAGCTTTATCTGGTTTAATTATGACAAATAACCCTTGGAATCCTACAAATGGAGACACAACTCTCTCAATTAATCAAACGTATATCAACAATAATCTTAATTTATCTACATTGGTACAGAATAATGGTATTATTATGACAATTACTCCGTGGAATCCTTCAGGAATTGGCTCTTCAATCAGTGTAAATGAAACATATATAAGACAAAACCTCGGATTAAATACTCTCACTGCAAGTACTGGTTTAATTATGACAAATAACCCTTGGAATCCTACAAATGGAGACACAACTCTCTCAATTAATCAGACGTATATCAACAATAATCTTAATTTATCCTCTTTAATACAAAGCAACGGTATTATTATGTCTAATTCACCATGGAATCCTTCTGGTATATCATCAAATATTGCTGTTAATGTGACATATATTCAACAAAGCCTGAATTTAGGTAGTTTATCCACATCAGGTGCTCTTTCATTGATACCTAATCCATGGAACCCTGCAACATCAAATGCTACATTATCTATCACATTATCTACGCTTATCCAGAGTAATGGAATTATTATGAGTAATTCACCATGGAATCCAACAGGTTCTGATTCAAACATTGCAGTTAATGTAACATATATTCAACAGAGTCTTAATTTAGGTGCACTTACAGCTGGAACTGGTGTTTCTATGACAACAAATCCATGGAATCCAGCTACATCTAATACAACTATTTCAGTATCTTTATCTACATTAACCCAAGGAAATGGTATTATTATGACAACAACACCATGGAATCCCACAGGAACTGGATCATCTATTAGTGTAAATAATACATATATCAGATTAAATTTAGGGTTAAATCAATTAACTGTGTTTTCACCACTTTCTATGACATCTAATCCATGGAATCCTGTAAATGGTGATGCTAATCTTACGATAGCTTTAACAACTTTAAATGCAACAGGAGGTCTTACTATGTCTCCAAATCCATGGAATCCGGGCACCAGTTCTAATGCTGTTATTCAACTAGATCAACAAGGTTTTTTTGCTATTATGACAGCAAATTCAGTTTTAGGTGCAAATGCTATTGTAACTGGAGGATGGAACGTTACAGTAACAACAGCATGGACAAAAGGTGGTTTTAACGTATCACAAGGCGCTTATATTGTGCCATCTTCTGGAATTTATTATATCAATTTTCAATTATCCACCGCATCTGGAGCAGGTACAGTAAGTTTAAGAATTAATGGAGTAACAACTTATGTATCAACTGTATCTGGATCAGTTTATAATTTAAATGTGAATCCTTTTTTAAACACTGGAGATAAGATTGATATCTTTTCGAGTAATGCAAAGACATTTAATGGAGGTGCTCCACCACATTCAACATGGTTCAGTGTACGTAAGGTAGGTACATAAAAAATACTATATAATGTTATTTATTCATTTTTAATACAAAAACGGCTAAATATTGAGTTTTTTTTATTATAATAAATAAAAAGAAATGAATTTTAAAATTTTTATTTCTTTTTTATTTTTGTTATTTCTTTCATATGAATCTGTGAATGCAGGATCAGTGTTTTTGGATGATGAACGATCATATCCATTTATCTTTCTTGCAGCAAGTGTTGATACAGCAGATTTGAATAGCGGTGGAACATTTACACTTTATGCTGACAGTGGTAGTAGCACAACAGCAACTTATCGCATCTTATCTGTATCTACAACAGCTGGAGACAGTACCAGTTTTACAACTGGAAATCGTAATCTCTATATTGGTACAGCATCTACTCAAAGATGGACCATGTCTGCAGCAACTCTCGGATCAGTTGGTTCAACCAGTTATACTATTGGTGATGGAATTCTTCCAGCATTTGGTAATAATGGATTATCTGATTCTGAAGAAGGTAATCATATTATTATCAAATATTATGGCGGAACAACTGATTATGATGTTGGAGGAACTGTTGTTTTTCATGTTGTTTTGGTTCAAACACAAGATTAAATTAAATAAATAATCATGATAAATATCCCATAAGATGTGGATAAGAAGACATTTTTGTGCTATGTTGTTTGTTTAAATGATTGTTTTGTTGAACCTGCAGGTCTGGATTTCACATCCGACGGGGCATAATTATTAACAATATTTTCTTTTTTTAATCCCATAATTTTTCACCATAAACATGTCTCAACGCAAATTTGCGTTGAAGAAGATATTTATTCAATAATTATGGGATAAAATAATTTAAAATCCCTTAATTTTTGTATTTAAAACTCACTGAATGCATATTTCACAATCTTACTCCCATAATATGTGGATAAGAATGTAGTTTTTGTCGTATAGTATCTAATCAAACGATTGTTTAAATGAAAAAAAAATGTGTAAAATTTATTCATATGTCGATTTTTAATTGTTCTATAAGCTTTATTTTTTGATCAATCCCTTTATTTTTTCACATTTGGTGTCTTCATTTGATATTTCAATTATCCCATAAGATGTGGATAAGGATGTAGTTTTTGTGGTATAGTCCATGGTGAATTGTTTGTTAAAACGAATTCAGAACTTTTCTACAGAATGTTCATAAGGCAATAGATTCATGAAGTTTTGGTCATCAACACATATTTATTTTTTTTCCAATTAATCCCTTTATTTTTTCACATTTTATGTCTTCAAGAGATATATTTTATATCCCATAAGATGTGGATAAGAAGGCGTTTTTTGTAATAGGGTCCATGATAAATTATTTGTTAAAATGAATTTATCATTTCTTCTGAAGAGATTGCCTGCAATTCGTTAAAATTTTTCACTGTTTTAGTTAATTCATCATATATATTTATTTTTTTAATTAATCCTTTTATTTTTTCACATTTAGTGTCTTCAGTTGACATATTTAATATCCCATAAAATGTGGATAATAAGTTGTTTTTTGATGTAGAGTGACTGATGAAACAATTGTTTTCTCGAAAGCTATGACTTTGATTTGGTTGGTCAAATGGGTGAAGTAACGTCCATGGAGACTATTTTTTTTTATTTTTTAAACAAAATCCCATATTTTTATAATTTTATTTGTATTTTGTTTGTTAAAACCACGCGCAAATCAATCAATTAAACAAAACAACTCACAGCTCGTGTGGGCTAATGGTAGACCGTCGATCTTATGTATCGAAAACCCAAGTTCGATTCTTGGCATGAGCTCGTTTCGTGGCACCTGGTGGCATCCAATCATGTAGAGATTCGTGTAGATGGTTAGGTTCGAATCCTATCAGTTCAATTTTTTTATTTATTTATGAAAAAGAGTATATTTAGATCGATATTTAGCAAGATGATGATTGATGATATATGAGGTATGATCAACAAAAATGTCATAATCATCATTTATTCGAGATGATTTAGAAAAGACATAAAGTTCAGATAAAAGCAGATGATATATCTTTCTTAGCTTTTGTTTTTGAATATTATCTCTAACAAATTGTTCATTATATATCAAAAGATCGATATAATATGAAATTTTTGATATATAATCAATGTCAAAATCAAACGATGATATAATATGTTTTTTACCACCACTGGATCGTTTAGGCATTGGACCTGCCATTTCATCATAATCATCACCCAAAGAAACTGCTTGGAGTTTAAGCATTTTGTTTCTTTCAACAATCTTTTCTAATTTCTTTTGATGTCCAGGTGTGAGTTGTGGTATTTCAATCTTGATTAATGTTTTGTTTTTCTCAAGATAAGGTAAAATATCTTTAGCTACGAGATTGATATTACCAAGAAAACCTTCTCTGAGACTCAAATAAAAAGATTCCAAATGACTGCTTGAAATTAATTCAAATAAAGGTCCAAATTGATTGCCATATAATACCACATTGCTTAGTTTAAATTCTGTCAGATTTGGCATTTTTAGGATAAACTTAAATTCTTCTTCAATGAATTTATAATGACCAAAGAATGTGTCATCAAATATGATGGTTTTGACAGTTTTACATTTAGGTAATTGATGAAAAAACCACAGTCTAAAATGATGTCTTATGGCCACATTTTCATCGATTTTTGACAAAAAGTTTTTGAATGATATACCAAACGATGTTAGATGAGATGATTGAGATATCAATGACATCATCTGCATAAGACGACTCACAAGATTTTCAATATCTGATTGTGATAAAAAGTTTATATGATATGAAAAACCAAAGTAAAAGGTTTTGATCCTTGATCTAGCAATGATTTCACCTATCAAACTATATATTGCTACTGTAGGTGCTAATATATTGTCTCGAAGATAAAAACTTTCCAACATATCATTGCCCAAATTATCGTTTTTATCTATCAAAAATTGTAGACCAGATAACAATGGATTATCAATTTTAAATAATAAACTCTCTAATAATTCTTTTATGTTTATATATGTACCGAATTTAAAGAAATCGAGTGCAAATGATTTTAAAGATCGATTTAAACCTTTAACACTTAATTTATCTGCTAATTTCTTGGTCCAATGAATATCTTCTGCAGTATTCATTGTAACTTCATGATCTTGTTTGTTTGATAATTGCATATGAAATGGCGTCAAATAATCAGGAATATCATCAATAATATGTGTTAATATATCATTTGTGAATTCTAAATCTTTGAAATGGTATACATATGGAGAAACACCTACTCTTTTGGTATATGCAACATCTTCTGGGATTAAAATCCCCAATTCAGCTTGTAATGAATGTAATAATCTCTTTCCAATGGGTTGAAACAATCTTAAATTTCTTCTAATGCAGAATTCTTTTAATAGATATATGCTTATTTTTTGATCATCTTTTTCTCTCTCTTTTACAATATGATATTCAGTGATTGGAATACCCTCAATAGGTGTTAAATCGTTCAGATTAAGTTTTGTTATATTATAATTAGATTGAAGAAGATTAACAACTGCATCAAAATTGAGACGATTGTTTTTGATGTTTTCAGTTTCGATATCAAATCCAACACTATCAAGATATAACTTTCTCAATTTTTTACTTTGTCCAATATAATCATCGAAATTGATTATCGACATTGGTTTCTCTGTCATAATACCATTTTTTCTCATATTTAGTTTCTCCAACATACATTTTTCTTTCTTGTCATATTTTATCAATTTTTTAACAAATGATACATATATATCTGGTGTATCATCAGGCAAATCTTCTTCACCTTCATCTTCTTGAGCAAATTCTTCAATAAAATTTCTTTTTAATTTTAATGATTTGATTGATAGATTATCTTCCAACCATTCAGAAATCAAATCAAAAAACCTTAAAACAGTCCTTGATCCTGAATAAACAACATGTGACAAATCTAATGAAATGATCTTTTCCTTTGTTAAAGATTTAAATAATTCAACTAATCCATGATCATCAGTTGGATCAGTGGTTATAATAAGATTATTGTTTAGAGATAATTGTTTTAGATTTGTCATATGTTTTAAACATGATGATAAAACGAATAACATTTCAGGATCTATCCATGTGTTTTTGAATGTAATATTTGTTAAATACTTATTTTCAATCACATGATTACCAAAAAATGCTTCTTTAAATGCATTGATATGATCAATTGTAAGTTGTGTTCGTGCTATTTTTATCTTGTATAAACGTCCATTTTCTCTTAAAAATCTACCCAATTGATTGAAATTGTCGAATGATAAATCACAATTTGATAAATCTAAACTATATAAACCACGTTCTAAATTATATATTTCATGTAATAAAAAATCAAAATTAGCAGAAACTTGTCTTTCATCATTATTAATAATCAATTCTTTAACACCTCCTTTGGATTTATCGATATAATCCATAATCCATTTGAAAGTAGCTTCATGTGGAATAATATCAATAAATCTTAAACTTACAACTCGTTCCATCACATTTTGTCCTGCTCTTTCAATCAAACCAAGAGTAAACCCAATAATTGCTTGTTGAGCATTTCGATATAATTCTTCACTAAAGAATACAATCATCTCATCAGTGACCATATGTTGCATGATACTTGTTTTACCATCAATAGATAAGAATTTGAATGAATAATTATTATCAATGAACTTTTTGATGATTGTATTTCGATTTACCTTTCTTGTGATAATATTATCATCTGTTTTCATATCACACATCTTTTCAATGATTTTGTTGAAATAATCAATATTTGCTTCATATTCTTCTTTTAAATAATGATATTGAAACAGCCATGATGGATAATCAATGATTGCTCCAATAAATGAGAAATCAATTCTATATAAGCGATCTTTTTTTTCTTTGATCAAATAAGGTATTTCTTTACAATGTTCAAAATAGCTGAATTTATGATTCTTAATATCTTGATTAGATAACGAAATTGTCGTCAATCTTTCTGATATACGACCACCATCAGGTAAATATAACTTTAATTTTTTAGGATCTTTATGTATTTCAAACAATGTTTCAGGCCTTTGTATTTGTTCTTTATGCACCAAAGATGAAGAAGAGGAAGAAGATGAAGAAGAAGAGGAAGCTGATAACATTTTTTTAATGATTTAAAAATTTAAATTAAAAAATATAATTTAATATTTGAATTTTATTGAAAAAAATCAATCAATTTTATATATTTAAATATGGCATTAGGTTACCATCATTACAGCATAACAGTTATTTATCCACATCATACTAAATCAATTGATAGTTTAAATACTGATGATATGAAATGGAACAAATCAAGAACACAATTGGGTTTATATGAATGTACAACAATCAAAACCAAAAGAGAAGTGAAACAAGATTTAATCCAGAGAATGAAGGATTTAAAAATTCCATCTGGTATGATCCTCTTTTCATCACAACTAAGGTATTGAAACTACTTTATACGCTGTCTTTTATATTTTGATTTGGAATCGTCGTTTATGTTTTCAACTTCCAACATAAGTTCAAAAAGCGTTATTTTCTTTTTTTCAGCATTGAATAAATTCATAAAATATGGTTCATTAATTGCTCTTTTTTTGATATAATCTGATGGTTTTTGACCATATCCATATGAATCTTTTAATAATGGATTAGCTCCATTATTTAATAAAAATTTAATCATTTTTTTATAAACTATAGAAGATGTAAAACTTCTTCCCTGTTTACTTAGAACATAATGTAGAGGTGTTCTGTTTTTTCTATCTAAAGCATCTATTGGATGACCATTTGAAAGCAAAAATTTAATCCTTTCTTTAATATAAACTAATGAGCGATCACCACGAGCAATATATCGAAAATCTTTGGCTTGTATTATCATATAATGTATAGGTGATACATTTCGGTATTCATTTAAACCTGTAATAACCGCATCTACTTTTTGATCATATTTTAACAAACATTCAATCCATTTTAATGATGACGTTTTTAATAAAATTGTCTATCTTGTTTCATTTTTTATTTTTCTGTAATGTACTGGATATCCATTTTTTAATAAAAATTCAAACGTTTCAAATGAATTTAGAGAATGAAATATTAAATGATCATCACTAATTATTGGATCTGATTCATTATATAAAGGTATTCCAAAATCGTAAATTATCTGTTCAACTGCTTCACAATCATTTCTTTTTACTGCTTTCATCAACCTTTTATCAGGCATTTTTTTCAATAAACAAAGTTTTTTTGAGGATAATATAAAATTTTTAATTCATCATTAAACATAATGTGGATGTCTTGAGATCAGTTGTGTTAAGACATTTGACCTCAGTAATAAGTCCTCCAAATGCAGAGATAACATTATAAGCAGTATCGATGGCCAGAGTTCTGACAGCTTGTTTCTGCTTATTTCTTTCAATTTTTTGTTTTCTTGTGAGAGTTGATTCATCAATGGATTTAAGAGGTTCAATCCAATCAATCTCGTGGCCTTTGTATTGGGCAGATACACAGATGCTTCTGTTGGGAGGCCATTTCTTTTCCCGTTCTTCAGGGAATGGCAGAGCAACGAACACATAAGGTTCTTCCGAAAGTACACTGGAAAAGATATCTTTTCCAGTCATACCTTGAGGTAATACACATAATGTGATCGTTTTCCAAGATTCATTAGGGCTATCAAAGGCGTGTTTGAACTCTTGGACATATCGATTCAACATCTTGATCATCTCTTTTCCATCATCTGATTTGGAGAAAGTATTGAAGAATTCAAAACATTCTTCCAAATTGATGATATTCAAGAGAGAGGGTAAAACAGGCTTGGTCTTACCAGTTGGATCACGATTGAAGATCAACAAACGAGCTCTTTCACGGGGTGCTTCGATTTCTTTTGGTTGGTAAATCAATGGTTTCGCATATTTGTTAACCATTTCAAAGAATTTGTTTGGTAATCGATTATGGATCTCGTGTTTGTAGACTGGAACTCGATGTTCAGGTTCAGTGCCTGCAATGAATGGTTTGAAACCCTCAGGACAATAATCAGGCAGATAATCATCCAGACTAAGGGTCCAATATTCTGATTTTTCAGGGTCAAAATCAGCAGATTTACGCTTTTGAGGTGCGGTAGATGATGAAGCACTGGATGATGATGAAGAGGAAGAAGAAGATGATGATTTGGGTTTTGATGTGCGTTGAACCTTCTTCTTAAGGCTTGGGTTAATGGCATATACCTCATCACAGAGTCCAATATAACGGAGCCTCCAATCTTCAAAAAGCTTTTGATTTTTGGCCAAAATCCTGGTCAAATCAGCTCGATCATTGGCATCAGGTACAATACCTGAATAATTGGGACGGAATTTCTTGGCCTTTTGTTTTTCTCCGGATGAGGTAAGAGCAGGAGTTTCTTCAGATCTGGTGGTCCTTTTTCGTGATGTGGTAGGAGCTGGTGGAGGATCATCTTTGACTGTTGATTTCTTAACAGGAGCAGCTTTTTTCTTCGGTGCTGGAGGATCAACAACAATTGGCTTGGCTTTCTTCTTTGGTGGGGGTGGAGGAGGTGTTGGAGGTGCTTGGATTTCATAATCATCACCAGATGATGATTGTTGATCTTCTTCTTGATAATCATCATCATAATCTTCTTGTGCGGAAGATGGAGGAGAAGAAGGTGATGAATGTTCAGATCCTGAGCATTTGGCGATGAGTTCATGAAGAATACGATCTGATTCTCGAATATCAACAATAGCTGGTTCTTTTGGTAAGGGAAGAGCAGCAAAAGCTTGATATTCTGGTGAATTAACAATATCATCTGGAGATGGTGTTTTCAATATTCTGTTGGGATCAAAAGGAGTGATTTCTGGCATAAAAAGTGCAGCATCATGTGACTCTTCACCAAGAAAGAAATCAGTTGCAACAATATCTCTGGGGATATAAGGTGTGGTAGGAGCCATCACATCTGCAATAGGTGTTTCAGCCACAAAAGGCTCAGTTGGGAATGAAAGTGGAGCATCAATCTGAACAACTGGTGATTTAGGAGCAACTTTTCTTACTGGAGCTTTCTTTGGAAGAGGTGGAATAGGTCTTGCTGTTCTTGGTCTACCTGTTTTGGCCATTTTTTTTGATTTAAATATCTGTTTTTGTTTTTAAAAGAGTTTAAAATTTGTTTTTAAAACATTTAAATTAAAAAAAAAGAAAAAAAGAAAAAAATAAAAAAATTGAATTTAAATCGAATTGAATTTATATATATGATGTTTATAAGCATTCATCGACGCTTTTAACCCTATTTAAATACATTATAAGCTTAAACTTATTGATAAAAGTGTTTTCTAATTGACTTTCTACCAATCATGTGCTTCAGCGATCTTATGGCTACGATTGGCTGACTTTTAACCAATGTTGAATATACAAACCCTAACCAAATAAATGTAAAAACCTATATAATCATGTTTAAAGTGTTTCAAGACATCATATAACCTATCAAATTGATTAAATGTTGTGGATAGGATTGGTTAATCTAATGTTTAACATTCCTTTGATCAACCCCTTATCTGATAAATAGTTAAATTCGATCATAAACATGTTTAAAACCAACATTCACATGATTGGTTAAAAGTAAGCCAATTATAATATATAATACCCTAACAAATTGATTAAAAACTTCCTTTTTGATGCGTATCAACATAATAACTGTTGTTATTGGTTGTCATCTTCTTTTTTATGATTGGTTTAAACATGTTGTGGATATCATTGGTTAAAAGTGTCATCCAATCATGAATTTTAGAGTTATTGAATAGAATTGATCATAAATAACAGTTTTGAAGGTTTTTTTATTTTTTTATGATTTTTTTAAATAAAAATTGGATTTAAACATCAAACAACAACACAAGAAGAGATAAAAATGGAAAAGAAATCAGAATTCATCATGGAAATTAGAACCATCAAAGAAATGAAATACAGCAATACACCCCTTTCAACAAAGAAGAATTATATTGTAAAGGTTGAAACAACAATCAAAAGAGGTTCTGATATTCCAGAACAACGCTTTTTAACAAGGCTTGAGGTGTTGATATGTGAAGGCGATGAATTCAAATTTACTTTCTCTGATGTGATCAGATTGGTTTTCTTTGACAAAACGGGACGATCTACGTTGATCAAAGAGATCAAAAACAAATTGAGAGAAAATGGGAAACTACCTCAAGATAAGCCAGATGGATATGGATATTCTCTTCTTTTCAATCGTCAGATGATGGAACAGTTGTTGATTGATATTCAAGAGATGCATTCTGGTCTTACATATTTCATCTTAGATTCAAATATTCTTCAAAGGATTGAACAAGTAACACTTGGTTTATATAACCAACAACCATCATCCCCACCACCTGCCACTCCTGACAAAGAAAAAGAAACTGAATCTGGATTTGATTTCAAAAATCTTAACCCTATTGAACACATTGAGGTTCTTGATTATACCAACACATCATCTGTTCCTAATTTTGACCCTAATTTTTTCAATTTTATGATTCATTTGAAAAATCCCAATCACCCGGCCAATGTATTTAGAAACTCCCTCCGTATGAGATTAATCAGAGATGATCTCGGTTGTTTCTCACATTATCATCTTGGTGATTATCTCAATTTCACCAAAATCGATTCTACAAAACATCAAGAACCCCAAAAGATGCTTGATGTTTTGATTGAAAAAGAAAAACTGCCATCTGATACAACACTAACAACGTTTATTCATGGTAATACAACCAAAAGATTACTGATGAACATGAAAGATCTCGGTCTTGGAGACTATCCATTTATGTTACATATTGTCAACAAGATATGGTTTTTCTTGGATCAAAAGCTACAACAAATACGTTTTGAACAAATCAAAACCCTTCTTTTAGATGTTGATGCTATGGTTCAAAGATCATCAGAAAAGATCCAAGAATACAAAAAATCTGTTGAAAATTCAATTATTTCGATTGATGATTATCCTAATATCAAAAGATTACGAGAATCATTTAGCACGATATTTATTGAGTCAGAAAAACCAGAAGATCCTTCCAAACGTGCAAGATCATGATCATATCATGGAACATATATGATATACATTTTAAATTCATTAAAAAGATATTCATACAGATTTATTTCTTATTCATCATCATATTATTTATTTATAAATGCTTATTGAATATAATCAATAATCGTTTGACATTTGATGATTTAACTTAATATATTTAATTATGTCAATTCATATTCATATGTAACTTATTCAAATGTGGTTTTTTTATTTAAATAAACAACAAAAATCATATATGATTTTCTATATTAAATTTAATTGGTTAAAAGTATTTATTACCTTATTGGTTAAAAGTCCATCCAATCACATAATTTAGAGTTATTGAATAGAAATCACCATAAGTAATAGTTTTAAAAGATTTTTTATATTTTTTATATTTTTTATATTTTTTATATTTTTTTTAATTTTTTTTAAATAAAAATTGGATTTAAACATCAAAAACAACACAAGAAAGGAAAAAAAGATAAAAAATGGCTTCATCATCATCTGAAAAACAAACTAGTATTTTAGATACTGAAGATTACAGGGACTCTGAATTTGTTCGAAAAATTGGCAGAATTGTGTTTTCTGAAGAGTTCTTTGAAGACTGTGAATGCCATCGAGGTGCAATGTGTGGTGTTTATTTCTATTCAGCAACCTCAAACCGAAAAAAACTCATCGCTTCGATTGCGGATTATGAGACAAACAATCAAACAACTGGTGAACGTGATGAAAAAATCAAAGAAATCATTTTTCTTTGGAACATCATTCTTTGGTTGTTGAAAGACCCTAAATATGGCAAACAGGCCTATGTTCATCCAGTTCGCTCTCATATTGTTTGTGAGATGTCTGGATATGAGTTCCAACAACAGGATCATTACGCCTATCGAGAAGATGATATCATGATTGGGATTTTTCAACAATCCAAAACAGCTATGATGATTTTGGGTGACAAATATCCCAAAACATTAGAAGAAACAGGTCGTTTTTTCACCAAAGAACAATATTCTCTTCTACAATGTCTTTCCAACATCAATACTTGGTTCCTTCGAAAAGAACAGCTTGATCTATGGTATAACCCCATTTTTCGAGCTGAATTGATCGATAGATGGGGTGATTTTTTGAAAACATTGATTTCTAAATGTGTTCAGCCGAAACCTATTGAGCTTGGTATCGATTGGAAAATCAAAAATACCCTCGAAACAAAGATTCCAATCGATAAAAGCATTGGGATTGAAACTCTTGATGAATGAAAACATCTTCATGGAACGTATATGATATACATCTTAAATTCATTAAAAAGATATTCATACAGATTTATCTCATCTTCTTCATCATATTTATCCATATTTATATCAACAACTTGCCATTCAAACTTTTTGTAAAAACTATGATAGATCTTACCTTGATATACAGTCAATATATGATCATCATAATCCTCTTCATTTTCTCCAAACCCAACCTGAAATAAAGGATTTAACATTATAAACCCTTTTGTGAGTTTAATATAATATTCTTTTTGTTTCCACCATACCTGTTGTGTTAATCTATATCTTAAAACAGCAGCTGTTAATAAACAACTTGAATTGAAGAATTCAGGGTTCATATGAGCATATTTAGATATATAAGTACCTTTACCTGTTGATTTAACCCAATCATTCTTTTCTTCTAAACTAACAGGTTCTAGACATGATTCTAACATCTTTTTTTAATAAAATATGATGTATCTGTGTAATATGTACCTGGACATCCTGGACAAGTAGACCAATGAGGATGATCTAATTTTTGATAATCTGCTGAACTATTAAAAAAAGATAATGTTTTTGTTTTGGGACACCAAATATAAGTTGACCATAAACCATCTGATGTTTTTGTTATTTGATAGATATGATTATATCCTGCGTTGTAACTTTTACTACACATTATACCATTTGAATCCAAAATTAATTTAGGTTCGTCTGATGTCATTTTTTGATGTGATTGGTTAAAAGTCTTTTTTACCTGATTGGTTAAAAGTCCAGCCAATCACAGAATTTATTCAAAAAATATAATTGAATTTAAATAAATTATTTTTTTTATTTTTTTTTCGAAAAAAAATGTTTGAGATAAAAAGAAAAAAAACAACAAAACAAAATGACATCTTCTAGTTCAACATTTCCTGCTTTTAAACCAGATAATATCGAAATTGAATATGTCAAAAACAAACATTTTTCTGGCATTGATTCATATTATGCTGAACTCAAACTCACAATGAAACAACAAACTTTTTTTAGTCCAGCTATCAGATTAATCGATGCTATTGATAGTGTTGATGGTGAAATCAGATTCAGGTTGGATCATGTTCTCAAAACAATGATTTTTGGTACATCATTATTGACATCGTTATTGACATCATTAAAACCTAAAGAAATCGTTGATGCATTGAAAGAAGCAGGAAAAATCCGTCCAGATCCAGATCCAATAGATGAGTCTTCATTTCTCAATCGAGCAACAATCGAACAGATTTTGTTAGATATCAAAGATTTGAACATTGGCGACTATTCTCTTCTTTTGGATCTCAATATTTTATTCAAGATTGAATGTGAGATTGCTTCACAATCACAAAACAAACGCATTGAAGAATTGAAATTCACTCTTCAACAAAGAGAAGGAGATGCCAAAAAATTGGTTGTTCATATCGAAAAACAACGACCTTTTATCAAGAATATTGAATCTCATTTCAATATTAATGATTATCCAAGAATGAAAAAATTAAGAGAAACAATTGATCTGCTTTTTCCTCCTCAACAATCAAAAACAAATAAAAGACAAAGAAGATAAATAAATCCAATTTCATTGAACAAAAAATGTCTTTTGTTTATTCTCGTGAAAATTCAAATGGTGAACATGTGTCATTATCTGTTAAACAATGGTTATCATCAACATCAACTCAAATGATGTCATTATGTTTCGCATCTGGTTTCATTGAATGTGTTACTTTATTTTTATTCATGATCATATCTAACCATTCGACTGATGATTTACAACTACCATCTTTTTATATATGTATCTCATCATTTACATCAGCTATTATGATATCAACAATCAATATTGCTTCCATCCATGCATCAAATAATATGCATAACCCATCCGCACGAGATCTTGCAAATCGATTTGATTCATCTGCTGTGATTTCATATCTATTTTTCTTTTTTGGATGTATTTCATTTCTCATTTTTTGGTTTAATGGTATGAAAAAAATATATGTTCAATTTGTTGAACACCAAATAGGTTTTGCCATTGCAATATCAATCTTTTTATTAATCATTGGCGTGATAATCTGTTTAAGAACAGCTTATTTAAGCCAAAAAAAGCCAATTGAATATGATGAAAAAAATAAACAACAATGATTGGTAGAAAGTCTTTAATACATGATTGGTTAAAAGTCCAACCAATCACAGAATTTATTCAAAAAATATAATTGAATTTAAATAAATTATTTTTTTTAAAAAAAAGAAAAAATTAAAAAAAATTAGAAATTGATCAAAATAAAAAGTGAAAAAAGATGGCTTCATCATCATCTGAAAAGCTTTTTCAACCTGATAGCATCAAAATCACAAGCATTGAAAATGCAACCGTTGGTCATATTAGTTTAGGACCAAATATGTATTCTGTTGGTATTATCCTATCTCAAAAAGATTATCCTTCATCATGTTGTCATTCAATTCATGCGAGAATGACTGCAACAGATGGTGTTAAATTCTGTATTGGCGATATTCTCGAACTGTTATGGTTCAATTATAAAAGAAACGTCAAACAAACAATTGAAAAGATGGTATCTGATCTTATCGAAAAAGAAAAGCTACCTGTTGGAACCACCAGATTCTCATACCTTGATCATACTCAAATCAATCAGATGTTGATTGATGTCAAAGCCCTTGATTTGGCTGATTATTCATTTATCCTCAAATCAGCAATTCTCCATACCATCAGCGACCGAATCACTGCTAAATCAGATACTTCGCACTACACTGATCTGCAATTTGTGTTGAAACACAATGATGATACAGTCAAAAAACTGGCATCTGCTATCTCTCAACACACACCATATGTGGCTAACATCAAGAATTGCTTCAAAATTGATGATTATCCTGAATTCAAAAAGTTGAGAGAAGCATTGGATATTGTTTTCCCACCACCAAAAGCTCCTGCAAAAAAACGCCAAAGAAGATATTGAAAAAGTAATACTATCTGAAATAAATCATTTTATTTTTTTAATCTTTTTTTTTATTTTTTTAAAAAAATAAATAATTGTTCATTGAAAAAAGTATTTCATATGATTTTTGAAATTTTATTGTTTATTTCAATCATTTTATTAATCATTGTTATAAATCGACCGGATAAAATCAATATGGCATCAGGTTCATTTTGGAGTTCTTCTTCTACTCAACAACCTCAATATGCTTTTGAACAAAGCCAATATGAATATACACCAGAGACTCGACTACGCCAAGAAGCACATTTTGTAGAGAGTGGTCTTGATCAAAATGAATCTGAATTATATAACCTTCAATTGGTCTTTTTGATTGATATCTCAGGATCAATGCAAGAACCTGATGTTGATCCAGAAGGGACTGGTAAAGATGGCACTTTTGGTCGTGGTCGATGGACTCGATATGATAATATGTTAAAGATCTTGCGTAATATGAGTGCTGAACTCCATAAGTTTGATAAAGATGGTAAAATCCCTGTTTATTTCTTTAATAATGAAGTCAAACATGTTGATATTACAGATCCTAATCTGTTGATTGCTCAAGTAAGAATGTTGAAACCAGGCGATTCTACTGCTATGCATCTTGCTTTGAAACAAGCAGTGAATGATCAAATCAATGATATTGATAATGTTCTTTTTATTGTTTTTACTGATGGTGTTCCTGATGATACCCGAGCTGTATCAACCATCATTGAAAATGATATTTATCGCCGAGATCCAAAAGGAGATCGTTTAAATATCTTATTTGTCAGATTTGGTGATGATCGTGGTGCTATCCAATTCCTTAATGATCAAGACGATCATCGAGTTTATGGAGAAAGTGTTGATCATAAATCAGATAATGCTGCTTATATCTTGGGTCCTAAACTCCTTGTTCTCAACGCCTTATATGAAAGAATTGAAAAAGACCCTAAATGGGCTTCACGTCTTGCTGCTTGCCAATAAAATAAAAAATTTATTTCAACCATGATATCTATAATATCTTCTTTTCTTTGCTGGATGATAGTAATGTTCATAAAAAAGTGGATATGATTGTTTCTTGATCTCTTCAAACACTTCATTCCAATGCGTCATAAAATCCATATCATCTGTAAAATGTTGTTGTAGTATAGGTTGGATGTCTCTTGATATATCAGCTGCAATCCTTTTTCTGTTGGTTTCAATTGCTTTTTTCTCCAATTCGATATAAAGTGGTGGTTTTTTAAATCCATCTTCAAGAAAAGCAATAGCCCACCAAGCAGTTTCATAACCAGTTGATTTGGTATTTGGAAGCCAAATCCACTTTTTATATACAATCTCAGAAAAAGCGGCCATTTCTTGTTTGATATTACCCATATTCAACCAAAGCAATTTGTTGGCATCATATTCAGGTAAATTCTTAATTGCATGATATATAGAACTAGCTCCAAGACGGGTTAAAGCAGGCTCCATTAAAGCAAAAGCATGAACAACATCACATATGACTATAATATCTTCTTTCACTTGTTCATCAATGGGTTTGATATGATGAACATTTTCTGGAGTATATTTCACGTCATCCATCTTGTTTTTGATATCTTCTTCAATCCATTGATGTAAAGTTTCACGAGAAAATGACCCACTTACTTTGAACTTAAAATAATCACGATTTGGATCTTCTCTTTGACATTTCTCAACATCAGTATATTCATATTTATATTCTTGATCAGAAGAACATGAAGCCATATTTTGATTTTTGTTTTTTTGTTGTTTTTTTATTTTTTTTAAAAAAATAAATAAAAAATAATTATTTTTTCGTAAATTCAATGATTGGATGGACTTTTAACCAATCAGAAGGGGGTTTCACAAACCATTCCACAACCATCAGGATGTTGGACAACTTTTTTCCAGTCTTTTTTGAGTTCATCACGAAGAAGAGTAACAAACTCATTCCAAGGGTCGATTAACATATAAGCTATATCAGAATTCAATTGTTTTTGTTTTCCAATCAATTCTGCAAAGCGAGATAAAACAAACCAATGTGATCTGATATGAGATGATTCTTCTTTCTTTTGGAGTGCTTGAAGAACTTCCAAAGATCCATAAAATCGTTTAAAGAACTCAGCAATGAATTCAGCACTTGAATATACGTGAAAATCAGACATTTTAACAGATGTTTTTGATAATTATTATTTGTTTTATTAAACTTTTTTTATTTATTTTTTTTTAAAAAAAGAAAAAATAATTATTTTTTGTAAATTCAATGATTGGCTTGACTTTTAACCAATCATTTCTTATCATTTGAGAAATCGACAAGCACATTATGTGGTATAATATCTTTAGGTTTAATATCTCCAAATTGTTTTATGATTTCAATTGTAATCATATATTGAGCTCGTATTTGAGAGATATAACAATCAAATTCAGATCCAAGTGATTCTTTCAAACATATGATCAATTTAGTTTTATCCATGAACGATCCTGGATAATTTTCAAGTTGTATCTTGTCTGTAACATGAATTTTAGATCCATTTGCTTTTAGATATAATGCTAAATTTTCGACAATTATATCTGAAGCACGTTTTTCTTTTTCGAAATCCTTTGTTGTAATTGATTTAATTTTTTTTTCAAATTAGTTTATTTTCATTATTTTTTCGTATTTTTTTATTAAAATTTAAATAAATAATTAAAATTATTTTT